>Ga0224496_10000335_pt1 | contig 33873 bp, 36 predicted proteins | sample SF_Jul11_sed_USG_2_FD_168127 | JGI IMG/M metagenome (GOLD analysis project Ga0224496, IMG submission 168127) | Sediment microbial communities from San Francisco Bay, California, United States - SF_Jul11_sed_USGS_8_1 | ecosystem: Environmental > Aquatic > Marine > Sediment | place: USA...
TTTCATCAATCTTTAATGACATGTGAGCCGCAATTGTATCGGATAACCGTGCCGGATCATCTATACCCGCAAGTGAAGTCAGAATTTCAGGTGGAACTTTTTTATTCAGTTTCACATATTGATCAAAAACACCCAGTATTGAGCGCGACAAAACTTCCAGCTCGCGTGGTTTTTCCGGCTCCAGATCTTCAATAACAGTGTAATCAGCTGTAAAAAACACTTTATCATCATACATACCATCTACCGATGCACGCTTACTACCTTCAACCAGCACCTTGATAGTACCATCAGGTAATTTTAACAATTGCAGTATGGTAGATAAGGTACCAATATCATGAACATCTTTAATACCAGGATCATCTATTTCAGCACTTTTCTGCGCAATAAGTAGAATCTGTTTGTCTTTTTGCATAGCCGCATCAAGAGCTTGAATGGATTTATCACGACCCACAAACAAAGGAATAACCATATGGGGATAAACAACAACATCTCTTAAAGGCAAAACAGGGATCTTGCCGTCATCAACAATATTGTCATCGTTAATTACTTCTAATTCATTTTCTTTATCTTGTTCAGACACAATTAAAACCTCTAATGATTGAGCTATAGATTACTCAATCAGTTTACATACTGTTGAATATCAAATGGGGGTAAATTAACCCAGTTCAAGATACCAGACATATAAATAATCATCTGGTTGCCAGATTATTTACATCATTTGCCAGTTTTACTTACTATTTCGAGTTTTGAACATGAAAAAGCCGCGCTTAATGCGCGGCTTTTTCATCAATCATTAGATGATGCGGATTTTTTGCTGTCCCCACTTTCATAAACCATGTACGGTTTTGCATCTCCTTCTATAACAGCTTCATCAATTACCACTTTGGTGACATCTTCCATTGAAGGTAAATCATACATAGTTTCAAGCAGTGTGGTTTCCAGTATAGTTCTTAATCCACGAGCACCTGTTTTACGCTCCATAGCATGTTTAGCAACAGCACTCAATGCATCATCACGGAACTCAAGTTCACAGCCTTCCATTTCAAACATTTTCTGGTACTGTTTGGTTAATGCATTTTTTGGTTGCGTCAGTATGGTAATCAAAGCTTCTTCATCCAGCTCTTCCAGTGTCGCAACCACCGGTAAACGACCAACGAACTCCGGAATTAATCCGTAACGAATCAGATCATCTGCTTCAAGATCCAGCAACAGCTGACCGGTTGTTTTTTTAGTATCTTTGCTTCTGACTTCAGCACCAAAACCAATACCGCTTTTCTCAGAACGATCACGAATAACCTGATCAAGACCGGCAAACGCACCACCACAGATGAATAGAATATTAGACGTATCAACCTGTAAAAATTCCTGCTGCGGGTGTTTACGCCCACCCTGAGGCGGAACAGAAGCAACAGTACCTTCAATTAATTTCAGCAGTGCCTGCTGAACACCTTCACCGGAAACATCGCGGGTAATGGAAGGATTATCAGATTTACGTGAAATTTTATCGATTTCATCAATATAAACTATACCGGTCTGCGCTTTTTCAACATCATAATCACATTTCTGCAATAATTTTTGAATAATATTTTCAACATCCTCACCCACATAACCAGCTTCAGTTAATGTCGTTGCATCAGCAATAGTGAAAGGAACATTCAACATACGCGCTAAGGTTTGCGCCAGTAATGTTTTGCCTGATCCAGTCGGACCAATGAGCATAATATTACTCTTGGCAAGTTCAACATCATCTTTTTTATGTTTAACTTCCAGACGCTTGTAATGATTGTATACTGCTACAGCCAGAACCTTTTTGGCTCTCTCCTGCCCGATGACATAATCATCAAGCAAGGCTTTAATTTCATGAGGTTTAGGTAATTTATCAACAGACGATGTAGCCTGTTCCTGCATTTCTTCACGAATAATGTCATTACATAATTCAACACATTCATCACAAACAAAAACAGATGGGCCAGCGATTAATTTTTTGACTTCATGCTGGCTTTTGCCACAGAAAGAGCAATACAGCAGCTTTCCTGAATCTTCATCATTATGTTTGTCGTCACTCATGACGTGTCCTCTTACTAGCCCGAAGTTTCTTCAGTTGTTTACAAATTATATACTTTGCCCATATTGGGAAAAAGTTACAAGAATATAAAATAAGGGTTAATTATTAACATCCGACCAATTACTTCTAACAGGTCAGATATTTCGCATTCGCTACCCATAAAAGATAGCCCAAATCAGAATGAAAAAAAGTCAAAAAGATCAATTTTTAACATTTTCAATAAGCTGATTACATAGACCAAATTGCCAGACTCAGGTTCACCAGAAATACAGCCCAGCCAATAACTCTATGATTTACCAGCAGTTTTCATGTCTCGACTTGATAAAACATCATCAATCAAGCCATACGCCTTAGATTCTTCAGCACTCATGAAGTTATCGCGCTCAGTATCATCCGCAATCTTTTCGATTTTTTGACCTGTATGATGCGCCAGAATAGAGTTCAGTCTATCACGCATACTCAAAATTTCACGGGCATGGATCTCAATATCAGTAGCCTGCCCCTGGAATCCACCCAGCGGTTGATGAATCATTACTCTGGAATGAGGCAAACAATAACGTTTACCTGCAGCCCCACCGGCCAGCAAAAGAGCTCCCATACTGGCAGCCTGACCAATACACAACGTCGATACATCCGGTTTAATAAACTGCATGGTATCGTAAATCGCCATGCCTGAGGTCACAACGCCACCCGGAGAATTTATATAAATAGAGATATCCTTGTCCGGATTCTCTGATTCCAGATACAGCAACTGCGCCACAATCAGATTAGCCATGTGATCTTCAATCGGACCCACAATGAAAATAACACGTTCTTTCAATAACCTGGAGTAAATATCGTAAGCACGTTCACCACGGGCACTCTGCTCTACAACCATCGGCACAAGATTCAAAGCCTGTGCATTTAATGCCCCGTGTTTATCGTCAAATGCAGAATGCATACTGTTCTCCCAGGATTTTCTTTATATTAATAATATGTACTTAGATGATTGTATGGGCAGATTCAATTAAAACAAGTGCAGATATAAAAAAAGCAGGCCTAAGCCTGCTTTTTTTTATAACTCACTGAAAAGTTGATCATTATTTAGCCGCTGGCTTCATTAAATCATCAAATGACTTGGCCACATCCTTAACCTTTGCCTGGTTAACAACCCAGTCAACAACCATGTCTTCCATCGTCATAGCTTCAATACCGGACATCAACTGAGGATTACTCTTGTAGTGATTAATGACTTCCTGAGGATCTTCATAAGTTGCCGCAATATCATCAATCTTGGCTTTAACACGCTCGGCATCAACTTTGATTTCAGCTGCTTTAACCAGCTCACCGATAAGCAGACCCAGGCTTACACGACGTTTTGCTTCGCCTTCGAACAGATCCTTTGGCAAAGTCATATTGCCCTGCAACTGACCTGCCTGCGACATCTGTTTCTGTAAATTTGCCGCTTCATCATCAATTAGCGCTTTGGGCACTGTAATATCATTTGCTTTCAATAATGCATCCATTACATTATTTTTTAACACCGTCTGCACTTTGGTTTTTAATTCACGTTCCATATTAGTGCGGATATCTTTTTTCAACTGCTCAATACCGCCTTCAGTCACACCGAATGCTTTGGCAAATTCATCATCCACTTCTGGTAGTTTTGCTTCAGCAACAGAAACCACTTTTGCTTCGAATGTTGCAGGTTTTCCTTTCAGATGCTCGGCCTGATAATCCTCAGGGAAAGTCACTGTCATCTGGAATTCATCACCAGCAGATTTACCTGTCAACTGCTCTTCAAAACCAGGAATCATGCTGTGAGAGCCTATAACCACCGGCACGTTATCCGCTTTACCACCTTCAAAGGCGACACCGTCAACAAAGCCTTCAAATGAAACCATGACCTGATCGCCATCTTTAGAGGCTCTTTCAACAACATTATAGGTAGTCCGCTGTTTTCTCAGAGTTTCAATCATAGAATCGATATCAGCATCAGCAACTTCAGCAGTCACACGCTCAATTTCAAGCTTGCTGCAATCACTCAGTGTCACTTCCGGGTAAATTTCAAATGTCGCTGTATATTCCAGCGGCTGACCCAGACCCATTGTTTTGGGCTCAATAGACGGTGCACCTGCTGGTTTCAAATCTTCTTTAATCACTGCATCACGAAAAGATGTTTGCAAAACATCACCAACAACTTCCTGATGAATCTGTTTGGCATATTGCTGTTTCACAATTTTGAAAGGTACTTTACCAGGGCGGAATCCATCAATTTTCACACGTGAAGATAATGACTTCAGGCGATTTTCCACTTCTTTTTCAAGCGTCTCAGCTGAAACCTGAACCGTTAATTTACGTTCAAGACCTTCACCCGCTTCCAATGAAACTTGCATGTTAACCTCTTTAACAATGAGCTATTTAATAGTCCAGACAGCCCATGAAAACACAATAAGCATCTGATTTTAAACAAATAATGGTGCGGGTGGAGAGACTCGAACTCTCACGTCTCGCGACACCAGAACCTAAATCTGGCGTGTATACCAATTTCACCACACCCGCGTAAGGCGCGACATTATATAATAAAAAACCCGCAGCGCGGGTATTTTTTATGCCTGAATTTTGGTGGGCCCTCAGGGATTCGAACCCTGGACCAAGAGATTAAGAGTCTCCTGCTCTACCAACTGAGCTAAAGGCCCGAAAATTGTTAGAACTAACAATAAAATGGGGTGGATGAAGGGACTTGAACCCTCGACGACCGGAATCACAATCCGGGGCTCTACCAACTGAGCTACACCCACCATAACATGGCGCGCCTGGCAGGACTCGAACCTGCTACCCTCGGCTTAGAAGGCCGATGCTCTATCCGGATGAGCTACAGGCGCAGAATCTCTTAACTCGTCCTGCCGACATCTACACTCATTAGTGATGAATATAGAAGAAATTTGGTCGGGGTAGAGAGATTACAAAGTACATCCCGTACTTTGCCCTTCGGGCCGTGCTACACACGTTCAAAATCGCTCCCGGCGATTTTGTCGAACTCTATCGTTCGCCTCTCTCTACTAAGTCCCTTACACCGAATCACATACCTGTGAGTCAGTTAAAATTTGGTCGGGGTAGAGAGATTCGAACTCCCGACATCCTGCTCCCAAAGCAGGCGCGCTACCAGACTGCGCTATACCCCGAAATCACTTGCAAAAACTCGCTATCGCAAGAAGATGCGGATATTACTTGGGTCAGTGGTCAAGGTCAACTATCAGTGCATGCTAATCTGCATCACCTGACCCTTGTCGTCGCCCTACTGACCGTGCGAAAATCCCCCGCCTTCATTGACAGGAATTTTACATCATGCCCGCCCAAATTATAGATGGCAAGCAGATTGCCGCCAACCTGCGCAGCACAATTAAAACACGCGTACAGCAACGCCTGGATAAAGGCCTGCGCGCACCGGGTCTGGCTGTTATTCTGGTGGGCAGTGATCCGGCATCCGAAGTCTATGTTCGCAACAAGCGCCGCGGCTGTGAAGAAACGGGCATTCTGTCAAAAGCCTATGATTTACCGGCCAGCACTACTCAGGATGAACTCAATCAGTTAATTGACACCCTCAATACCGATGATGAAATACACGGCATTCTGGTGCAGTTTCCTTTACCGGCAGGACTGGATCAGGATCAGGTCATTGAGCGCATCCACCCCAGCAAGGATGTCGATGGCTTCCACCCTTATAATCTGGGACGTCTCGCACAAAGAAAACCGGCACTGCGTTCCTGCACTCCCTATGGCGTCAAGCTGTTACTCGATTCCATTAATGAACCGTACAAGGGCAGAAATGCCGTGATAGTCGGTGCATCCAACCACGTTGGACGCCCTGCAGGTCTGGAATTACTACTGGCTGGCGCAACCGTCACCATCACCCATCGTTTCACAACCGACCTTGAAGCCCACGTCCGTCGTTCTGATATTGTGGTGGTTGCGGTGGGAAAACCCGGACTGGTTAAGGGCGAATGGATCAAACCGGGTGCGACCGTTATTGATATAGGTATCAACCGTCTTGAAGACGGCCGCCTGGTCGGTGATGTTGATTTCGAAACGGCAGCTAAAAATGCAGCCTGGATTACCCCGGTACCGGGTGGTGTTGGCCCAATGACCGTTGCTGTATTACTCAATAATACAGCAGATGCTGCAGACAATATCGACAGCTAACCGGGCACTATTCAATATCAACCAGACCGTGTAAAACCATATCAGTAAAGCTAATAACACCAACAACTTCACCATTATCGATGACCGGTGCTCGTGATAAACCAAACCGGTCAAACAATCGAGCGCAATAGCGAATATCCATACTGGATTTAACACTGATTACCGGTTTCGACATAATCTCATAAATATTCACACGATCCGGTGAACGGTCTTTTGCCAGCACATACTTGGCAATATCCGATAATAACACCATGCCGTACTCATCATCTTCATGACGTTTTTCAACCAGCAATGATTTTGTTTCAATGTGCTTCATTGTTTTAAGCACATCTTTAACCGTCATTTTACCATCAACAATATCGACCTGTTTTTTCATAACATCACGAACACGTATCAGTTTTTTATCACTCATAACTCATCCTCCACAACACTCACCAGTTTTTCAACCTGATGCGCCACACCCACCGCATCTTCAACATCAATCTGAATGGCAATTCCTGTCCCAATATCCTTATCAAAATCACCAACATCACAAATCTTTTCCAGAATATGCCGGCTCAAATGTTCTTCGACCAGAAACAACAATACATCTCTTTGCGTCTCTAATGAAAGGCCAAAAAATGTTTTAGATTTTTCCAGGCCTTCTCCACGCGCATTACTAATTACAGTTGCACCTGTTGCACCTGCTTCACGTGCAGCAGTCATAACCTTGTCTGTTTTTACATCATCTACAAAAGCAATTATTAATTTAAAATGCATTTTTTCTCTCCCATAGAGACCATCATACTCATGGATTATCAATCGTGTCTCTGGTTCTTCTTGCTTTCACTGCCAGCGACTGAAATTCGGAAATCTGCGCATATGCCATTACTGACATAATTGGAAACAAACTGGCAAATGCAATTAAGCCAAAACCATCAATCAAAACATTTCGTCCGGGCACTGATTCCGCAAGCCCCAGACCTAGGGCCGTAACCAGAGGTACTGTTACCGTCGATGTAGTTACACCACCAGAATCATAGGCCAGAGGAACAATCATTTTGGGTGCAAAAAAAGTCTGAATGACAACAATGATGTATCCAAAAATAATAAAGTAATGAATAGGCAGACCCGTCACAATCCGATAACTGCCCAGTGCAATCCCTATGGCAACACCAATAGCCACCGCAATACGCAGACCCCAGGCATTAATAGCACCGCCAGATACCTCACTAGCCTTAATTGCAACTGCAATCAATGACGGTTCGGCAATAGTGGTACTAAAACCAATCGAAAATGCAAATATATAAACCCAGTAATAATCCAGCCAGTAAACAGTCTGCAAAGCCGTCTTAATACCTTCATAAATAAAATCAGGATGCGTTAACTGATCGGCCATTAAACGCCCCAATGGGAATAATGCTTTTTCTAATCCCATCAAAAATAAAGATAGCCCCAGTAAAACGTAACTAAAACCAATCAACACTTTACGCAAATTGGGAACAGGTTTGCGAATAACAAAAAACTGAAAACCGAAAATAATAACGGCTATAGGTAACACATCAATCAATGTGCTAAGCAAAGTCTGGGCAAGCTGTGAGATAAGATCCATCACATTAATATCCTATAGCCCGGATCAAAAACTGTTAATAAGATAAACTTCATATCAGCATCCCGTAGCCCGATTCAAAAACCTTAAGTAAGATAAACTTCATATCAGCATCCCGTAGCCCATAACAAAAATCATAGGTGTCAAAGAAGCAAAGGCAATCAAACCAAACCCATCAATCATAGGATTACGACCCCGAATAGCCGAAGCAAGTCCGACCCCCAGTGCCGTCACTAAAGGCACAGTTATGGTGGAGGTCGTAACACCACCGGAATCATAAGCAATACCAATAATTTCACGAGGCGCAAATGCCGTCATGATCACCACCAGCACATACCCGCCGATAATTAAATAATGTATTGGCCAGCCTTTAATAATTCTTAAAACACCTATCACTATGGCCAATCCCACTGAAAATGCCACTGTCATGCGCAAACCATAAGCATAACTGGCTTTGGACTGATCATAATTTTCAATCATACCGGCATTAGCTGCAACGTCAGCCGCTTCTGATGCCACAGCGATTAATGCAGGTTCCGCAACCGTTGTACCAAATCCCAGCGCAAATGCAAAAATCAATAACCAGCTAACACTGCCTTTTCGCGCAAAGGCATTAGCCATCGATTCACCAATAGGAAACAACCCCATTTCCAGACCATAAATAAAAAAAGTTAAGCCCAGAACCACAAAAAAGGTGCCAACAAGAATATCAAACATATTGGGAATAGGCTGCTGAAGAACAAACAACTGAAAGAAACCAATAACCAGTATAATCGGCAGCAAATCACGAAAACTATCTAACATGGATCTGGCCAATAATTTTATGGTTTTATACAAAGCAACCCCTGCTGATTAGAAGTATTGTTATAGTAATCCAATATAGTCTAGTTAATGTTTTAGATTCTTGCCATCTACCAGTCATCCCAGTTGAGTCATATCAATAAGACCAGCAAGATTCAATAAAATGGGGAAAATGTTCCGGTCAACAGCTGGCTATTTCATACAAATAATTATCATGGAGAAATACTAATAGATTTCAGAAGTTACTCAACCAGTGGGGACGCGCACCCTCAGAAAACTACTGACGATGTATCTCAGAATAATACCTGTTTGATCTGAGATTGATTGACTCGATCAGAAGCGACCGTGTTCCAGCATTAACAAGGTACAGTCTTTAACAAAGGGGATATTATGATGAAACAATGCCAGTTCCAGATCATCAGATTCCGTACCCGGATTCAAAATAACCCTGACAGGTTTTAATTTTATTATACTGTCGATTAAATCTTTGCTACGTTCCGGCCCGATATACATGGCCAGTGTATCAACCTGTTCAGTAATGTTTTCAAGTTTATGCTTAACTACCAGTCCTTCAATATTTTCCAGCCGGGGGTGTACAGGGATAACATGATGACCATACTCAAGTAACATGCGTATAGCCTTATTGGCATAACGATGGGATTTATTGCTGGCACCCAGTACAACAGTAGTGTGATTCTGCATTAGCTGTTGAGCTGATCGGGCCTGATGAATTTCACAGGTTCTGCTTTTGCGTAGGCCCTATCGTAAATCAATTTAATAGACACTTCGCCATCCTTGTCTTCAGCCATAACCTGTTGCAACTCCGGTAGCCGGGTTGCCAGATAAGCCATAGTTGCTGCAATGAGCTGTTCGTTATCGGATTTAATGGCCATCACCAGCTGATCCGCAACAAACTGGGCTTTCTGTTGAATATCCGGTGCAAACAGATGCCCGGCTCCATGGGGAATGCCTTCATCCATTTTCTGATCCATTTTCTCCAGATATTGCTGCTGATGTGGCGGCAAATCTTTTGATCGATCATATTCAATTTGTGCGTCACCATTAATCACTGCAACCAGATTCTTCATAAATACCCTAAAAATCAAAATATCAGAAAGGCACATATTAACAGTTTTTACGGATATTTTCCCTTTTAAACCAGAAGATCATCAGCCTGACCATCACCGCCTGATACAAATATAATCTTCCATTTCCCATACACTACAAAACAAACAGCGCATACATCTGCTCACCCTGAAATTGACAAGCAGTTTCTGAAATATCTTTTTTATAACTTCAATCATTAAAAACTATTCTTCTGCACCACCGCCATGGTCAAACGCGAAATACAGATTAATCGATCTTTCTGGTCCTGTATTTTAATTTCCCAGACCTGGGTTGAACGTCCAAGATGCAAAGGTCTGGCAATACCGGTGACAATCCCCGCCCTGACACCTCGTAGATGATTAGCATTCACCTCCATACCCACACAGTAGGCTTTTTCATGATCCACAACATAATTAGCAGCAATACTGCCTAGTGATTCCGCAAACAATACTGACGCACCGCCATGCAGCAAGCCCAGTGGCTGACGAGTTCGCTCATCTACCGGCATAGTACCTTTTAAATAATCATCGCCCACTTCGACTATCTCAATCCCTAAAGCACTGACGGCTGTATTACTACCTCTTTGATTGAGTTCATCCAGATCAGGGCGCTTATACCAGATCATAACTTCTTCCTTTCTTCACGTAATGTAAAGACATAATATACCTGTTCATATCATTCACCAAAAATGCTAAATTGCCACTTCAAATACTTTATTAATTAATTTATGACAACATCTCGCAACCCTGAAGCACTTTTATTTATTGCCACTGGCTGTCAGCATTGCCCTTCGGTATTAGAGTCGCTCGCAGAACTGGTTAAATCAGGCATACTCAGCAGACTTGAAATTATCAATATTCAACAACAACCTGAACGCGCCAGTGAACTTAATATACGCTCTGTTCCCTGGGTTAAAATTGGCAGTTTTGAACTAACCGGACTACGCAGTAAAAACGAATTTGAACAATGGATAAAACGCGTCAACGACCCGGAAACCATGGGTGACTATTTTGCTGAACTCATCACATCAGGTGAACTGAAAAAAGTTCATAAAATAATTAACAACAACCCGGAATATTTTTCAACGCTGTTTACATTAATGGCTGACACAGAAACATCTCTATCCGTGCGCATTGGCATTGGTGCGGTCATTGAAGACTTTACTGGTAGCGAACTTCTAAAATCCGGCATTGATATTCTTGGTGGTTATACAAAAAACAAAGATGCTCGTATACGTAATGACGCCTGTTATTATCTGGGTCTTAGCCAGAGCAAAGACGCCATTCAATATATCCAGCCACTCTTACACGATGAAAATACAGAAGTTCGGGAAGTGGCCGAAGAAGCGCTAAATGACATCAATGATGCCATTTAAAAATAGCCAGTAACCTGACAATATAATCACCTATGTTTCCTCTACACGACGACAATCCAGCCAGGTCAAATCCATATATAACAATTATTATTATTCTAAGCTGTGTGCTCATTTTTTTATGGCAGCTTTCCCTGGGTAAATATGCCCAGAATGCAGTCTTCGCTCTGGGCATGATTCCAGCCGTGGTCTTTAACATCAAACAACTGTCACCTGATCTGGTCACGGTACCCGCGCTGGCAACCTTTTTCACCTCGATGTTTTTACACGGCGGCTGGATGCATTTAATTGGCAATATGCTCTATCTGTGGATTTTCGGTAACAACGTCGAAGATGCCATGGGTCATAAACGATTTATTCTATTTTATTTAATCTGTGGCGTTGCTGCCGCATTAACCCAGGCCATTCCCAATCCCGATTCTGTGATACCCATGATCGGTGCCAGCGGGGCGATTTCCGGCGTACTCGGCGCCTACTGGTTGCTCTATCCCCACGCCCGGGTTCTGATTGTTATCCCCATCGGTTTCTATTTGCACACCACCCGCATAAAAGCCGGCTGGGTGCTTGGATTCTGGTTTATTTTACAAATTGTCAGCTCCATCATGTCTGCTGATCAGCAGGGTGGTGTCGCCTGGGGAGCTCATATCGGCGGTTTCGTAGCAGGCATAGCATTAATTCCTTTTTTCAAATACCGACATGTTCGCTTGTTTACACCGGCCCGCGGCAACTATCGATGAGCATCACAATAGAAACAATCACCCAGGTAAATTAACTGATAATTTGTTACACTCCCACCCCTAATTATTCTCTTTCACACCCACGTGTTGTAGCAAATATCATGTCTCATCAGATTCCTAAAGTTGGTTTTATCAGTCTTGGCTGCCCAAAGGCACTGGTAGACTCGGAACAGATCATTACTCGACTCAGAGCCGAAGGCTACGAAATCAGCCCGAGCTATGATGGCGCCGATCTGGTGGTGGTGAATACCTGTGGTTTTATTGATGACGCAGTAGAAGAATCACTGGAAGCCATTGGTGAAGCGCTGAATGAAAATGGCAAGGTCATTGTCACCGGCTGCCTCGGCGCCAAGGGCGATATCGTTGCCAACAATTACCCACAGGTACTGGCTGTGACCGGCCCCCATGCTGCTCAGGAAGTCATGGAAGCAGTACATCAGCACCTGCCACCACAGCATGATCCTTACATTAGCCTGATTCCACCACAGGGTATCAAGCTAACGCCAAAACATTATGCCTATTTAAAAATATCCGAAGGCTGTAATCACCGTTGTACCTTCTGCATTATCCCATCACTCAGAGGTGACCTGGTCAGTCGTCCCATCGGTGAAGTGCTCAGCGAAGCAGAAAACCTGGTCAATGCCGGAGTTAAAGAGTTACTGGTCATATCTCAGGATACCAGCGCCTATGGTGTCGATGCCAGATACCAGACTGATTTCTGGCAGGGCAAACCGGTAAAAACCCGATTTGAAAATCTGGCGAAAGAACTGGGTGACATGGATGCCTGGATACGCATGCACTACGTCTACCCCTACCCCCATGTCGACAACGTTATTCCATTAATGGCCGAAGGAAAGATTCTGCCTTATCTGGATATACCCTTTCAGCATGCCAGCCCAAATGTATTAAAAGCCATGAAACGCCCGGCCAGTAGCGAAAACAATCTGCAGCGTATCAAGGGCTGGCGTAATATCTGCCCGGACATCACCATCCGCAGCACCTTTATTGTCGGCTTCCCTGGCGAAACCGAAGATGACTTTAGCGAACTACTCGACTTTATTAATGATGCCGAACTGGATCGTGTCGGCTGCTTCACCTATTCACCGGTGGAAGGTGCTGTCGCCAATGAAATTAACCAGCAGATTCCGGAAGACATCAAACAGGAACGCCTGGAGCGATTCATGACATTACAGGCAGAGATCAGCGCAAACAAGTTATCTAAAAAAATAGGCCAGACCCTGCAGGTAATTGTCGATGAAGTTGATGAAGAAGGGGTTATTGCGCGCAGCATGGCGGATGCACCGGAGATAGACGGTATGGTATTTATCGACAATTGCCAGTCATACGAGCCAGGCACATTCATAAATGTTAGAATTACCGACTCAAACGAACACGATTTATTTGCAGAAGAAATCTAATAACAGGAATTACAACCCAATGATCATTCAACCAAAAATTCGCGGCTTTATTTGCACAACAACACATCCAACCGGCTGCGCGAAAAATGTCGCCGAACAGATTGAAAAAGTTAAAGCCAATGGCCCTGTCGAAAATGGTCCCAAAAATGTCCTTGTCATTGGTTCATCTACAGGCTACGGACTGTCCTCGCGCATTACTGCCGCATTTGGATCAAATGCCGCCACTATAGGCGTCTTTCTCGAAAAAGCACCAACAGAAAAAAAACCCGGTTCTGCCGGCTGGTATAACTCGGCTGCATTCGAGCAAGCCGCACATGCAGCGGGCCTGTATGCCAAAAGTGTCAACGGTGATGCCTTCTCCGATGAAATGCGTGCCAAAGTTATTGATATTATCCAGCAGGATCTAGGTAAGATCGATCTGGTCATTTATTCACTGGCGTCACCGGTGCGTAAATTACCGGCCACCGGCGAAGTTATCCGCTCAGCGTTAAAACCGATTGGTCAGGTTTATAAATCAACCGCCGTTGATACCAATAAAGATGAAATCACCCAGGCTGAAATCGAACCTGCCAGCGAAGAAGAAATTGCCAATACCGTCACAGTGATGGGCGGTGAAGACTGGGAGCTGTGGATGAATGCACTGGCTAAAGCAGACGTTCTGGCCGATGGGATTAAAACCGTTTCCTACAGTTACATCGGTACAGACCTGACCTGGCCAATCTACTGGCATGGTGCTTTAGGCAAAGCCAAAGAAGACATGGATCGAGCGGCAAATGCATTACGTCAGAACTTATCAAAGCTTCATGGAACAGCAAATGTGGCGGTACTAAAAAGTGTTGTCACCCAGGCATCAGCTGCTATTCCCGTAATGCCCTTGTATATTGCCATGAGCTTCAAAATCATGAAGCAACAGAATATCCATGAAGGCTGCCTCGAACAGATTGAGCGCATGTTCCGCACCCAGCTATATAAACAAAGTGGCCCCGATCTGGATGATAATAATCGTATTCGCATGGATGACTGGGAATTGCGTGATGAAGTTCAAAAACCAATCAAAGAACTCTGGCCCAGAATCACCACAGAAAACTTATTCGAGCTTACCGATTACCAGGGTTACAAAGATGAGTTCCTAAAATTATTTGGTTTTGGCATTAATGGCGTTGATTACGATGCTGAGGTTAATACCATGGTAGACTTTAATCCTGAAGAGATTTAGTCTTTAATACAGATGAAAACGTCATACAACAGAATATCCAATTTAATTTGTTGTATGACAACCATTTACCAAAATACTTATGGCGTAAGTTATTATGGAAAATTCACAAACAGGGACTTCGTCATTACATAACCTTTCGCCATCATTAGCGACGATTAATATCAGGGCTGAACAAACCCGCCATCTTTATAGTAACGTGACCACCGCAATAATAGCGAATACCGGTATTGCGATACTATTAATGTGGATTCTGAAAGATCGCGTTAATCAAACTAACCTGCTTTACTGGGGCAGTGCATTAGCCATTGTTTTATTTGCTCGTGGCCTGGGACTCTACTTCTTTAAAAAACTATCCCCAGGCGATGAGGAAATCAACAACTGGCTGTATGGGTATGCCATAAAATCAACACTGACTGCAATGATATGGGGTTTATCAATATGGCTATTTCAACCCTACAATGATCTGGAAACACCCGTTCTAATTACATTTGCACTGGGTGGCATGACCGCAGGCGCGGCCGCCATACTGGGTTCAGTCATCACAATATATTTTCTTTATGTACTGTTCTGTATGCTGCCTATTATCATCTGGTTTTTTCTACAGTCATCCGATACACATTACATAATGGCAACAATGTTATGTATCTATAGTCTTGCCATGATATCCGGTGGTTTAACTTACAAAAAAGTCATGCTCAAATCGATTTTACTTTCCAAGCAGTTAATTACGGCAAAAGAACAGGCTGAACAGGCAAATCAGTCAAAAAGTATATTTCTATCACGCATGAGCCATGAATTACGCACCCCACTTAATGCAATAATGGGATTTACGCAATTACTGTTAAATAATGAGAACCAGACAGAAAGCCAGAAAAACCATACAGAAGAAATTTATAAAGCGAGCCACCTGCTCTTAAAATTAATAGAAGACCTGCTTGATTTATCCAGAATCGAAGCCAACAGACTCGAGCTTCATATTAATAAAACAAATTATCAAAAATTAATTAATGAATGTATCGACTATGTCAGACCACTGGCAACACAACTCAATATTAGCATCGATTTCGAACCTGATATTCCAGACAATATCTATGTACTAGCAGATGAAATACGTCTACAGCAAATTTTACTCAATCTTGTTTCCAATGCCTGCAAATACAACCGAACTGATGGCACTATCACTATTAAATTACAGTTGATGAAAAATCACCAAATCCGTATGAGCGTAATAGATACCGGCATAGGTATTGCCGCGGAAAAACAGGATAAAGTTTTTCAAAGCTATCAACGACTGGGCCATGAAGACTCCCTTATCGAGGGCACCGGGCTCGGATTAGCCATCGTCAAGCAACTGGTAGAATTAATGAATGGAAAAATAGATTTCACCTCGAAAAAAGGCGAAGGTTCAACATTCTGGGTAGACCTGCCAGTCGCATAACAGCACATGAAAATAAAACTTGTATTTAATTAAGATATTAAGGTATATATCAATACAGTATTAAACCAATCAAATAATATAAGTCCAGTAACGCCTCGAATAATAATTCTACAACAAAAATTAGTCAGAAAGCAGATGGGACAAAATACATGACAAGTGAGTTAACCACAGTAGGCTGGCGGGAATGGGTATCATTACCACAACTTGAAATACCAGAAATTAAGGCCAAAGTGGATACCGGCGCAAAAACATCCTGCCTGCATGCTTTCGATCTTGAACCCTATCAGGACAATGGCATTGAAATGATCCGCTTTCTGGTTCATCCGATACAAAAACGAAATGACATTATCAAAGAATGTCACGCAAAAGTAACAGATAAACGACGCGTCAGTGATTCTGGTGGTCACAGAGAATTACGCTATGTCATTACCACACGTCTTGAAATTGGCGACATGGGCTGGGATATCGAGATGACACTGACAGATAGAGATACTATGTTGTTTAGAATGCTGCTAGGGCGCACAGCGATGAAGAATCGGTTAAATGTTAATCCGGCGCTGTCTTATTTAATTGGTAAGAAGCCTCAGTAATTTATATTTGATAATTTCAATTTTAGTTTTTTGACATTTTATAGTTTGTACTTATTACTCATGCTTTTGTTTCGCCCTTTCTGGGCGAGTTCATTTCTTTTGCCCGTGCAAAAGAAACCGAACCAAAGAAAACACGCCCCAGATCACAAGCCACCATGCAAACAACGCATGGCAGTGCCCTCGTCACTCGCAATTGATGAGGCTGCTGCGGAACTCACGAATTAAAAAGCCAATTCGCTCAGACATCCTCGCAGAAAGCCCCTCATAAATTACTCCCACCTCAGCTTGCTCAATGGAGGAATCAAAATCAAAAGCGCTCCTTATCTGTCATTGCGAGGTACGAAGCAATTTAAGCTGTTAAACCTGAAATTGCTTAGCTGCGCTCGCAATGACAAATATAAACAACCGTGCGCAGCACACAACGCCTTTGACCCTCCACCCCTTCACAGTTTGCCGAGCATTGATTCCCGGCAGGGGCAATTTGCCATGGACGGCAAATTGAGTTTTGTTGAGCCACGACGGCGAATCAAAACGACCCGACAACGAAGCCAGCACAGCATAAACTTGTAATAACATTCAAAACAGCAAGTGACCAATGCTCGGGCACCCGCAGGGCAAACTGTCTTGGGACGGCGTTTTCTTGCCTACTTCTTTGTCGCTGTTGACAAAGAAGTAGGTCGCCAGAGAGGCGAAACAGACTGTTTATACAAATTTGTAAGTTTTTTAACTTGATCATTATAAAGAAAGTGTAGAATATATATTTTTAAATAATAAATGATAACAAGTCGTATTTATCACACACCTCTTAAATTAGTTGGGCATTAGATTAATAATAAATGTTTAAATCAGATCAAATTGACGAATTTTATTTTAATGCTGTTAATCCTAGTCGTGGAATCGCTGAAAGAGTAGACATTGATAAGGAACTTATCCGTCTTAGATCATCTACACGAAGGTTAGCAAGTAAACATTTACAACTATGGATAATATTAATTGATGAAGGAATACATTTTTTAATTCATCTTGAAAGGCTTTTAGCTACAAGGGATAAGATGGGAGTTACTCGATTTAATCTATTGACCCTCATAGCTAAACTAAAAAGCTTAGCAATTTCCTTCAGAGAATTAATTCTTTTAGGACAAGCTGATTCTTCAAGGCTTTTATTAAGAGGATTTATTGAAACTAGTGATATCACCTTACCAGCAATGGCTGACCCAATATTTTGTGCCGAATATGCAGAAGACAATCCTGAACATGATGATAATAAATTTTGGAAAAACAAAATAGCATATGGAAAAATATACCCTGTAATCAAATCAGCTCTAAAGAAAGCTGACTTTGAAGACGATCAAATTGACAGTTTAATACAATGGAAGAAAAACTGGAAATCTCAATTATCTGGAGCAGTTCATGCTGCATCTTGGTCTTCATTTCAATCTTGTCTAATCCCGTCACTATCAGAACCCGGCATGTTTGTCGAACATCCATTCGGGCATCTCAGCGCTTACTCGCCGGAACTATGCAATGTGATCATTCAAGAACTACTTATTTTATCAAGCACATTTGAAGGGTTGCTAGTAAGCACAAATATGCCTTCACATCTAAAAGGTTATCCAACAGGCCCTGAATACGCCAGTACATTGTCATCATCAAACACTATGCATGAGTTTTTTTATAAATTTTATGATGATTTATTTATTCCAATTGAAGAATTGATACCTGACCTTGTTAATGAAGACTAATCTAACAACTAAATCAAGTTTGCACATATAAAGCATGTGCATGGTCACCACTTAAAGTGCAGCACCTCTTATTTATAACGTTAAACAAAAAAACCGCAGCAAGCTGCGGTTTTTTCATTCGATCAAAATCAAAATAGAGCCTACAATTCCTCCGGCTCCATCAACATCGATCCACACGGACATTCCTCAACACACATACCGCATCCCTTGCAGTAATCATAATTAATCTGGAATCGATTACCACGACCCAGTTTAATAATTGCATTGTCAGGGCACACCGTATAACAGTTATCACATTCGAAACAGTTACCGCATGACATGCAGCGGCGAGCTTCATATTGTGCATTGGCCTCATCAAGATCACCGAGCACTTCGTTAAATGTGGTGGTACGTTTTTTCAGATCAAGCACCGGCTGCTCACGCATGTCTTCATCTTCATAGTACCAGGTATTCAGTTTATCGAAAGAAGCAGTTTCGTGTTTTTCTGCGGGCGTATAAGTCTCGCCTTTCAGATAGGCATTGATATAACGGGCAGCTTTTTTACCATGACCAACAGCAGTGGTTACAGTACGTGCTGATGGAATCATATCACCACCGGCAAACACACCTTGCATACCAGTCATGAACTGATCATTAACATTAGTAACACCGTCTTTTTCAACATCGATACCGGTGCAGTCATTAAACAGACTGGCATCCACCAGCTGACCTAATGCATAAATAACGGTATCGGCTTCAATGACTTCTGTTTTACCTGTCGATTCCGGCCAGCCTTCTGCATTCAGCTCCATGACGTCCAGAGTAATCTTGCCGCCTTTCATTTCCTTGATGGTACGCAGTTCGTTTAGCTTGACGTTTTCTTCCAGCGCTTCAACCACTTCGAAATCATGAGCCGGCATGTTTTTACGGTCACGACGATAAATCAGATTAACATCATCAGCACCTAAACGTACGGCTGTCCGAACACAGTCAATCGCAGTATTACCACCACCATAAACCGCAACTTTTTTACCCAGTTCAGGTTTTTTAGTTTCGGTTTCCATATCACTAAGGAATTTAACCGCTTCAATGATTGTAACGGAACCATCATTGGGAATATCAATACTGCGACCAATATGAGCACCAATGGCTAAAAAGGCGGCATCGTAACCACCTTCTTTTATGCTCGCGGCCAAATTATCAATGCGGGTATTAAATTTAAAAGTAACGCCCATTTTTTCAATATGCGCTACTTCAGAATCAAGCACATCACGAGGTAAACGGTAAGAAGGAATGCCATAACGCAACATACCACCCACTGCCGGCTTGGAATCAACCACGGTTACTTTATGACCCATTTTGCATAAATGATATGCCGCAGAAATACCGCCAGGACCTGCACCCACGACCAGTACACTTTTACCTGTATCAGCTGCTTTTGAAATTGACCATTTATTTTTTAAAGCCTGGTCACCGAGGAAACGTTCAATCGCATGAATGCTCACCGGGTTTTCCATTTGCTTACGGTTACAGCCATCTTCACAAGGGTGGTAACAAACACGTCCATGAACAGCAGGCAGTGGATTGTTATGCAAAATTTCTTCCCAGGCTTCCTGGTATTTACCTTCCTGTGACAAACCTAACCAGGCCTGAATGTTTTCACCAGCAGGACATTCAATATTACAGGGCGGCAAACGATCCAGATAAATTGGACGTTCTGTACGCCAGTCGCCGGTTTTATTCTTTAAACTGGAACCTACTTCCAGCGTAATTGCGTAAGGTAAAGTAAACGCCATTATTTATCTCCGTCATCCAGCAGGCCATAGTATTTAATATGTGCATCGGCAATCGCCTGAACACCTGCAAGATCTTGTGCATCTGCGCCTTTCTTAAATAAATGAGTAAAACGACGCTGCAATTTTAAATACTCATCAACGGGTACTTTCTTACGAATTTTTGTAACCCCGGTGATGACACCATGCTCGCCCTCGAACAAAGGATATAATCCGGATTCAACAGCCAGACGTGCCAGTTTAATAGTATCTTTTGGTAATGATCCCCAGCCCAGTGGACATGGCACATGAATGTGCAGATAACGTGCACCTTTCATTGACATCGCCTTGGTCACTTTAGCTTCCAGGTCACGTACATTGGCAATAGTCGCAGTTGCCACATAACCAATACCGTGGGCCATGGCAATTTTAGGTACATTTTTACCCTGACCAAAATTATTGCCCGGATGCGGACCCGATAAAGGTGTGGTTGCGGTACGAGCAGTCGGCGGTGTTGCACCTGAACGCTGTACACCGGTATTCATGTAAGCTTCGTTATCGTAACAAATATAAAGCACATCATCGTTACGTTCGAACATACCCGATAAACAACCAAAACCGATATCCACGGTACTGCCGTCACCACCCTGGGCGATAACAGTTACATCCTGCATACCTTTGGCTTTTAATGCCGCCTGTACACCGGTCGCCACCGCAGGTGCATTACCAAATAAAGAATGCAGCCATGGCACATTCCAGGATGTTTCCGGGAACGGTGTAGTAAATACTTCAAGACAACCAGTGGCATTAACCACATGAACCTTGTTCCTGCTCAGCTCCATGACCTTATCAATCGCCATGCGAGCACCCAGCGCCTCACCACAACCCTGACAAGCACGATGACCGGAGGTTAATGCATTAGCGCGATCTTCTGTAGATTGCACAGAAACGATATCAATCGACTGTAACCGGTTACCTGCAGTCAGGTTACCCGTTTGGGAAAATCCAGGTTTTAAATCTACTGACATAATAATTCCCCTATACGGCTTTCGTCATAAACAGGTCTTCACGTGTAATTTCACGATCTACCAGTGAGTGATCCAGATCGACAAAGCTGAGTTCTTCCAGCTCATCTTTCATCGCACGATCAAGGATTTTCATTAATGATTTTTTGAAAATAGGACGACCACCTAAACCACCAATGACACTATATACTTTTATATCCGTATCTTTTAACGCAATGGTAATGTCATTTGCCAGACAGCCACCGACGCCGGCAAAGATATCTTTTTCAACAACCACAACACGCTTGGCATGTTTTAACTGTTCTGCAATCTGCTTGGCCGGGAATGGACGGTAACAGCCAATTTTGAAAGAGCCAATAGAAACATTATCCTGTTTGTACTCATCAATAATATCTTTTAATGTGCCATTCACTGATCCCAGTGCCACAACAACCGTTTCTGCATCTTCAGAATTGTAATGCTCATATAAACCGCCGGCTTTACGACCAAAAATCGTTTCAAACTCTTCAGAAATTTTCTGAATCGGCTCAATCGCATTATTAAAGTGAGCGATGTTTAATGCGCGTACTTCCATAAAGGCTTCAGGACCCACCATAGCACCCATTGACATTGGGTTAGCACAGTCCAGTGCCTGCATCGGTTTGAAAGGTGGCAGGAATTCATCCACCTGTTCCTGAGTTGAAGACTCAATCTGTTCATAGGCATGAGTTAACAAAAAGCCATCCACACACACCATCACGGGAATACTTAACTGCTCGGCAATTTTAAATGCCTGAATATGCAGATCACCGGCTTCCTGATTACTTTCAGCATGAATCTGAATCCAGCCAGCATCACGCATGGACATGGAATCCGACTGGTCATTCCAGATATTAATCGGGCCACCGATCGCACGGTTACCAATGGTCATGACGATAGGTAAGCGCATACCTGATGCGTTGTAAACCGCTTCCGCCATGAACAATAAACCCTGAGAGCTGGTGGCTGTATATGAACGCACACCGGTTGCTGATGAACCAATACAGACGCTGAGTGCTGCAAATTCTGATTCAACATTTATATACTGACAATTGCTGGCGATCTTGCCTTTACGAACCATGTCCGCAAGACCTTCAACAATATGTGTTTGTGGTGTAATCGGATAGGCACAAACCACATCCGGTCTACACAGGCCTATAGCTTCCGCTACACCAATTGAACCTTCTACCTGCTTTAGCATTAGTTCAACCCCTTTGCTTCTAAAACTTCGTTAAAGGCAGCTCGTGCTGCTGCGACATTACCATCACCCACCGCACCGGCAAATTTCTTATGAATTGCCTTCTCGATGGATTCAAATTTCAACTGACCTGTAATTGCAGAAAAACCACCAATTAATGCCGCATTGGGGATTGGGCGACCCAGATGTTCGCGGGCAAGACCGGTTGCATTGACCACCATTAAATGACTGGCCGGAATTTTTTTCAGTTTATCGGCGATACCTAATTCTTCAATCGTATGAGTGCTATTGATCAGCACATAACCACCTTCTTTCAAACCGGCGAACGTAGACTCATGAGACAGCAGTGTGACGTCCTGAATAATTAAGCAGTCAGGCTCAATCACCGGTTCACGGGTACGAATATCATGATCTGAAAAACGCACGAAGGACTGTACGGGTGCACCCATACGCTCAGAACCAAAACTGGGTATTGCCTGGGCATGCTTGCCTTCAGTAAACACGGCTACAGATAACATTTCTGCTGCAGAAACAACACCCTGACCGCCTCTACCGTGAATTCTTACTTCAAATAAGCTCATAAAAAACCTCATATAATAGGTATAAGCTACTGGATTAATGACTTGTTAAAAACCCGTCTTCGACACGGATTTGCCTGTGTTTTTAACACTTAATTCCAATAAAAAATCAACAAGTCTATGATTTTATTAATTATTTTAAAACCAAGCCCTCAAAATCAGGCCCAATGATACACCATTTAGCAGCATTTTCATCGCATAAAGATGACTATTTTTCCCTTATCCATGCAGATATTGATAGATTTTTCTATGAAATTCATAGTCTTAGCAATAACTGAGAGAATTGGTCGGGTATATTACCAGCTAAATGGGATTAAGCTAACCTTTTTTGACGTTTTTGCCAGCCCGCTAACAATTTTACAAACGGCTCAATAATAACTGCCTGAGTTCTTCATCGGTCAATACAATAGGATTGGTCTTCATACTACTTCCTCTGGCATGTGCGACCACCTGATCCAGTCCTGTCTCATCCAGCTTGAAAGCAGACAGTCGCGGTAAGGCCATTTTTTCTGTCCAATCGTGAAGAATAGTCGTCAAAGCTTCCCAGGAAGCATGTTTATTTTTATGTTGCTGACTGCTCAACACATCCCCGATAACTGAATATTTATCCAGTGCTGGATTGTTTGCTTCTCGACTCAGCATGGTACGAATATTCAAATCTGTTGCCTCTGCCACCAGCGTGCCACAGGCCATGCCATGGGGCATGGGATAAAAAGCACCTAACGGTGATGCCAGGCCATGCACAGACCCCAGCCCTGTCTGCGCCAGCGTGATACCGGACATCAATGCTGCATAAGCCATTTTTTCTCTGGCCTCACGGGTATCGCCAACATGCTCATATAGCACCAGCAAACTGTCACGTATGGCTTGCAAACCACTCAACGCCAGTGCATCAGTCACTTCATTGGCCCGGGTCGAGACATAGGATTCAATTAACTGAGTCAGCGCATCCATACCATTGGCCGCAATAATCTTTTTCGGGCAACTGGCCAGCAGATCCGGGTCAACCACGGCGTACTCGGCAACCAGTCGGTCATCACGAAAGGATTTTTTAAATCCATTCGCACCATGAACACTGAGTACAGCATTTTTAGTGGCTTCACTACCCGTGCCCGCCGTGGTTGGCACCGCAATAAATGGCACCGCTGGACCTTGATAAGGTAATTCAGGACCCACCCCTTCAAGATAATCCATCACCGACCGTTTTACTTTTAATAACCCTGCAATAGCCTTGGCTGCATCCAGTGCGCTGCCCCCACCAATACCCAGCACCACATCAATACCCGCGCCTGAGAATTGTTTAACTGCATCATCAACCAGTTGCGGTGATGGCTCTCCTGCCACAGGACAAATATGCATTTGTAAATGTGCTGACGAAAAATCTGATTTCAGACGCTCAAACTGAATCGTACTCTGAAAAGAACGGGCTCCAGTAACCAGTAATACATTACTACCATACTGACGACACAGGTCGGTAACTTTTGTAATAGAACCACAACCAAATTCAATACGGGGTAAACGTGCGATGGAAAAATTAGCGAGCATAATCGTTATCTGTTTTACAGGGAGTTCATAGATTGCCATGCTGCAACATTTCTAGCAATGACAAATAAATTTAATCCACAGGATATAAACCATGATAAGGCACGCCTTTACGTGGTGATGCCATCCAGTCTGCAACGCGATCACGCCACGTTAAATAGTGTGACGTTTGTTTATGAGCTGCTGCATCTTCCTGGCTGGCATAAGCCTCATACAACACAAATTGACAGGGATCATCTGCAGACTGAAGTATATCAAAACGGCGGTTACCGCTTTCTTCAATAGAGGCAAGATGATTGTTGCGTGTTGCCTCAATAAAATCACCCACATGTTCTGCTTTTACTTCGACATATACGAGAGTAACCTGCATTATCATTCTCCATTGACAGATAATTAATGATTGCCTGATAGCGCTCAGAATGACAGAATATTTATTCTGTTTAGATCTCACCAGGCCATAACATAATAACCAGGAAGATTATTTTTCAATGAACACATCCACGCCCAGACTCATATTACACCCTGTCGATCATCAATATATTCCTGATAATAACAGCCCTATACTGGAATCACTTAAAGCGGTTCAATTCATAAATCCATCTATACATGATTCAGGTACTTATCTTGCCGGCAATGAATTTATTAATTTGTTAAGTTTTTTGGGCTGTTCACCCGATATTATTCTTAGCCCTGATAATGGTGACAAATTTTGCAGCATTAGCATACCCGAAACCCATGATGACATTACATTACTGGGCTACACATCAATGATTATTCCCGGCTGTCCTGTATGTAACCATAAAGTTGTCGACTGGAAACAGCATTTTCATCAATGGAAAAAAGGTGATTACATTTATCATTGCACCGAGTGCCAGACAGGAACGCCGGTTCCCCGGTTAAAATGGCGACAGGAAGCCGGTTATGGACGTTTCTGTATCACCATCAGTCATATTCATCCTCACGAAGCAGTACCTTCAGAAAAACTGTTAAGCACGCTGCAACAAACATGCAATACTGACTGGACTTATTTTTATGCCAACAACTGAAACACTCATGAAACATATCAGAATAACCATTGGTAAAGTCATCATTGAAGCGGAGTTGCTGACAACGCCAACTGCACAGGCGATTGTGAATAACCTGCCATTTGCCAGTAAAGCACAAACCTGGGGAGACGAAGTTTATTTTGAAACTCCCGTTCAGGCAGAACTGGAAAGCGATGCAAAAAATATCATTGACGCCGGTGAACTGGCTTTCTGGTGTGAGGGTGGCTGTATCGCGATCGGTTTTGGCCCAACACCCATGTCACAGGGCAAGGAAATACGTCTTGCCACAAAAACCAATATCTGGGCCAGAACGCTGAATGATGTTAGCCAGTTAAAATCCGTTAAGCCTGATGATTTTATTTTTATTGAAGCAATATAAGCTGATCGATAAATCGCAACTTAATACTGGTGCTGTATAACTCAAACCTTATAATGCCTGAGAAAATGATCAAGTCGCTCAAAGACTTTTTCCATTTCATCTTTTCTTGGCAAGAATACGATACGCACATGATCCGGCTTCGGCCAGTTAAAGGCTGTGCCCTGCACCAGCAGAATTTTTTCCTGGCTTAACAGATCATATACAAATTTTTCATCGTCCTTTATTGGATACATTTCAGTATCCAGTTTTGGAAACAGATACATGGCACCTTTAGGTTTGACACAACTGATACCCGGCAGCTGATTAACCATTGTCCATGCATAGTGCATTTGTTCGTACAGACGTCCACCGGGTTTAATTAAATCCTGAATACTTTGATAACCACCCAGTGCTGTTTGAATGGCATGCTGTCCGGGAACATTGGAACACAGGCGCATTGAGGCCAGCAGGGTCAGACCTTCAATATAATCCTTAGCCAGATGCTTGGCACCGGAAATTAACATCCAGCCGGAACGAAAACCGGCGACACGATAGGTTTTCGACAAGCCATTAAAACTGACAAACAGGACATCATCGGCCAGTGACGCAATGGTCACATGCTTGGCATCATCATAAATTATCTTGTCATAAATTTCGTCCGCAAAAATAATCAGCCTGTGCTTACGCGCAAGGTCAACGATTTGCTGCAAAATCTCACGGGAATAAACAGCACCGGTAGGATTATTAGGATTGATGATCACTATCCCCCGGGTATGGGAGGTGATTTTACTTTCGATATCGGCAATGTCCGGTTGCCAGTCATGGGCTTCATCACACAGGTAATGAACCGGGTTACCACCGGACAAACTCACCGCCGCAGTCCATAAAGGATAATCCGGTGCCGGAATCAGCATTTCATCGCCATTATTGAGCAATGCCTGCATGGTCATGACAATCAGCTCACTAACGCCATTACCCAGATAGATATCCTCAATTTCCACACCTGAAACATGGCATGACTGATAATACTGCATAACCGCTTTTCGGGCATAATAGACACCCTTGGAGTCACTATAGCCCTGACAGTTTGCCAGGTTGTAGATCACATCCTGAATAATTTCGTCAGGCGCCTCAAAACCAAAAGGTGCCGGGTTACCAATATTCAGTTTGGTAATACGATGGCCTTCTTCTTCAAGGCGTTTGGCTTCCTGTAAAACAGGTCCGCGAATGTCGTAGCAGACCTGATCGAGCTTATCTGATTTATTGATGTTGGTCATACAAGTACATAGTGTGTTAAAAGAGCATATAGTATGTCATGTTATTTCAAATGTCCTACAAAATATAATAGCTATTAATTCTTAAATAGGAACAGGTTTTATGAATGTGGTAATGATTGATAGCAGTAACCTTGCTGGCGAAGCCGACTTTCCGATGATAAATCTGAACAAGTTTGGCTGGGAACAATACCAGCATCTTGAACAGAATGAAGTCGAACAGCGGTGCTGGCGATCAGATATTATTATTACTGCGGCTACAACAGTAGACCGGGCCGTTATCGACAAAGCATTCAAATTAAAACTGATTATTGCGGCCGGTCACGCCTATGATCATATTGATATTAATGCAGCTCAGGAGCGTGGCATAAAGGTTTGTCATGTACCCGAACTGGATCCCAGTGACAAAAACAACACCGCAAAAATCTGTTCCCAGGTAATAGATAACATCAATGCATTCATTCAGGGTGAACCTATCAACAGGGTTGCCTGAAAACTGATTTATATTCTCTGCCAGGCCAGTATGTGATTATTAGCGGGCATTTCATAATCAGTATATAAAATCATATTGTTTTCTTTTGCCAGCAACACCAGGTCTTCAAAATTGCGTATTCCACTACTGGGATCTCGATTCTTCAACCATTGATCAAAACTCTGATTACTGGGACTGGTGTACTGACCATGATAATTAAACGGCCCATACTGACAGAAAATACCACCGGTTTTCAGAGACTGCGAAACACCACGAAACATCGACTTTACGTCAGGCCATGAGACAATATGCGTGGTATTGGCAGTAAATGCATAATCCATATTTCTAAATGGCCAGATTTCAATACTAACATCCAGCACGCTGGGCATTTTAATTCGATTATGCCCTGCTTCATTAATCCATAAACGAATTCCCGGCAGAGCTTCTTCGATATCGGTGGGATACCATTCTAAATGTGGCATTTGCTGGCTAAAAAAAACCCCGTGCTGGCCTGTACCACTGCCAATTTCAAGAACCTTACCGGATTCTGTAAAAACAGTTTTCAGTACATCCAGAATGGGTTGCTTATTTTGCTCGCAGGATTCTGCATAGGGCTTATTCAACATTAACAATCGATCTACTTGTAAAACTCTCTGAGCACACGGTAAAGATAATAACCATCCCAGCGCCCCGCCAGTTCACGTATCGAATGCATGGCAAACGTGGGCACACCCACATCCAGGGTTTTTACACCTAATTCACTGGCTGTGACCGGTCCAATGGTACTGCCGCAGGCCATGTCACTACGCACGACAAATGCCTGAACCGGCACATCCGCCTGATGACACAGACGCCTGAAAATAGCACTGGTTTCACTATTTGATGCATAACGCTGGTTTGCATTGGTTTTAATCACTGGCCCCTGATTAATAATAGCGCCGTGATTATCATCATAACGATCCGCAAAATTGGGGTGAACCGCATGCGCATTGTCTGCTGAAATAAACATTGAATGGGTCATGGTGCGAGTAAACTCTTCACCACAACCCGCAATACGTTCCAGTACTGATTTTAGAAAAGTACCATAGGCTCCACTGGCTGAAGAACTACCCACTTCTTCATGATCATTACAGACCAGCAAACTGGTAACGTCATCACTTGCCTCGAATAAACTCATTAAACCAGTATAACAACTTAACAAATTATCCAGACGTGCAGCTGCAATAAAATCCTGATGCAAACCGACAAATGAGGGAGGCTGAACATCATAAAAACTTAATTCATAATCCAATACTTCAATGGCATCGGTTATGCCGTTTTGCTGTTTCATTAACTGTAATAAAATTGCCTTGAAATTTGGCTTATCTTCATTTGGCAGTTTAATTAATACCGGTGGTATATCTTTTTGTGCATTGATACTGCGGTTTTCATTAGCCTCACGATCCAGATGAATAGCCAGACTGGGAATTACTGCAACAGGTGTTTCAAAATTAATCAGGGTATGAACAATTTCATCGTCATCAGCCAGATAACTGACTCGCCCCGCCAATGATAAATCACGATCAAACCAGGGATTAAGTAATGCCCCACCATAAACTTCAACACCCAGTTGAAAATAACCATTTTTAACCATTTCAGGTTGAGGTTTTACTTTTAAACAGGGGCTGTCGGTATGCGCGCCGACCATGCGCACACCGGTTGAGATAACATCTTGTTTACCTGTTTTAAATGCGATGATAGAAGAATCATTTCGGGTTACATAATAGCCCTGTCCTTTTTTCAGTTGCCAGGGTTCAGATTCAAATAGACACTGATACCCCATGCACTCGAGACGACCAATCATGGTCGCAACTGCATGAAAAGGTGTTGGCGATAATTCAATAAATTCCATTAAACCCTGATTGAATTCTGTATCTTGCATTCTTTACTAACCTATTTTGTATAACGTATGTTGATCATAACCGGTAATAATCTGAATCATCCCACATAATTCATGATTCAATTGTTCATCGCCGGTATCGACACGAATCGGTTGCCCTTTAAGTGCATGTAATTTTTCTGGTGTGGCAATAATGATAATATTATCTTTGCCTATTTTTCGAATCACTGCAGCACTGAGTTGCTGATTGCCTCGACCAAATAAATGACCCTGACCACCAATAATGGTCAACACCATTTTAGCTGATTTATCTTTATCCAGAAATGACAGAATCTGTTGCTCACTAATGTCACTGGCAAGCAGCTGCCTGTTTTCAACCAGATCGACACCCAGTAAGGTTGCTTCAAGTCCAAGCTCATCCATAATCGCTTTTGGTGTGCTGCCTGAACCAATAAAATACAATGTATCCTCGTCCATGAGTTCAGTAATGTAAGCTGCGATATCCTGTAACACCAGCTCTTCATGTTCCACGCCACCGTCTTTCATATTTTGCATATACTGATTTTCAGCAGGCACATGCAATTGACCATAACGTTTGGCTTTAACACGATCCTGGCGAAATGCGTCTTCATCTATATCCATCACCGCGGCTTCCTGCAATGTCAGTGGACGACCACGAATAATCAATGCCAGTAATTCTCCGGCATGTTTTGGCGTTACTGCGTACACGGCAGAATGTATTTTACAACCTGCAGGCACACCGATAACTGGCAACACATGATCCTGTTTTTTTACCTGCATAATATTAAATACATTTCGTGCAGTACCATCGCCACCGGCAAAGAGTAACAAATCTATACCCTGATCAAGCAGGTGTGACACGGCTCTTTCGGTATCGTCGGCACTGGTATCACCGGCGTTATTCTGGCTCACTACCTGCACCGTAAAACCCATCTGCTGACACAGGTTTTCACCCATCTCATTAGCGGCGGTATAGATAACCATATCATCAGCATAGGCCTGGACCTGCTCCAGCGTTGAGCGCATTCTATTTTGCGCCGCTGGTCTGGCACCCCGTTCCTGGGCCGCTTTTACGGTGGCAGCACCATCGGAACCTTTCAATGCCACTGCTCCGCCAATGCCTGCCACTGGATTGATAACCAAACCTAATCTGAACAACGCAAACCCCAAAACCTGATTGAATGTAATTTTAGGAATGTATCATATAGTGCTATCATTAGCGCCGAATTCAACTGTTAGCCCCTGAAAATCATGAGTTTTTCTTTCATCTGCTAAAAACTGCGACAAATTTATATACCTCATGACTTTTTCGGTTCTTCCTTTAACGCCAATGACAAGATTAATTAAACCATGAATTTTCCCGCTCCATTCAAACCCAGACGTGATTCAGTTGCTGTAAAAGTAGGTAATATCACGGTCGGTGGAGGCGCCCCTGTGGTTGTTCAGTCGATGACCAACACTGACACAGCCGATGAAATTAATACCGCCATACAAATTGCCGAACTGGCCAGCAGTGGCTCTGAAATGGTTCGTATTACCGTCAATACCGCCGAGGCAGCAGCAGCCGTACCCGGCATCAAGGCACGCTTGAAACACATGGGCATAGATGTACCCCTGGTAGGCGATTTTCATTTTAATGGCCATAAATTACTCAGCCAGCATCCCGAATGTGCCCAGGCGCTGGATAAATATCGCATTAACCCCGGCAATGTCGGTCGTGGCAAAAAACGGGATGAACAATTTGCCACCATGATTGAATTTGCCATCAAATATAATAAGCCTGTCCGTATCGGTGTTAACTGGGGCAGCATGGACCAGGAACTGTTAGCCAGGCTCATGGATGAAAATGCGCAATTGCCGGAACCCAGAGATCCCAAGGACGTCATGTTTGAAACCGTGATTCGTTCTGCCATTGATAGCGCGAAACAGGCAGAGGATATTGGCCTTGGCAAGGATAAAATTATTCTGTCCTGCAAAATGTCTGATGTGCAGGATTTGATCACCGTTTATCGTGAAATGGCCCAACGCTGTGACTATGCCCTGCATCTTGGTTTAACCGAAGCCGGCATGGGCTCAAAAGGCATTGTTGCCTCGACAGCAGCTTTAGCCGTTTTATTACATGACGGTATTGGTGACACGATTCGGATTTCCTTAACACCGGAACCCGGCGCATCACGCACCAAAGAAGTCATTGTGGCACAGGAAATTTTACAGACCATGGGGTTACGCGCCTTTGTACCACTGGTAACTGCCTGCCCTGGCTGCGGCCGCACCAGCAGCAGTTACTTTCAGGAACTGGCAGAAAAAATTCAAAACTACTTACGCGAACAAATGCCTGTCTGGAAAGACCAATACCAGGGCGTGGAAAGCATGTCTGTTGCAGTCATGGGTTGCGTCGTCAATGGCCCCGGCGAAAGCAAACACGCTAACATCGGCATCAGTCTGCCCGGTACAGGTGAAACCCCGGTAGCCCCTGTTTATGAAGATGGGGAAAAAACAGTCACCCTGAAAGGTGATCACATCGCCGAAGAATTCCAGGAACTATTAAATAAGTACATCGAAAGAACCTATAGCAAACATTAATATGTCATCAGAAAACTTTTCCGAGCAGAAATTTCTCAATATCATTGATCAAACACCACTGGTATCAATTGATCTTATTATTGAGAATCCAGAAGGAAAAATTCTGCTTGGCATGCGCAATAATAAACCGGCTCAGAATTACTGGTTTGTTCCCGGTGGTCGCATACGTAAAAATGAAACCCTTGAACAGGCCATGAAACGTATTTCCAAAACCGAGCTGGGTTTTGAAATTGACATAAATGACACAGAACTCATCGGTGCCTATGATCATATTTATACTGATAACTTTGCCAATGCCAAAGACATCAACACCCATTACGTGGCACTGGGACACCGTTACAAACTGAAAAATGAGATCCCGATCACAATAGACAACCAGCACAATAAAATTTTATGGTTAAATATCAGGGATCTGCTTAACCGGGATGATGTACATCAGAACACCAGAGCCTATTTCATAAATGGCAATAAGGTTTATAATCAACAGTAAAACAATACAGGTAAACAGCCATGAGCGGTGGATGGGGCTGCCCCCATGAGGCAGACAATAAGTGTCAACGAGTAGAAAATCGTCCTTGTGATCCTGGCATGAAAGGCTGCATTCTAGCGGGCCGATTTGTTTTTAGTGATGACTCGAAAAATACACAACGGGCGATAAAGAAAAAAGCCCCGACAAAAAAATAAGTTTTAAATAACCCAATATCCTGAACATCGAATAGCAAACTGCAATAATCTTTGCTTTAATCAACTTATCTGTTGAGTTCTTAACTTCAGGCAATTCAAATGATAAACCCTGCAAAACACTAACTTTAATCTAACCCGAATCATTTCATTCGGGCGTTATATAAAAGGTCTTTCAGGTGAACAAGAATATCCATACAATTAAAACTGCGTGCAATAAACACTTTACCTTTGTTAATGCATATACTAAAAACGCCATTATCCCGCAAACAAAAATCTGTTTATACTGGTTGCTGACATTTATCAGGCAAACACTTTTTCCACACACCAGAACAACCTTGCAGCTTGCCCGCAATGAATTAATAAAAATCCATCAGAAACAGCACTGGTATAAACGCTGCAGCAAAACCATGTTTGAGAATTCCGTTGGCCTGGCAATGGCGATGCTATCGACAAAAATTATCCAGCACTTTGTCGAAATCAGAGAGTTTTCCAATCTCTGGGGCTTATTCGCCACACGCCCGGTAGTCAGTGAAGCAACTTATGAAACACTTAGCTTTTTGATTGAATTTCTAATTGCCTTAATTGTATTTACAATTAGTGGTCATTTCTTTGAAGAGTATCGTGATAGAAATAATGCACAGCAATAGCCTGATCAAAATCATTATAACCTTTTAAGATTACTTTCCAACTCTCACCAGACTGGTCAGTCCGGCATTATCCAGTGCCTGATTAAATAAGGCGCGAATATCGGTAACATTTTCCATGTTCAGGGCTTCGCCAACCAGTTGCTCTGCCTGCTTGCGGGAAAACGAACGAATAGCCGATTTTACACGTAATAAACTGCCCACACTCATACTTAAACTATCAACACCCATTCCAATCAAGGCCAGTGCCGAGGCCGGATCACCCGCCATTTCACCGCAGACACTCACAGGCTTATTATGTTTATGTGCCACATTTACGACATAGCGAACAGCATTCAAAACTGAAGGATGTAAACTGTTATAAAGCCCTGCTACCTGTTTGTTATTTCTATCCACCGCCAGCAGGTACTGGGTTAAATCATTACTGCCAATCGAGAAGAATTCGACACGTTTAGTTAAAGCTTCCATCTGATAAACCGCCGAAGGCACTTCAATCATTAAACCTATAACCGGATAGGGCACATCGATGCCCTCATTATTTAAT
>Ga0224496_10000336_pt1 | contig 33788 bp, 33 predicted proteins | sample SF_Jul11_sed_USG_2_FD_168127 | JGI IMG/M metagenome (GOLD analysis project Ga0224496, IMG submission 168127) | Sediment microbial communities from San Francisco Bay, California, United States - SF_Jul11_sed_USGS_8_1 | ecosystem: Environmental > Aquatic > Marine > Sediment | place: USA...
ATCTTTGTCCACGACACCCAGACCAACACCACCACCCGGGCCTCGGTGGCCACCGGCGGGGTCGAGGCCACCGGCGGCAGCAGTTACAATCCTGCCATCAGTGATGATGGGCGTTATGTTGTCTTTCAGTCAAGTGCCACTGATCTGGTAACCGGCGACACCAATGGCAGCCAAGATATTTTTGTTCGTGATACGCTTAATAACATTACCAAGCGGATTTCCGTGGATTCGGGGGGTTATGAGGCCAATGGCTGGAGCGATCAACCATCGATCAGTGCGGATGGGCGGTATGTGCTGTTTAACTCTTCGGCCACCAATCTGGTGCCTGATGACACCAACGGCCAGAACGATATATTTATCCATGACACCCATACCGGGCAAACCGATTTTGCCTCTACTCTTCTGGCCGGAGGGGTAACAGCCTCGGGCGCGGTTTTCGGGGGCGGCAATGATCGTTATCTGTTGTTGACCACCGGCACTTCGCTGGTGGGGGCGGATACCAATGGTCTAAATGATGCCTACCTGATCGACCGCAACGATGCCCCGGACTTGGATAACAGCGGAGCGCCGGCCCTCAATGCCATTGCCGAGGATCCGGTCAGCAATCCCGGGACCTCCTCCTATGATATGTACATGGTTCTGGGTGATATCATCTCTGATGCCGATCACAAGGATAACAAGATGGGCATCGCGGTTACCGGGGTGGACAATACCAACGGCAGCTGGCAGTACTCAACCAATGGCGGCTCCACCTGGAGTAATTTTACCGGGGTTTCCGATAGTTCCGCCACCCTGTTGAAGGGGCCTGAAGAGCTGGAGGCCTTTCTCGGCAATGGCGCCGATCTGGCAACCGGAGATTTATTGATAAACAGTATTGACCTGGGGCCGGTCACCCTCAGCACCGCCCTGATTAACGGCCGCAACATGCAGGGGGCAATGAATCTGGCCAATGCCATCAATGCCATCTCCGGCGCCACCGGGGTGGTGGCCGAGCTTGAGCCCCTTTATTACGGCGCAACAGCCATTGGCGGCAATACGGCCTCGGAAAATATCACCTTTGATCTCAACGGGGTCAATGTCAGCGCCTTTATAGCCTCGGGCGCCACCACGGCCGACGTGGCCATTGCGGTTGCCAATGCCATTATGACCGTGGGGTATCAGGCCAAGGTCCACGCCTGGGTCGGCGATGGCACCAATGGCGGCGGGGTGGATACCGTGGTCATCGAAAGCTATGCCAGCTCTATCGAAATAACCAACCTCAGTGAACTTGGCACGGCAAAAAGCGGCTTGGCCAATGGGACCTATACTGCGGATGCCACCCATAACGGCGGGGAAGTTTTTCTGCTGCCCACGGCCGGAGATTATGTCGTTACCACCAGCGCGGGCGATGATTCGATTCTTCACTTGCTCGGCCTTGGCGGGGGATCGAGTTTTACCGGAATTGCCGGGGATGTTGCCGATGACGGCACCATCGCTGTCGCCTCCCCGGATAATTACATCCGATTTGTGCCCAATGCCGATTACAACGGCACGGCAACCCTTACCTTCCGGGCCTGGGATCAGTCGGACGGATTTACCAACGATACCTCCGGCATTGATGTGTCGGTTAACGGCGGCAGCACCGCCTACAGCACCGCTTCCGAGAGCCTGTCCATTACGGTGACTCCGGTGAACGACGCGCCGGTGCTAACAACCAGTGCGGTCTTGAATTATACGGAAAATGATATTGCCACCCCAATTGCGCCTTCAATAACCTTGGCTGATATCGATAATGCCAACCTGGAAAGCGCCGCGATCAACATCAGTGCCAACTATGTGGAAGGCGAGGATGTTTTGAGCTTTACTCCGGTGGGCGGGATCACCGGCTCCTGGGATGCGCCCTCCGCTACCCTTCTCCTGAGCGGCATCGACACCCTGGCCAACTATCAAGCCGCCCTGGCCTCGGTGAGCTATGTGAATCTGAGCAACAACCCGTCCGAATTGGCCCGGACCATCAGTTTTACGGCCAATGACGGGGCTGCCACCAGCGCAGCGGCTACCGCCACCGTTAATGTTACCGCCGCCAACGACCCACCCTCAATTACCGTAACCGGCACCTTGAACTACATCGAGGATGCCGTGCCCCAGGTCATTGATGGCGCCATTGTGGTTTCCGATGTTGATAACCTATCATTAACCGGGGCTGATATTATAATCAGCCCGGGGTACGTGCTGGGCGAGGATCAGCTTGGCTTTAGCAATACCGCCAACATCACCGGCTCCTGGGATTCGGCCACCGGTATTCTGACCCTGACCGGTACCGACACGGTGGCCAATTATCAGGCGGCCCTGCGGTCGGTTACCTATCAGAACCTGAGCGATAATCCAAGCACCGGCTCGCGGACCGTGTCTTTTCAGGTCAACGACGGCGGGGCCAGCGCCTCTTCCTCGGCCACCGTCAATGTCACGGCGGTCAATGATGCGCCGGTGCTTGATAACAGCGGAGCCCCGGCGTTGATGGCGGTAATGGAGGACGATAACAACCCGATCGGGGATCTGCTCAGCAATCTTGTCGCCTCGATAATCAGCGATGCCGATAACCCAACCCCCTTGGGCATTGCGGTAACCGGGGCGGACACGGCGGATGGCATCTGGCAATTCAGCCTGGACAACGGGGCAACCTGGACCACCTTCGGCCCCTTAGCCGATACCTCGGCCACCCTGCTGGAGACCGATGCCTTTACCCGGATTCGCTTTGTGCCCACCGCCGATTTTGACGAGACCGCGACTTTTACCTTCAGGGCCTGGGATAAGAGCGATGCCCTGGCCGGGGGCGCTAGCGGGGTTGATGTGTCGATCAATGGCGGCAGCACCGCCTATAGCGCGGCCGTGGAAACCGCCTCGATCTCGATCACCGGAATCAACGACGCGCCCACGGTGAGCGGCACGGCCGGCCTGGGCGTGCTTTATCTGACCGATACGGATAATGGCGGTGATCTGGTGGGCAATCTTATCAGCGGGGTGGTGAACGATGTGGACACCGGCGCCTTTAAGGGCATAGCGGTCACCGGCTATGACACCGCGGTGGGCGCCTGGCAGTACTCCTTGGATAACGGCGCCACCTGGCTTGATTTCGGGCCGGTTGCCGAGACGGCCGCCACCTTGCTGGCGGATACCGCCAAAATAAGATTGGTGCCCAATGGTCATGACCTGGGCAGTTCAGTCATAACTTTTCATGGTTGGGATCAGACCAGCGGCAGCAACGGGATGACCGGGGTTGATGTTACCATTAACGGCGGGACGACCGCGTTCAGTACCGGGGCTACCACGGCTACGGCTACGGTCCAGGAATTAATCGTGCCCCCCCCTGCGACCACGACGACAACCATAACCACGGAGACGACCAGTACTACCCTGCTTATCGACACTACCACCGCAACCTCGACCACCGAAATTCTTACCGAGGCGACGACCACCGATGTTCTGATCACCGAAGCGGAGATCAATACCGATTCGACCATGGAGACCGCATCAACCGAGGAAGCCGTTGAGGAAGCGGCGGAAAGCGAAGATGACGGCGAGACGGCCGATGAGGGCGAAGAGCAGGCAGAAGATGAAGCCGACGAGGAAGGAGAAGCTGAGGAAGAGGGCAAGGAAGAAGAGGCCCCTGAAATTGTAGCGGCGGCTGAGGGTGAAGTAAATGGCGAGGCAGAGGTTAAAGCGGCTGCCGAGGCCGGAGGCAAGAGCGGCAAGGGGCTCAGCGGCCAGCTGGCCAAGGAGAAAAAGACGTCGGAGGCGGAGCGGGCCGAGATTATCAAAATATTTGACGAGGTTTTCGACCTCCTCCAGTGCAAATGATGAAACAGCAATTCAAGGGATATATCTTGGCGGCAACTCTCCTGCTGTTGCCCACAGTGCTCCATGGGGCGGAAAGTTTTGAGGTGCGGGCCTTGCTGGTGCCTCAGCGGGAGGCGGTGCTCTCCAGCCAGATCCATGGCCGGATTATCGAGCTGCCGGTGGAGGTGGGTGATCGCTTTGCCCAGGGCCAACTGCTGGTGGCTCTTGATTGCGAGGTGTTGGCCGCTGAGCTGCAAAAGGCGAAAATGGATCTGGAGGCGGCAACGGAAACCCATGCCGCCATGCTGCGCCTGCTCGAATTCGGTTCGGTGAGCGAGCTGGAGGTGGCGGTTGCTTCCGCCAAGAAAAAGCGGGCCCAGGCCGAGGTGCTGCTTGGCGAAACCAAGGTCTCCATGTGCCGAATCCATGCCCCCTTTGCCGGGCGGGTGGTCAAGCGGCCGGTCAACCCCTATGAAAATGTCACCCCGGAAAATCCTGTTCTCGAGATTATCGCCGACAGTAAGCTCAAGCTCCATCTGCTGGTCCCCTCCCATTGGTTGCAATGGCTGGCCGCGGGTCAGCAGTTCAAGGTTCGCCTCGACGAGACCGGCAAAAGCTATCAGGCCGTGGTTACCGGTTTGGGAGCCCGGGTTAATCCCGTCAACCAGACCCTGGAGCTGGAGGCGGCTTTTAGCGAAAAACATGACGAATTGCTGGCCGGGATGAGCGGCACCGCGGTTTTGTTTAAACCGGCAAAGAAAGACAAAGGAAATTGAGGATGGCGGTTTCTGGACAAAATGATCCCGCGGTTCTCAAGCAGCAGCTGGTCGGGCTCAGCACCCTGCTCCAGCTGCAAACCCAATGCCGCCATCTCAACAATCTGGCGGAGTTCGGTTTTTTTGTGGTCAACGATACCCTGCGCCTGCTCAAATATCACCAGGCCGTTCTCTGGCAGAAAAAGGGGCGGGGGGCCAAGCTGGCCGCCGTCTCCGGCGTTGATCGGGCCAATGTCGATTCCCCCTATCTGCAGTGGCTGAAAAAGGTGGGCGGCCATCTGCTCAAACAAAAAGATGCGGCCAGTGGCCGGGTTGTCGCCAGGGAGCAACTGCCGGCCGGATTGCAGAAAGGCTGGGATGAGTGGGCCGGGGGCGCGGCCCTCTGGTGTCCGCTATTAGCCGACGGCAAGGTGCTGGGCGGCTTGTGGTTGACCCGCGATGATGATTGGGCGCCCTCCGAGGTTGCCCTGCTGGAGCAGCTGGCCGATGCCTACGGTCATGTCTGGCAGTTGCTGTTGTTGCGCCCGGCCTGGCGCAATCAACAGCGGAGCAGGGTTGGCTTTCGTCTGCTGCAGGCGATCTTGGTCTCGGCGGCCCTGGCCAGCCTTGCCCTGCCGGTCAAGTTGTCGGTGCTGGCCCCGGCCCAAATCGTGCCGGTCAAGCCCCTGCTGGTCAGCGCCCCCTTGCGCGGGGTGATCAAAAAATTTCATGTCCAGCCCAACCAGGCGATCAAGGCGGGTGATCTGCTTTTTGAGCTTGATGATACCGAGCTGCGGAACCGGCATCAGGTCGCCGGCAAAGCCATGGCGGTTGCCCAAGCCGAATACCTGCGGGCCAGCCGCAAGAGCTTGTCTGACCGCGACTCGGTTATTGATGCGGATGTGCTCAAGGCCCAGGTTGCGATCAAGACGGCGGAGGTGGCCTTTGCCGCCGACGAGCTGGCCCGGATCAAGGTGCGGGCCGAGCGGGCCGGGATCGTGGTCTTTGCCGATGTTAATGACTGGCTCGGCAAGCCGGTGGTCACCGGTGAAAAGGTGCTGCTGGTGGCCGATCCGCAGCAGATGGAGCTGGAGATCAAGGTGCCCCTGGATAATGCGATCAATCTCGAGCCCGGCGCCGAGGTGCGGATGTTTCTCCATGTTGACCCCTCTCTGGAGGTTCGCGGCACCATCCGCCAGACCAGCTACGAGGCGCGGGAAACGGAGCAAGGCAACCTGGCCTATCTGGTCAAGGCCACCCTCGACCAGTCCCCGGCCCAGTTGCGGATCGGGTTTATGGGCACCGCCAAAATTTATGGCAAGGAAGCCAGGCTCTATTATTATCTGTTCCGGCGGCCCTGGGCCGTGCTGCGGCAAACTCTGGGGATTTAGATGGAGGCAATAGCCCTGCCCAGCAGCGTCAATTTTCCAGTCGAGCCGGAAAGACCCCTGCCCCAGCTGCGCGAGGATCTTGAGCTGCTGCCGCTTGCCCGGCAGGCGAGCGGCGCCCCTTTCTGGAATATCTACGACCCGGTCCGCCACGCCTTTTTCAGGATCGGCTGGCTGGAGTTCGAGATCTTAAGCCGCTGGCATCTCGGCGCCGCTTCCAAAATCGCGGCCGAGGTCAGCCGGGAGACCACCCTTAAGATCTCGGCCCGGCAGGTGGAAGGGGTTCAGTATTTTCTGCTGACCAACCAGCTGTTGCAGCCCCAAACCGGCCGGGGCTTTGCCGCCAAGGCCGCGGCCGGCCAGGGGGTGATGCACGGTTTTGTCCAAAACCATCTCTATCGGCGGCTGCCTCTTTTCCGGCCCGATGCCTTTCTTGATGCCTCTCTGCCCCTGGTCTCTTTTTTTTACAGAGCATGGTTTTGGAAGCTCACCGCATTGTTCGGCCTCATCGGCCTCTACCTGGTCGGGAGGCAGTGGCAGGAGTTCAGCCGGACCTTTCTGTATTTCTTTACCCTGCCCGGCCTGCTCTGTTTTTCTTTGACCCTGGTGCTGCTCAAGTTGGCCCATGAGCTGGCCCATGCCTATACCGCCAAGCATTTCGGCCTCAAGGTGCCGGTGATCGGCGTCGCCTTTATCATTATCTGGCCGCTGTTCTATACCGATACCACCGATGGCTGGCGGCTGGAGAAAAAGGAGCAACGGATAAAAATCGGCGCAGCCGGCGTCTTGTTTGAGCTGGCCGTGGCCGCCTATGCCACCTTGCTCTGGAATTTTGTCGGGGCGGGGGTGCTGAAAAGCACCCTTTTTCTGCTGACCAGCGCCACCTGGCTGACCTCGCTGGCCGTCAATCTCAACCCCTTCATGCGCTTTGACGGCTATTACCTGCTCAGCGATCTCTGGGAGATCTCCAATCTGCAGCCCCGGGCCTTTGCCCAGGCGCGCTGGTTTCTGCGGGGTCTGCTGCTGGGCGTCACTGAGCCGTCCCCGGAAAATCTGCCCGCCGGCAAGCTGCGTTTGCTGACCTGCTATGGGCTGGCAACCTGGATTTATCGGCTGCTTCTTTATGCCTCCATCGCCTTGGTTGTCTACCATCTGGCTTTTAAAGTTTTAGGGATTGTTATGTTTGCGGTGGAAATCGGCTGGTTTCTCTGTCTGCCGATCGGGCGGGAAATCAAAAGCTATTGGCAGATGCGGCAGAAGGCGCGGCTTAGCCGGTTGCTGGTAACCTTTTCGGTTCTGGCCGCTCTGGTTGCCGGCCTTTTCTACCCTTGGCAGAGTGCGGTCTATGTGCCGGCCCTTTACCGGGCGCCGGAATCGGCCCTGATTTTTTCGCCTCAGAGCGGGCAGTTGCGGCAACTTCTGGTGGCGCATGGTCAGCAGCTGAAAAAGGGGGATCTGCTTTTTGAGTTGCAGTCGCCCGAGCTTGATTATCTTTGTCGGCAGGCGGAACGCCAGGTGGAAAAGCTTAAATCCGAACTCAGCCGAGCCGGTTTTGTCGAGGAAAAGGCCGAACGGAGCCAGGTGGTGGCCGAGCAGCTCACCGCCGCCCTGACCGCCCTGGCCGGTTACCGCGAGCAGCAAGCGCGGTTGAGCATTACTGCGCCGATTTCGGGGCGGCTCATGGAGCTTGCCGACGACTTGCGGGTGGGGCAATGGCTCAATTCCTCGACCAGACTGGGGCTGATTGTCGGCAACGGCCCGAGGCAGGTTGAGGGCTTTCTGCGCGAACAAGATGTGGAGCGGGTAACAATCGGGACCAGGGGAAGTTTTTATCCGGAACGCAGCGAACTGCCCATGGTGGCCGGGCTGGTGCGGGAGTTGGAAATGACCCATACCGAGGTGCTTAAAGAGCCTTATCTGGCCTCGATTTACGGGGGCGGGGTGCCGGTGCGCCGCACTGCCGGCGGCAGTCTGGCCAGTGATCAAAGCGTTTACCGCTTTGTGTTGCAACCGGAGGGGGAGGTCGATTTTCCGGCCCAGATCTTGCGGGGCACGGTGCGCCTGGCTGGCGAACCGGCCAGTCTGATCAGGAGGATGTGGCTGGCAATAGCCCGGGTGGTGATCCGGGAAAGTGAATTTTAAAGGGGAGCTGTTTGACCAATAAAAAAAGGCCGCCTTTAAAAAAGGCGGCCTTTGAACTTTCATGGCTCCCGGGGAGGGACTCGAACCCCCGACAGGGTGATTAACAGTCACCTGCTCTACCAACTGAGCTACCCGGGAACAAACATATTGCTCAGACGAGCGCCAATATAGCAACTCACCCCGGCATCGTCAACATTTTATCGCATTAAATTGATTTTTATTGATAACCCTTTTTTCCTTGACGCATTGTCGAGCATGGGCTATTAACCTCTTTCCTAGTATTACCCTTAAATGTCGGGGCGTAGCGCAGCCTGGTTAGCGCGCCTGCCTTGGGAGCAGGAGGCCGCAGGTTCGAATCCTGCCGCCCCGACCATTTCTAATTTTCATTATATCAAGCGGTTGTCGATACTTGTCGGCAACCGCTTTTCTTTTTGTTAAAAAATGGCTTTGACTAACTGAATCGCCACTAGCGTTGTAGACCCTCCTCCTGTTTATCTTATAAAGCTGAGAAACTTTGCACGGGTTTGAGATGTTTTCACGTTAGCGAGGGCTTCGGCGGAATCAGATGAAGCCAATGGGCTGGATTTCCATAGACAAATATCGGAACAAATAGATTCGTCCATGGCAATATTGGCACCCTCGCATTCTACCACGAATGAAGGGGATATTTGATGAAGCTTTAGCATGGTTCCCGGACGAATCTGTAAACTATCGAGTTTATGAAGCCTGCGGTCGTCCCGGCAGTTGATGTAGGCAACCCTGGCGGATTCCCCAACCTTGAGTTCGGTCAGGGGCGTAACCGAACTTGTGGCTGTGCGTAGCGATTTTTCACAACACTCTCCGCCCGGAATAGGCATCCCGTGCGGACATTCCCTGGGATGGCCCAACAAGGTACAGATACTGTCCACCAGTTCGGGATTGGAAATATGCTCAAATTCACACGCCCCGGCTTCGAACTCGCCGCCGAGCACATCGTAAACCAACCGTTCCGCAAGCCGATGTGACCGGATCAGGCGGGCAGCATACTTCTCTCCGGCATCGGTAAAAAATATTTTGCCATCCCGGCTCAAGTCAACCAGCTCCAGTGCGGCCATTTCTTTAAAATGATCCAGACAGAACTCGCCTTTCATGAGAGAGGCCAAGTCATCCATGGAGTCAAGTTCCTTTTCCTGGAGGTACCATAACTGCTCGACACACTCATCCATTTCGCGCTCAAGTTCCAGTTTCATTATTTTTTACCTTTCATCTTAGATTGTTAAACTAACCCCTATGCCGTCCAACCCCAGAAATTATGACAACGTAAAAGTCATAATAGAAAAAGCAGAGATTTGTTCAGTAGACCGGCTACGCACACGGCGGTCAAATTGATGGCCAGAACCATATATACCGCTTTTTTCAGGCCTTGCTCTTTGGCCATGGCCACCATGTTGGTCAAGCAAGGCACAAACATCATGGTCATGGTGACCACCACTATGGCCTGGATATAGTTGAGGTCGCCGTTTTGTACCATAGTGAAAAGCATGCCGGCGGCTGCTTCCCGCTTAGCCAATAACAGGACCAGGGCATCGACCATGATGAGAGGTAACCCTAGGAAATTGACGACTACGGGTTCGAGGATTTGTTTAATCGTGGCCAGCAGTCCAATTTTTTCTGATATAAACAGGATAACGGCGGCCGAAATAAATATCGGCAAGGCCTCCTCCAGAAAATGAGCCAGTTTATAATAGGTTTTTTTGAGAACCGGTTTAAGTTGCGGCACCCGCATTGGCGGCAGTTCCAAAATAAAATCACACCGTTGGTCGTCTTTAATAATTTTGTTGAGCAAAATGCCAATCAGAATCCAGACCGATGCTAAAACCGACAAGGTGATCAAAAGAGCCTGCAAGCCGAGGTTGCCTAGGATACTCATATTGAGAGCCATTTGGGCCGCGCAGGGAATCCCGAAAGCTATCAGGTAAACGGCGATAAACTTTTCCTTGTTTGAACATAGAGATTTGGTGGTCAAGGTCGCCATGGTCTTGCAGCCGAAAGCTAAGGTGATGGGCAGGATGGCGTTGCCGGTCACCCCCACCCGGGCCGAGGCCCTTTTCATCAGCACGGTGAGATTGGTAATGTAACCAGAATCCTCCAATAGATTGAACAACAGAAAAAAGACTGACAGGATGGGCAATACGGTAAGAAAGGCGTTGGAAATCCCTAGGGTCAAGATTCCGAAATGGCCGATGAGAAATTCATTCCACGGTCCGGCCGGTACCTGGGAATTGATAAAGTTTTCCAAGGGAAGCCAAAAGACAGTGTTTGCCCATTCGGCCATGCGGTTTGCAATATTAACCACCGCAAAAAAGACGGTTAGAAGAATAGCGGCCATGATCGGCAAACCGGTGGATGGGGTCCGGCTCCAAAGGGCCACGTTCTGAGAAAATTGACCGAAAGAAAGTTTTTGCCGCCGGACAACCTTTTCGTAAAGCCCGTTTAACCATGCGGTTCGACGATTAATGACATGGAGACTGAGATTGCCCTGGTAGCGTTGGCTGACGATTGCTGCGCAATGTGTTATCTTTTTGGTCAACAATTCACCGTATTGTTCTTTAATGTAAACGCCGATGAAAGGATCTCGCAGGAGCATGAGCACGGCTAATTTTCGTTGAAAGGCGGCTGATTCGGGAAACTTGTTTATAATGTCCAGAAGTCCATCTTCAATCAACTGCGCATAGCGTAAATTCAAGATTCCCCGCTTGGCCCGGCCGAGGGCCTTTATAAGCTCTGGAGTACCGATCCCGGTGACCGCAACCATTTCCACCACCGGAATCCCGAGCGAAGCGGCCAAAACGCCGGAGTCGATCCATATCCCGTGCCGGGAGGTTTCGTCCACCGCATTTAGGCAGAGCACCATGGGAATCTCAAGCTCCAGCAATTCGGCGGTCAGCACCAGAGCCTGCTTAAGGCAGTTGGCATCGGCGCATTGCACGATCACATCAGGCCGTTCCCTAAATATCAACTCCCGGCCCAACAATTCCTCTTCGGAGTGTGCAAGCAGCCCCTGCATCCCGGGAGTGTCGATAATCTCGTAATCAAGCCCGTTAATCCTAACCATTGCCCTTTTCGTCTCAAGGGTGGTGAACGGATAGTTGGCGCTGGGCGAATACTTATGTGTCAGGTTGCTGAAGACATGGCTTTTGCCTGAATTGGGTCGCCCGACAATAACAATCTTTTGCGCTCTTAAGTTAGCCTTCGTGGCCTGATGACGGGAAATGTCGCGTTTTTCGGCATTTTCGATGGAAAAAGTGGGCTTCCCTTGAGTAGCGCCAAGGGAAGAACTGCAACTCGAATCGGATCGTTCATAGCCAGCATTTTCCATGCTTTCCTCCGGCAAAATTTATTTATTATTTTCCCGAATAAGGGTTTCTATTCCGGCACAATGGCCCCGGTTATGCAAAAAAAGGTACAGGTTTTACAGCCAAGGCACTTGCCGGTGTCCACCTGGCAATATCCGCCGCTCAATATACCCTTTTTCCGGTACGATATAGCCTCCTGGGGGCAATTGAGCCGGCAGGTCTGGCAACCGGCGCATAAGTTGTGATCGATTCGCATCCTTGTTTTTTTAGCCCCTTTCTCGCGCACCCTTTGCCTGCCTTGCGGATCGATCACTGCGGCCCGGGGACAGTTTTCATAGCAAATACCGCACTCCTCGCAGAAAACAGGATCAATATCAAAGCGAATCTTCTTCTCGCCCTCAATGGCATCGGCCGGACAATTTGCGGCACAAAATCCGCAGCCTATGCAGTCGCCCCCGATTTCATACGCCATTTAGTTTTCTTTCCTCTTTCTGCGGTGTGCCCGGCTAATGCGCACCTCGGCATGAGTGACTAAATTCTCTGGCGCCGATTGACAAAACCACCTGAAAAAATTAATTTGCAATCTCAATAAACATGTCAAAATCAACATACAGGTCCGCTATGCTCAAGTTCAATTTATCAATTCCCCATTGTCTGGATAGCGCCAAGGCCAAGAGCGTGTTACAGAGTAATCTTGAGCCGGTTTTGCAGAAAAAACTCGGCAGGGACTTCACCCTGATCGATGAATCCTGGCTCGGCTTGACCGCCGAACTATCCTTCTTGATCAAGGGCCATAGCCTTAACGTTTTTTTACAGGTCACTCCCAAAGAGATTTTGCTTAACGGGAAAATTCCCTTGGCCGCCTTGCCTTTCAAGAAACAACTCACCCGCGACCTGATGGAAATAGGGCGAACCGTTCTCGCTGCCGATGCGTCCGCCTGAGGTCCGCCTTCCGTTTTCGTGTCTCCCGGATTTCACTTATTCGCCTCCGGTTCACTGGTTATCTAGAATTTCCTCAATGATCTGCGCCTTGGTCATGCTGACTGAAACTTCGATTCCAAGATCACGGCAGAGTGAAATCAATTGCGGTTTTACCATCCTATGTAAATTGTTTTTGGAAAAATCAATTGCCGCCTGATCAGCTGTGCTTTCTGTGGCCGGGGCCGCCGAGGCCTCTACAATCTTTTGCAATTCCTCTTCGGCCGGTTCTTCGTTTTCTAGTTTTGACGGTTCCGAATCCACGGCCATGACATCATCCGCCGACTCCTCATCTTGCCTTCCCGGATCATTGACCATTCGAAGAAACTCGGGTTCAATATATGCGGCAGAATCGCTATAATCTTCATCTTCATCTTCATCTTCATCCTCATCCTCAGCCTCAGCCTCAGCCTCAGCCTCATCCTCAGCCTCAGCCTCAGCCTCCGATTCAGTCTCCATTTCCATCGCCGGTTTGTTTACCTGGATGACCTCCTGCCCATCGTCCTCTCTTGGCTCATCATCGCTGTTTTCACCACCGGCAAGCCCCTCGCGCAGTACGGCAACGGCGTGCTCCAAATCTTTGCCCTTAAGCTGCGGATCAAAACCGATTTCATCTTTAACCAAAGGACGCAATCCCTCCCAAGCCTTGATCCGCACCTCCACGGCCTTATCTTCCAAGGCATGCAGCAACAAAGGAATGGCCAACTCATCCTTCATCCCGGCCAAGGCGGTAACCACCGCCTTGCGAACCCCATCGTTCTCGTCGGCAAGCAATGGCGCCAACTCATCCAGAAAAATAGGTCTGTTCTGCCAGGAAAGAAACTTAATCGCGGCCATCCGCACTTCGGGATGCCCGTCGTCCATGGCCTTCAACAGATATTCTTCCATTTTTTCGGGAACCATGATTTCGGCCAGGGCGGTCAGGGCGCATAAGCGAACCTTATAATATGGGTCTACAAGCAGATCGGTAATGATCGGCAATCCGGCAGGCTCGTCAATTGAAATCAGTGTTTTGATTATTTCGCAGGAGAGATCAGGCTCTTCAAAACCCAAGGCTATCTTAAGAATCGGAATCGTGGTCGGCTCCTTCATTTCTCCCAGCTTTGCCGCCGCCAACATCTTGATCTCCATCTCCGGATCCAACAGGTCCAAGGCCACCTTTTTCAATAAAGCGATATCACTGACCGTCGGCAAAATCGTGGGGGTCAGAACGGTATCAATGGCCTCTTCCAGGGCGACAACTATCTCTCGAAACTGTTTTCTATACTTTTGAGCCAGCTTATCGCTTCTTTTCCTGTAAGCTTTTAATTCCTGCTTCAAAAGCAGATCGGCCTTTCTGCTGTCCTCGATGTCGACCAGCCTTTTTTTCAGTCTTTCGATATTCTCCTCAAGATCACGAATGTCCATGCGCAGGCTCTTACCTTCTTCCGACAGACGATATGCTTCGGAATCTTCAGCCTCGGCCTGTTCCCGGCCGAATCTGGTAAACAACTCATTCAGCTTGGCCTCATTGCTTTTTATCTTGCGCAGAAGCTGTTCCGATACCCTGGATCGCTTAACGCACTGGGGGGCCTGAAACAACTTTTGGGTAGCCTTCGGTGTCTGCCCGATAACATCGGCAACAGCGCCCGCTCCAGCCGCACAGGCGTCATATGTAAAGACGAGGCCACTCCCAAGAGCATTCAGACCATCGGCAATTCCTCTATAAATTACGTTCCTTTTCTTTACATTGCGTTGTTCCATTTTATCTCTCCTGTACTCTTTAACCTTAGACTCGGTCCGTTAAATTCCGTCGGCTGCACCCTCACTTTTCAAGGCGCTGAAATAAGCCTTGGCATTGTTGCCGACCGTTTTTATCGTTGCCACATTGACCGATGCCCCTATCGGAATGCCGATCAAGGGCAAAGCTTTTATCAGCCGGCCGGAGCTTTTCGTCCCCATCTTTTGTAAGAGCAGGGTTATGGCTTTGTTCATCCCGGCGGCAAGATAGTTACGGGCCGCCTGATCAATGATCTCTCTGATCACCAGGGCATTGATATCCCGCACCGCCTCGTTGGATCCGGAATAACCGATAAGCGCCATGGCAACCGCCCGCAGTTCTTTTTCTTCCATTTCAACGCCGTAGGCCACGGAAATTCCATAGCAAAGTTCCACCTGGGTCCGCAGCAGGTAAAGTAGGTCGGCAGACAATGTCACCGTAACGGTGCCCAAGGTGCCCATGCCCGGCAAGGTGCCCGGCGCGGACGTCAGGCCGCCGAAAAATCCACTTTTTAGGCAATGGGTGCCGATCAGTTCGTTGCTCACCAGCAATGCGGAGTCACCAGAAGCCTCCTTTCCGGTTTGGCGGGCGGCGGTCCTGGCCAGCATCCCCCGTACCCGTTCACGGATGGCAGACAGGGAAACCCCGGCCAGCACCAGGCCGTCTTCAAATTCGGCTTGTCCTTCGGCCTTGCCAAAGGGTTGGCCACCGACCTTTTCCCTGATCTTTGCAAGAAACCTTTGCGCACCCCATACCCCAGCGTAACAGGAAATTGCCACCGCACTGGCGCCAGCCTCGATGGCCGAGGCCGCAACCTTTGTCAACGGCTCGGTAAACCGGCTGTACCCGTATGCGGAAAGCGGCTTTTCCAAATTATCGGGCAAGTTTTCATTATTCCGTGGTTTTTCTTTCAACAACTTCCTCTTCGTTCTCGATTCGTTTTATGTATTTATCCATCGTTTCCGACACCGTTTCCCGGATCGAAGAAACCACATCCGGGCGGCTTCGCTGCAGCAACTCATAGGCAAACGCACCGATAAAAACTCCGGCAAACACGCCGGCCAGAGTAATTTTCATAATCCTCTCCTCGTCAATAAATTTAAAATATCCCGGCTTAGGTCATGGCTGGGGACATGCCGGACGACATATCGGCCTCTTCCCCTTCAGGCTCCGCCGCGCACTCTTTCTCTTCTTCGCTTACCCCGCAGGCTGAAAACCTCTGACTGAGCCGCTCTTGTCGTTCCTGCCTGCGCACCAACACCTCGTCCATCGCATTTTGCAGGCTGTCATAATCTTTAAACACCTCGGTCATCTCCTCGTCATCGACAAATAACTCGGGCAATTTTTCCCGCATGGCCACTGCCCTTTCTCCGATCCGCATGACCGTTTTTCTCCGCTCCCGTTTGACCTTGACCATCTCGATGCTATCCACCACATCAACCGCCGAGTCCTTGGCCGTGTCGATCACCGCCTCAAGTAGATCGACAAAGGCGTCTCCCATATGCTGCAATCTGTATCTCATATCCATACAACCGCCTCCTTTTTGTCCGGCCCTGCTCGGCCTGTTTTTTTATATCGGCAACCCGTCGCCACCAGGGACGGGCATGAAAAAACGTCTTTGAGGCCCCACCAAATCTATTTCTTTATTGTTGGCGTACTGTCGATTGCCAGTCTTCCGGCTATCTCGGCCATTCTTTTTTCCAGTCGATCAAGTTGAGTGTTTATCCTGGTCAAGCCATCCCCGTATTGAGCCCCAACTTCCTCCTCAGTCGCCTGATTTTCATCCTCCACGGGCAGAGCGGACACACCGGCATTTTCATGAACCGTAATATTATTCAGAGCCAAAATCCGCTTTATTTGCACATCCAGCAAAGCGACCCTCTCCTCCAAAACCCGCATTGAATCTTGATGGTTCCTAATCAACAGTTCTTCCCTTTGCTCGAGTTGGTTAAATTTTTTATTCAAATCACCAAGAAGACGTGACAGCCTTGTTTCCATCTCCACCTGACTCTCTCCACCAAAGGCAGGACGTATCCCTACCTCTTTCACCTCCGACTGCATGCCTTTGTCGACAACCGCAGCTATAAAATTTTCTCCGCGACCAGCTTCCATCCGGCCGCCAACGGCAGGTTCCGCCTGTCGCCCTGCATCGTCCAGCCTGCCAGCAGCGATAATGGAACCTGCTTGTGCATTTGTTTTGAACAGGGCAAATACCGTTGAGTAACCGGCCCGATCCAACCCGGAAACACCGATAAATCCTGCGCCGGCCATGAAAAGTCCTGCCGCAAGAAAGGCATAACCATAGCTCTTGCCCTTTAAACGCCCCCTAATTTGCAGGATGCAGGCCAGAAAAAAACCCAGCGGCAGCAACACCTGAAAAAGAAGATACAACGGGTTCAAGAAAACCGGCCACCCGTGAAAAAAAGGCATTGCGGTCACAGTTCCGGCCAGGGACAAATCACTACGTAAGCCCGCAAGCAAGGGTAGGCAACCAACGAGCAAGAGCAAAAAAAGAAGAAAATTCCACCCGGCCTTAAGCCGTAGATAAAAGATCAACCACACCATCAGAACCACGGCACCGAGCAGGTAAATATGCACGGTGGCGGAATAACCGATCCCCAGCAATCGCAGTTCCTCAAGTTGCGCAGCCGGATACAAAAAATAAAAAAAGAGCACCGGCACTGCGAGTAAAGCGGAAAAAACCAGGATCAACCCCGACACAATCTTATACGGACTGAACCCGCCACCGACCCCGATGAGTCCGCATTTCCCCGGACAGGTCCCTGCCTCGTCCGTCCTTGCGGCCTCTTCCTGCCGGAGCCCGGAGTCGCCTGTTACAACCGACACCTCATCGGCGTGCGGAATAGGCATTTGTTGAAAGTAAGCTTGATTTTTCATAACCATGCAAGATCGCCTTTAGTGTCATCGTTCCCGAAAAGGGCTAATTCCGCCAGCCCGATCGCTGTCGCCCACGCCGGCCCGGCCGGACTTTCCTGTTTGTCATCTTTCACCGATAAAAAGCCGGCGTCTCTTGTTTGAACCGGCATGGCCAGAACCAGTTCCGCCAACCTCCCTATTTCCGGGAACAAAGCTCCGCCACCGCTAAGAACCGCCCCCATTAGGAGAATATTCCGACTAAAGGAACGATCAATATGCCTGTTAACCTCGCGCAGATAAGCAAGCAGACATTTACGCAACAAGCTTTTTACCTCCTGTCGGACCAAAAGATGCGTACCATGCGGCCCGTAAGTTCTAACCTGCAATTCAGCGTTTTTTTGCCGGTAAGGCCCGGCAAGAATCCTTTCGATTTCGTTTGCCGAAGTCTGTAATTTTCGGCTCATCTCGGCCGTGACACGGCCCGCTCCGTAATCCATGCTTTCCAGATGAAAAACTCTCTGCCGGTAACAAAAAGCCATATCGGTTACATCCTTGCCGCAATCGATGAGCACCACCCCCTGCTCGGCTTCGTCCGGAGTCAATACCGACTTCACCCCCGCCAGGCAGGACGGTGCCATCCCTTTTATCTCCAGCCCGGCCCGGCGGCGGGCGCTCTGCAAGCTGTTTCGATGAGCGGCTGATGCGCTGAGCATGAGGAATTCACCGGCCAGTTTTTTGCCGCTCTTTCCCAAGGGATTGGCAAGCCCGCTGTTTTCATCATCCATTTCATACTCCAGTGGCAAGAGATGTATCATATCGTTACGTCTATCAATCCCGCTCAAAACAACCTCCTTCAACCTCCTGACATCATCCGACCTCATCTCGCGGTGGGGGAGTGAAACAAATCCTTCCACGCTTCGGGAGCAGAAATGATTGCCGGAAATGCCGACAAGCACCGGCGGCAGTCCGACCCCGAACGCATCCTCGACCATGGCGGCAGCGGCTTCGATCGACTTGCCGACCCGCGGCACACTGACGATGCGGCCGTTGCGCACCCCGTCGGCAACGGCGACACCCCTGCCGACAACCCGCCAGCCATCTCTGGTTCGCTCGCCAACCATCAGGGCAACTTTTCGCCCTCCAACCTCAAGGCCGGCCGTTTTCTCCCGGCCGATTCCATCAGTTACTTTCCACACACGGGCCCTATCTTATCCCAGTTATCCGGGGCCACATCGGTGGCCAGCTTCAAGGCACCTTCACAACCCGCATAATCGGGATCCATAACCGTCGTCACCTTCACCTCGCCGTAATCCTTGAGCCTCTCCTCGACCATGGTATCCAACCCCTTGATCAGGGATCCGCCGCCGGCCAGAAAAATATTCTTCAATACCTCTTCCTGTTTTTCCGGGTTGAAGCCGATCACCAGCTTTTCAATGCCCTCCACAATACCGGGCACCAACTCTTCACAGACCTTACCCACCTCCTCGGTACAGTCGATAACCACCGGCTTGCCTCGTTCCCGGGCCTTGACCTTGGCCTTTACGTCCTGATCTCCCACAAAGGCATATCTCTCCTTGATCTGCCGGGCCTGGTTCTGGTTCACCTGAATATCCGGGAATTTATGAAGAATCATGGCCAGCAACTGCCGATCCAGATAATCACCGGCCTTATTGGTGCTGATCTGGTCCTTGGGGCCTGGTAAAGATCCCTTGAGGATGCAGGTATCAGTCGTGCCGGCGCCGATATCGACGACAACGGCATTGACGATCCGCTCCATGCCGTAGGCCACCAGAAAAGGCTCGGAAACCACCAGGGCGATATCGAAAATATCCTTTGCCAGTTCGAGGAGTTGCCCGATGTTTTTGGTCGAGGCTTCGGCCGGCACCCCGATGACGGCACATTTTCTATCGCCTTCATGGGCATCTGCCTGGAGCAAGGCATGCTCAAGCAGGGCATGGACCGACTCCAGGTCTTTGGGCCCGGCATTTTTTTTAATCATGCCGTTTTCCAATGGAGCATACATGTCAAGCGATTGGGCCTGCTCCAACGCCTTGGCCCCGATAAGCTGACTATCCTGGATCAGCTTCGCGGCGATTATATCCTTGGGATAGCCGACCACCGAATCGAACATGGTCTTCAGGCCGCGATTGGTCATCACAGCGGTCCTGGATGTTCCAAGATCAACACCCAGCAACAGATCATTGGCCTCTCCGATTTTACCTTCTTTTTTGGTCATGATGTCCTCCGTTTGACTTTCTGTATTTTTTTCCGAATCAGCAAGGTCGCTCTGCGGGCAATATCGATGTTATTCGGCCATGGTCAGACCGATCCGTCCCCACTCTTCCACCGGAACAAAGTCGGCCAGCAACAGCGCCCCTTTGCAAGTCGCGAAGAATGGATCATTGACCCGGGAAACCCGGACCTTTCCGTACTCCCGCATTTCCCGAATCAACATTTCATCCAGCCCCCTGATCAAGGAACCACCGCCGCTGAGCACGATATGCCGCAGGGCCGCTTCCAGGCAATCCAGGTCAAACCCGGCCACCAATTCCTTAAGGGCGTCCATCAACTCGGGAATAATGCTTTCGCAGGCCTGCCTAATCTCGCGGGTTACATCATACATCGCCGGGATCCCGCCGCTACGCAACTCAACCTTAATTTCTCCGTCTGCCTCTCCGACAAAAGCATGCTGCTCTTTAATGTTACGCACCAAATCTCCGGTGAGCTGCACCCCGGGGTAACGCTGCTCGATCAACTGCCGGAGCAGGGTGTCGATATTGTCGCCGCCGCCGGCAAAGCTAATCTGATCATCAACACCGGGAACACCGCCTTTTACTCCGCACAGGTTTACGGCCCCGGCACCGATATCGATAACAATGGAGGCCTCAAGCAGTTTTTTGTTGTTTTCACCGAAGGCGACTAAAAAAGGCGCGGAAACCAAAGCGGCATGGTGCAGTTCATCCCGCACCACCTCCTGCAATGCCTTGATAGCCGCCGGCTCGGGCCGGGCCGAAATGGCGATAATGCCGCAGAGCTCTTCGTTCGGCTTGGGCTTGGCCCTGCTGATGACATGGGTAAGCAGTTCGGCCGCCGCCGTAACCGCCGCCGGATTTTCATAATCAAGCATCCCCTCGCGCATCGGATAAGTCAAAGCAAGGGAGCCTCCGGCCTCCAACGCCTCATTGCCGGCGACAAACGGCTTGCCGACCAAGTTCCGGGCAATGATATCCACCGGGTGGCCGACCACCGATCGGCAGACTTGTTTATGGCCGCGGCTGGTCATGACGGCGGTGGTGGCGGTTCCCAGGTCTATCCCCAGAAACAACCGCTTGGTCTCCGGTTTTGGGGGGAGGTTGTCAACCATCTTTATCGTCCCTCCTCACCGAAAGGATGTCGAAGTGATAACCGCATTGCGGACACATATTAAGCAAGTTATCGGCGGAAAACATATGCCATCCCAGAAGCATCATGGGGATGCCGATAATAGGGCCGCCGAAATGGATAAAAAGAAAACAGACAAAGCCTAGCCCCATCAGGATCAATGGCCATTTACCGGGATATTTCTTAATCTTGAGTACCACCATCCGGGTGTCGCAATGGCGACAATGGGCGCTGGAATCCTTAACCTTCCCTGCCGTCGTCATCTTGTCGCCCTCCTTTTTTCCCGTTGTTTTTTCTTGTCGATGGAGTGCAGGCCCCACCCCAGCCCGGCCGCACCGCCGACCGCGCCGGCAACCTTGGTGATCACCCCGCCAAGGATAACCTCGGCCACGGAAGCCGATACGGCAATGGCCGCCACTCCGCCCAGAAGTCCCAGCCCGCCGCCGACCACTATCCCGGCGCCGACCTTGCCGATATCGACAAAACCTACCCGCCGAGCGGGATGCACAATTTCAGCCACATCATCGTCAAGCCACTCGTCACCAACCAGAAACTGTTCAGCTTTTCGCATCCTGACAGCCGCCTTTGCCTTGTCATATGCACTCGTTGTCTCTGCCATCATATCGATTCCTCCTTGCTTTTATTCGTTCGACTAAGAGGCTGCTTTTTCGCTTGCCTTTCCTTTTTGCACCCTCGCTTTTCCGCCGCCCCGCGTTCAAGGCCATATTCGATCCGGCCCCGAGGGAAGCGGCGCCAAAGGTAATCTTGGTGGCGATCATATGCCCCAGAATGGCCTTAATCCCGATAACCGGGATCACCGCCATGCACGCCACCGCGCCACCGGCCCCGACTCCTGCGCCGACAAGAGCGCTGTTTCGCCATTTTTTCCATGACGAACGATGCTCATCACAATCGGCAACGCATTTTTTCCGGTGTTGCAAATGAAGCTTGCAAATCTCGGGGCTGTACCCTTGAATGGTGCATGACGAGCACTTTTTCCCGGTTTCTTTTTTCACGACGCTCGCCTCCTAAACCTTATTGCGGTCTAACGTGAATCATCACTTCTTCTAGATCGGTAATGCGGCCGTGAAGAAGTTTTTTAACCCGTGCGGCTATATAATCCGCGTCACGCAGGCTGTATAACGACTCGACATGGATATCGAACTCCGCCCAGATATGTTGCCCGACGTGTCTTGTTTTCAACCCGGAAATCCCCTGCACGCCTTCCACCCCATGCACCAGGTCCTTGATCTCCTCGCCGTAGATATGGTTGACCGAGCCGTCCATCAACGCCCTGACCGAATCAATCAGGATATTGCCGCTGATCTTGATAATGGCGGCGACCACGACCAGGGCGGCGATGGGATCGAGATGAGGGATGCCGAATCGTGCGCCGATTACACCGACCAAAACCGCCAGGGATGAAAAACAGTCGGCCCGGTTGGCCCAGGCGTTGGCCAGAATGGACTGGCTCTTAAACTGGGTGCCCACGCACTGCATGTAGCGAAAAAGAGTTTCATTGGTCGCAATCGAAATTACCGCGATTAATACCGTGGCCAGATGCGGCGGCGCCGCCGGTTCGATCAGCAGGTGCTTGATGGACAACATGATCAAAAATACCGCTCCGGTAATTACGGTCAGGCTGACCATGGCGGCGGCAAGAAACTCTACCTTGCCGAAGCCGTGATTGAAATCATCGTCCGGTTGCCGGTTGGTAAACTTTTGACAAACGAGGATGGTGCCTGCGGTGATTATATTGGAGGCCGAATGCAGGCCGTCCGCAATACACGCCTTGCTGCCGCCGGTTACCCCGACCACGATCTTGGTCACCACCAGCACGACGTTAACCCAGATACCGACCATACCCACCCGGCCGCGACATATGTTACAACGTTCGCTTTTCATCAATATCGCTCTCGCTTCTAATCCTCTTGTGAAACCTGGGCCTTGAGTCTCTTATATTCGTTAAGCAGCACCCGATACCGCCGCTTCAACTCCTCTTCCCGGTGCATGCCGGTAATAAACCTGATCAACCATCCCAGTACCCCGGAAAAAACAATGACGAAAAACAACCTGATATAAAGCGGCTTACTGCCGAAAAAATTAATCGGCACATGCCCGAAGTTCTGCATGGCGAACAGCATCACCACCGTTGTCACGACTATCGTCACTAAAATTTTCATTTATCTATTCACCATCATCTTTTGTTTACAGATCGGGCAATGGGGCACTCCATGCGGTCCGTAAAAAGGAGTACCGGCCAAGCCGTGGGTCGGGCACGAATATAGATGGCGCCACTGCAAGCCGTTGCCGAAAGCTGCGGGTTTGCTGAGCAGGGGCTGGGGCCCCATGCCGGGCCGCCATTCCTGCAGACCACCCGCCCGATTCAGGGCGGCGGCCACCACGGACTGAGGGCTTGCCGGTTTATCCTTGGCATGATGCAGCACCGCCAGGGTGACTCCGCCGATAACCAGCAGCACCGCAACGATTAACCCGGGCGAAAGCCTGTTGTCGCTGTTGCCCTCCGGGCAACAAAACATTTTGCCGCCTTTTTCCTTTTTGTTTGAACCGGTCGCCATAGTGCAAACCTCTTTAAATCCGTCTCCAGACACTTGCCTCGTTTAATCCGCCGCTCTTACCACCCACCGAAGCCAAACCCGAACCGTTGCGGGGGCGGGCTGCTCCTAAACCCCATGGCCGACCCGCACATCGGGCATTGGGCCGTGCCGCCGGGAGCAAAGGCCGGCATGCCGACCGCTCCGTGTTGCGGACAGGCATACTGCCCGGCCAAGGCGGCCTTAGTCGGAGTCGAAAATTGCTGCACCTGATTGGCGATCTGGTTATAAGCGCCATAAGGGTACGGCATATGTTGATGCATGGGAGTTGAGTTGCGCGGGAGAAAACCTACCGTAGTCGCTTGTTCGCCTTTGCTTGCAGCAACGCCGATCTTGTCGAAACCGTACAGCCAGCCGTAAGCCAGCACAACGACAATGGTGGTCAAAATGATCACCCCGCCGAATATAGTCAAATCCTTCAGCCTGATAAAGATTTTTGCTTCCATCATGGTGCTCTCCGCCTCAGTGCTTGTTAACCCCATTATCGCCTCTTTTTGCCGCTAAGGCCCGGCCAGTAACGGCCCGGCGTTATTGATCGGCATGGCGAAACCGATGCCGGTAAAATGTTTGTCCGGGATATAATGAGCCATGTTTATCCCCACCACCTCACCCTTGATATTGATCAGGGGCCCACCGTCGTCTCCCTGGTTGATGGCAGAATCGGTCTGAATCAAGTCCGGATACAACTGACCGTTGACAAATACCTTGCGCCGGTTGGTGGAAACGATCCCCATGGAGGCGGACCTGGAAAACCCGAAGGGACTGCCGATGGCGATGACGATGTCCCCCACCTCGATGGTGTCGGAATTACCGATAACGGCGCTGGTAAAACTCTTGTTGCTTCTGATCTTGAGCAGGGCCAGGTCTGTCTCCGGGTCAAGCTTGACCAGATCGGCCTCATACTTTTTTTTACCGCCGGACAGAATGGTGACATGGACCTTTTTCGCCTCGCCCACGGTCTGAATCGTGGTTAACACATAGCCCCTGCGGTCAACTATCAAACCGGACCCCACCGGCTGGATGGCGTCGGTAAATGGTTGAATATATGAGAGTCCGCCGTTGTTCGGGGGAGGCTGCGTCAACTTGGGGGTGGAAATGGCGACCACCGCCGGTCTGACCATGGCAATAGCCTGGCTTAACTCTTCCTGCACCGCTGACGCCGTATTGGTCAGCGGCTGATTCGCCGCCGGAACCGCCGGCAACCCGGTAGCCGCCGGCGGTTGTTGTCCGGCTGCGGGTAAAGGTTGAAAAACAGTCCGGGGCGCAGCTTGGAAGGCGGCCGGCGCCGGCCCGTAGTGTTTGGCCGAGTCCGGCGCCGTTGGCCGATGGCTCGCCACACTGAGCCAAATCACCGCCGCCGAGGAGGCAACCAGCAAACCCCAAAATAACGGCATCTTGCTACAGTCAAATTTATTAATCATCACCTATCAACCTACCCAGATAACTTTAGACATCATCCATAAACCGACCATCCCCAGAACACAGGTAAAGATCACCCTGAGCAAGCCGGTATCGGCCTTGGTCGATATTCGCGCACCAATCTGGGCGCCGATAACCGCGACCAGGCTCAAAACAATGGTCAATTGCCAATCAATGTGTCCCGCGATACCGTGGCCGAGAAACCCGGCCGTGCCGTTAATCGGCACCAGCAGTGAGGAGCTGGCCACCGCCACCCGCATGGGAACACCAAAAAAGAGTGTCAGCATCGGCACAATGAACCATCCGCCGGCAACCCCAAGCACTCCGCCTAGAAAGCTGACCATCGCCACCAAGGGAAGAGCAAGCAGCAGGTCAATAGAGTAGGTTTGTCCGTGAAACAAACGTGTTATAACCATGGAGCTGCCGACTAATTGATAACCGGTGCCGTCATGTTCTTTTTCCTTGATCATGAAATAGGCGGCCGCAAAAAGGGTGATGCTGAAAAGAAAGTAGAGAGTGGTAATTTCGAAAATATTCGAATATACACCTCCCATAAAGGCACCGATCATGGCCGGTAGGCTTAGGGCGGCCACCAGTTTCATATCCACCAGGCGTGATTTGAAAAAAACCAGCATGGCTGAGAGTGAGCCCAAGGTCAGCATCAGCAGACTGGAAGTGGTGGCCGTATGAAAATCGATTCCCGAGTAGAGCAGGATGGGTACGTAGAAAAAACCGCCGCCCAGCCCGAGCATGGAAAAAATTACCGATGAAATCAGCAACAGGGGCACGCTCTTCAGCATTCGGGCTTTAAAAAAGATCCAGAAATCCTGCTGGTCGACAACCATGGGCCGGAAAGCACCGGGGGTGGCCACGGTAACCGGCGCGCCGGTGGCCGCTTTTTTTTCGAAGATATGGCACTTATCGCAGTTGCCGACCGTGGGATGTGGCCGTTTGGCTCCGACCACCACCACCTTTTTGGCAATGATCTGGTGACATCTTGTACAGTCCCTGAATTGAATATGATTAAAATCATTGGGTGGCCCGGCATTAAGATCTATGGGTAAAACGGAAAGCGGATGAATGGCGGGCAAGGGCAGGGCAGCCAGCGCGCCGGTTATCCGGCTGAAAAAAGCCTTGGCCCGGTTCACCGGAATGGCGAACCCCAGGCCGGTGTATGTGCCGTCCGGCGCATAGATTGCGGTGGTGATGCCAACCACCCGCCCGAAGATATCAATAAGCGGCCCGCCGCTGTTGCCTTCGTTGATTACCGCATCGGTCTGAATCATGTTTTCATACTCTCGATTCTGGATTCGTAAATTTCTGTTTGCCGCGCTGACTATTCCCAGTGCAATGCTGTGTTCAAAACCGAAAGGCGACCCAACGCTCATCACCCAGTCACCCATTTCAATCTGCTCCGAGTTGCCAAAAACCACCGGCGTAAATTTCTTTTTCCCCTTTACTTGCAGCAGGGCCAAATCAAGAGCGGCGTCTTCATGGATCACCTTGGCCTGAAGCATCCGCGGCGGTGATCGCCAAAAGGATATCTCTACTCCAACTGCATCGGCGACCACATGCTGGTTGGTCAGGATGTAGCCCCGTTCATCGACCACAAAACCGGAACCGATGCTTTCAATCCACTGATTTCCCGTCTTACGGGTGGCTTTGATGCAGACCACTCCCGGTCGCACCGCAGCCACCGCCATATTGAAATTTTCTTGCAGTTGCGCCAGGGCCTGATGCCGGACTTCGGCCGCCGCGAACCCAGGCAGAACAAAACAACAGGCAATCAGCAAGGTTGTAAGACGCAATCCCATTAGCCACCCAACCTCAACGCCACCAGTTGCCCGGCCTTATAAAGGTGCACCGTCTCCAGGGCCGGACCGACTACCCCGGTGTAAACTTCGATTTGGTGAGCGGTAAGCATCTGGGCTGTTTGCTGACTGAGTCCTGCGCAAATCAGGGTATTAACCCGGTTGTTATGCAATGCATCCACCAGTTGTTCTCCCTGCCCCACCTGGGTGATGGCATAACTGTTGTTCCGCAGGTTGACGAGCAGCAAATTGCTCTGCCACTGTTCCGAGCCGGTGGGGGAATTAAGATCCGGCCCGGAGACCAGCACCGCGACCACTTCCGGAGCCGGTTTAACCATGGCGACCTGGTTGAGCCCGGTGGTATTTTGTCGCATCGGGGTGCCTTGCTGGGTAAAACCGGGCGGAGGCACGGTTACATACATATGGCGGTTGCCGCGCAGGATGTCCACCACCGCTCCGGACTGGCCCTTGGTGGCCTGGACAAACTGTTTAATGGTTGGGGTGGGGACCGAATTGATTGCCGTGATGCAATCGCCGGTCATGAAGCCGACCATGGTGGCGGGTGGGCTTTCCACGTCATTGACGATAATGCCGCGCGTACCCCTCGGCAATCCTGACTCTTTGGCCTCGGTCGGGTTGAGCTCGGAAACGTCCATGCCGATCCAGCTGCCCTCGATGAGCATTTCGGCCTTGGGAATTACCGGAGTAGCGCCGGGTTCCGCCGGCGGACGGCCCGGGGTAACCCGGATGACGCTGTTTCGCCCCTGATGAATCAGAGCCAGCTCTATGGGCTGGGCGCCATTACCCCCGGCCAGCACCTTGGCAAATTGTCCGGTGTCCGTGATGTGTACCCCGTTGATCCGGCGCAAGACATCCCCGACCCCAATGCCGGCTGCTCCGGCCGGAGAGTCCGGGAAGACATAGCCGACGATAACCCCGTTCCGGTCAGCCAGCCCAAGTTGTTCCTTCATAACCAAGTCGATATTTTGAACATCCAACCCCAACCAGGAACGGGCCGCTTTTTTCACGGCCGCCTGGCGGATACCGGTGGGGCCGTCACTGAGCTTGACATGCAGGGAGCGACGTTTATTGTCATGGTTGATAACGGCGAATTTCACCACCTCGCCCGGCTGCATCATGGAAATAATCTTGGCCATCTGATCAATGGAACCGACCGGGCGCAGGTCGCACTTGAGAATAATATCCCCTGCGGCAAAACCCGCCTTGGCGGCCGGTGAACCGGGGATCACATCATGAACCATGACACCGGTGTTATTGGGCAGCCCCATCTGCCTGGCCATCACTCCGCTGATATCGGCAACCTCAAGCCCAAGATAGGCACTGGTCATCCCGGCGGCCAATTGCATTTGATCGTTGCCGATCCCCGAAGGAATCGGCGCCTCACCGGTAAGCTGCATCTGTCCCAGACCGATACCCATGGGCGCGAACTGATTAAGCTGGATATTGCCCTGGTTGCCGCCGATACCGCCGGGGATGATGTTGCCGTTCACGTCCCTGAGTTGCATCATGTTCCCGCCGATGCCGGTATCGATATTAAGCCCATCGCCGGGCGGCAATGCCGGGGCCGTGCCTGCAACGATCCTGGTTTCCGCCGGTTCCGGCACCTCCCTGGTTTCGGCGCCCACACTGTTCATGGTGCCGACCCATCCGTACATCACCGCCAGCAACCCGGTGAAGGCCAGGACAATGACCGGCGCCAACAGAACTTCAAGATTTTCATACTTTTTCAGACTCATAAATCGATTCCTTAAAATACAACTCCGCGTCGTTGGGGAGCGGTACGCTGCCGGGCGATAAATTCGCCGGCAGCGGGATCATTGTTAAAAACCGCAGCCTGCAGTGTGCCTGCCTCATACAAATGGATGGCCTGCCGAACCGTGCCGTGCACCCCGGGGTAAACATGCACCCCAAGGGATCTGAGGTGGGCAAAACTCTGGTTGGAAAAATTTCCGGCCACAACATTGGCCACTCCCAGATCGATCATCATTTGGCTTGCCTGGGCGGCATTGCCGGTTCGGTCGGTGTAATTGGGGTTAACGATACTGTTGACCTCTCCGGTGTCCGGATCAAAGACGATGAAATAAGGGTTAAGCGCAAACTCTGAGGCTACCGGATCGCCCTGACCGGGGCCGGCAGCGGCAATGGCTACCAGTCCGTGGTTGGGGGGCGTGGCCGGGCCGGTCAAAATCGGCGCGGGCAAAGGGGGCTGCAGAGGAGCAGGTGGAACCTGGGCGGCAAAGGCGGCAGGCAGGGCAAGGGTATCCGGAATCCGGATAAAAAAGTTTCGCCCTTTCTTATTCCTTGAAATATTAAATTTTACCGTATCTCCTTTTTTGACCTGAGCCAGGGAGGCATTGAATTCATTTACCGTGTCCACCTTGGATCGGTTGACCCGGATAATTTCATCCCCCTGCTCGATACCGGCCTTGGCGGCCGCCGAACCAGGCGCTACCTGAGTAACCAGTACTCCTTCCAGCAGGAGTCCGGTCTGTTGCCGCAACCTGGCATCGACGTTTTGCAGCCGCAGACCGAGGGTGGTGTCGGTAACCAGACCGAAGGCGACCGGGGTGGTGCCGTTATTGATAATCTGATGACAGTTCGTGCAGTTGCCGCGATTACCGTGGGGCGGGGTCGCATTGGCGCTGATCGGCGGAATGCCTCCGGCCGCGGCGGCCGGCGCGAAAGCGGCCGGAGTGGCCCCGATAATCTGATGGCAGTTGTTGCACTTGCCCCAATCGGCATGGGGTGACGGGGCGTTGGCCTTAATCGGCGGAATGCCCCCGGGGGCGGCGGCCAGGCCGAAAGCGGCCGGAGTGGCCCCGATAATCTGATGGCAGTTGTTGCACTTGCCCCAATCGGCATGGGGTGCCGGGGCATTGGCTTTGATCGGCGGAATGCCTCCCGGGGCGGCGGCCGCCCGAGTAGGGCTTGTAGCCTGAAACCCGCCGGTTACCCGGTGACAAAGGTTGCAATTTCCCCAATAATCGTGAGTCATCTTGTCATTCACGCCGATGACCGGCCCGGCAAAAACCTGGGAAACCGGTTGCGCCGGGACATCCACGGTGATATGACACTTGTTGCAATTTCCCCAATACGGATGCCGCATGGGATCTTTAACCAGAATATTGCCGGCCGGAGGCGCCGCCGTGGCTGCAGCCAGGGAAAGACCGTGATGCCGCTGGAGTCTACCGAAGTCGCTGGTGTACATCGACCAGGCGAGAACGATGACGATCAGCGCCACTAATCCGACAATGGACGGTTTGAAATGCTTCATGCAAAATTCGCTGTCCAGTTTCTTCATTAATCGCAATCCTTACTAAAACCTTTTCAGGCCGGAACGGCGGCCTGATTTTCAAAGGGATACAAGCGAACCGTTAACACCGATTCTCTTTCCTGCTGGCCGGCCACCCGCTCGGCGATCAACTGCTTGATCTTTTCCCCCTCCTGAACGGTGATGCAGTCCGGCACCTTGACCTCGACGACAAAATCCAGTATCGCCCCGAGTTCCCGAACCTTGACATCGCGAATCTCCACGGCGATATCCTCGATCAGGGTGTTGAAGCGATCAAGCAATGCCACTCGGGAAGCTTCTTCCGGCGCTTTATCCAGCAAGGCCAGGGCGGCCTCCTGGGTCATTTCGAAACACATGCGAAAAATCATCAGCCCCACCACCACGGCGGCCAACGGATCCATGAAGTGAAACCCCATTTTGGCGCCGATCACTCCGAAGACCACGGCAATGGAAGAGTAAACATCGGTTCTGGATTCCCAGGCCTTGGCAACCATGGACGGGCTGTTGGCCTTGGTTCCGGCGCACAGGGCCTGTCTGAACATCAATTCATTAATCAGGATTGAGAAAACAGCGCCCCAAACCGCCACCGTACAGGGAATCACCATTCGTCCCTCGACAATGGTCATGACTCCGTCATAAAGGATGTAAGCGGCGATAACATATAGAAACAGACAGATGACAATGGCCACTATGTGTTCGGCCTTGCCGTAACCGTAGGGGTAACGCTCGTTTTTCTCCTGACCGGAAATCTTAATGCCGATGATCATCACGATGGTTGCCAGCAGGTCGGCGCAGGAATGAATGGCATCGGCGATCAGCCCCTTGGATCCCCCGACCACTCCCAGGAATCCCTTGAGCACGATCATAAAGATATTGCCGACGATGTTTACCTTGCCCACCGCTTGAAAACAGTTATCACAGGCCTTATATTTCACATTCGCCATCCGCGTCCTCGGTTGCCTCTTCTTGTTCTGTTCCGGCCAGCATCCTCTTTTCCGTTTCCAGGTCGTTCTCAAGAACGGTGGCGCCCCGGTAAAGAAGAGCACCTACCACCGCCACGGAAACCATAATCATCACACCGATCAAATTTATCTCGTCCATAACCTTGGTTCTTTTCAACCTCTTGCTAAATTACGTAATGCCCCTTGAGCATGGCAAAAATCATGACGAAAAAAAGCACCTGTTGCGTATGCAGCAGATACATTCCCTTCTTGATCTTGCCGGGCGGATACTTTATCCACATTAAAAAGCCGCCGGCCGTGAGCCAGCCCATCAGAAAAAGGGCCACCATCAGCCAGTTGTTCGACCACAGGGTGATGTAACAGTGGTAGCAGGCCACGGCGAAGGCCGCCGTATTCAACCAGATGTGATAGACCAGGTAACGGTTGAAAAAAGTCTGGGTATTTTTGGCATTGAGATAAAGACGTATCCGCTTGGCAGGGAAATATATATTGGCCAGGATAAACATCACCATGGACAAATCCCCGGTGCCGGTGGCAAAGTTGTAATCCGAATAAAGGGCATAGACGGCCCCAAGCCAAAAAAGCGCAGTCAGGAAAATGATTTTCCTTTTCAGGCCCGGCACTCCCCATAGCGGTATCCGGCTGGTAAGTCCTTGTTCCATTGCTTTCATAATTCAATATTCGATAACCTTGAAATCTTTGGCCTCGTCATTGGCCTTGAAATAACCAAACTGCTTAAACCCGAAAAGCCAGGCAAAAATATTGCACGGGAACTTGGCGACATTGGTCGTATAAATATTGGTCTGCTCATTGAAAATGATGCGCTTGGCGGCCAAATCACGCTCAACTTCGACCAGGGCCGCCATCAGGGAGCCGAAATTGACGGAAAGCTTCAAATCCGGATATTGTTCGGCCACGGCCATGAGTTTGGACAAGGAGTTCAACAGAGAGCTTTGAGATGCCGCTACCGTTCCGCCGCCCCCAAGAACAGCCAGGGCCGCGGCCTGCCGGTCACCCTTGACGGCCGCCTTCGGCAGTTCTGTGGTATTTTTTCCGATTGACGCCTCTTGCGGCCGCAACATGGTGCGCAGGGAGACAATGGAAGTAAAAACCTGCTGCTCATATTGAGAGTAATCAAGGACCGCTTTGGAAAGATTTTTGGCAATATCGTTTCGTCGCTGGACCAGAGCGTCGATGTCGGCATGGGCGGCCAGCATGTTCTGCTGGGTGTCGATCAGCAGATTGTAATAATAAACGGCCATGATCATCTTCATCGCCAATAACAGCGACACCAGACCGACGGAGATGGCTATCTTCTGTCGTCTGCTGAACTGTGGCTTCCATCTTAGCAGCATATCGGGAAGAGAACTTGCCATGGCATAGTGCTGATCAACCGGCAGGCGCCGATCGGCGACCAGGTCATACTTACGGCCGTATACTTCCCTAACCACCCTGTTGATCATGCTTTTATTGGAAAAATTCATCTCGCCCGGTTTCGCTCAAAGGTTAATCTTTCAGACTTGTCAGGCCGTGGACAAAGGAAAAAAGACCGGCCATAATCAAAAACAACGGCAAAAAGCCGTGAAGGAAATCCATGGTCGTATAAAATTCGTCATACAGGCCGAAACAGCCGAGAACGGTGAAAACCACCGCCAGCCCTATATTCAAACCGCGAAGCGAATGCGGGCCGTTTATAACGGCGGCGACGGCGGCGGTCAGGCCGATCACGATAAAGAGAGGTTGCAATCCGCCCGAGACAAACTCGAGCACATAAAGGGAATTTTTTAGGCCGAAAAACAGGCCCGAGCAGAAAACCGCAACCCCGGCCACAATATGTGTTGGTCTCATTCCAGATTCTTTTAGCATCTCCATATCTCTACCTGATCGTTTCGCATTAACTCCACCCTGCTCAGTTGCCGTCATTGTTTGCAAACAGTCGGCTTACCAGCACCGGTTAAAGATCCAAATCTTCCTCATCCTCTTCCAGCTCCATGACCCTGGCAAAGCACGTGGCGGCCTCTTTGCTCTTGCCGGCCCGTTCGTAAAGGAAACCAAGATGCTGAAAATATTTGGCCTCTTCGTTGTTCAACTTCGTGGCCTTTTCCATGGCCTCCACCGCCTCGCTGTCTTTTTCCATGCGGTTGTAAGCCATACCGAGCAGGTAATAAATTTCGGCATTTTCCGCCTCCGCCTTCCGCAGTTCCTCCAACCCGGCAACGGCCTGCTCGAACTCCTTGCGTTTCAGCAGTAACCGGCATTTTTGATAAACGGCGTCACGGTTGTTCGGGTCTATTTTCAGCAACTTATCCAGTACAGTGATGGCCTGTTTGCTTTTTCCGCCTCCCGCCAGGGCTATGGCCAGCTGATAAAGGGCATCGGTGTTTTTCGGCTCAAGGCGGGCCCATTCCTTGAGTGAATTGATCGCCTTCTGATGCAACCCTTTGCGCAGGTAATGGTTGCTGACATTACGATGAATTTTGGCCTTATCCTTGGAGCTCAAGCCGAAAAGCGAATTATAAAAATTCAACAGCCCGCCCAACAGCCTGCCGCCGAAAATAGACATGGCATGAAGATAAAAAATCGTCGAGGTTTCGGCGCTCTCGATTGAGCCGACGGCAGGCTCCTGAACTAACATTTCCACGTCCCCTTGCGTCTTTTTCACTTTTTTGTTAGGCATCCTCTTCTTCCTCCTGTTCGTAAGGCACGATTCCAGCCAGGGTGGCCAGCATGCCACCAAGCATCAAGGCAATCGGTACGCCGCCTTTTAAAAAGTCCATGACATAGTAATGCTCATCGATTACGCCCCAGATTCCGAGGGCCACCAAAAATAATCCGATCACGATCGACATCATTTCACGCCACCTGCAAAAATGGTTTTTAGTAATAGGTTCTTTGTTTCCGGTTTTTCGACCGGCCTCAACCCGTCATGCAAAAATGAATTGACGCTTCCTGAAGCCGCTTGCCACCGAAGTGTGAAATACCTGTATTGTATGTATGAAACTTCCACTCCTAACATCCGCTAACAGAATTCATCATCGGCAAAATGATTTTCAAAATACAAGTCGGCAATCATGCCCGGTTTTGCATATCTTTCATCTGTACTGCCTCCGATAACCGTCTGTTTATACATGTTTTTTATTTGCAAAAGGCTCAGTGTTTTTTTTGGGTAAATGCGGGGGGGGGGGGGGGGTTTTTTTTTTTTTTTTGAAAAAATAAAAAATTGACATGACCCGGTTT
>Ga0224496_10000338_pt1 | contig 33645 bp, 23 predicted proteins | sample SF_Jul11_sed_USG_2_FD_168127 | JGI IMG/M metagenome (GOLD analysis project Ga0224496, IMG submission 168127) | Sediment microbial communities from San Francisco Bay, California, United States - SF_Jul11_sed_USGS_8_1 | ecosystem: Environmental > Aquatic > Marine > Sediment | place: USA...
CATTGTAACATATGAATAGTTTGCGCATATGATACAGCGAGCGACGCTCGAAGGTGGAACAGGTTTCCCGCCATTCACTTTTATGATATTCAATGGTAGGATTCCTTTGTAAGGAGGAGGAATGAACCAGGAGCCTGAATTCAAGTTCGAGGACCGGGTCGACAGCGTCCAGGATGAGATGGAGCTTTGTCAGGTCACTGGCAGGCTCACCCCCCATGATGAAATCGTGGACCTCTTCGGCTACAGAGTTTGCGCGGAGGGGAAGCAGGAGATATTGAGGCGACTGAGAGCCGGGCTTACATTACCCGGCGAATTGGAAACACCAGGTATCGGCTCCAGGTTCCTGGCGTTGCTGGCTGATTCATTCATCATAGGCATGGTCAGCATTCTGGTATTCGTGGTCCTGGGTTACAACATGTTCGACAGTGAATTGGGCAAGGCGCTCTACGGAGACCATCCAGATCCGGCGTTGGGCGTATTCAGGATCCAGGGGGCCATCACATTGGGGCTCCAATTCGTTACAATTCTCTATTTTGCCATTTTCCACGCCAGAGGAGGCCAGACTCCTGGAAAGATGATGGCCAGGATCAAGGTTGTGGGCTTTGACGGCGCCCTGATCTCATTGAAGCTGGCCTCGCTGCGCGCCCTGTATTACGCCGGGCCTTCTGCGCTCACCACATTACCCTTAATCATACTAACGGACGTTAATACAATATCGATGGCATACGGGACCATGTCTTTTCTGGCGGGAATGTGGGTGATGGTGGACATCATCCTGGCCCTGATGGACAGGGCTGAGCAAAAATCACTGCACGACCGTCTGGCTTCCACAAGAGTGATCGTCAAGGGATAGGGCATGATAGGCGCGCTTGAAACGGTGAAAATATCCGGATTCGATTGTCCCTCCTGTTCCGAGAGGCTGTTTACAGATAGTTCCGGCCCCACCGAATGTCCCAGTTGCGGCTGGCAAGGCCAGATACATATTCTGAACGCCTTGCGCGAAAAAACGGAAATAGCAGGCTCCGCCACCCCGGACATGGCGGTATGCGCGGTCCATCCCACAAAGCAGGCCATCGCGGTATGCGCCGGTACCGGCGACTATATATGCTCGCTTTGCGCCGTGGAGGTGGATGGCAACATATTCGGCGCAGATTATTTGAGCAAAGCCGGCAGGAAAACAGTGGCAAAAAGCTTTGCTCGTCACCTGGACAGGCCAGACGGAGCAATTGGTTTCTGGATCCTTCTTACAATATTTATCGTCTTTCTGGGGCCCTTGTTCATTCCCCTGGCCATACACAGCTACACCAAGGCATGGAAGCTGCGCAAAAACGACGCGATTTTCAAGAGGGTGTGCTCCAGAGTGGATATCACAGTCTGGGGCCTCATACTTTTCTCCCTCACCGCCCTATACACTTTGGGCCTGGTGGCCATATTTATGCAGTAGCAATATTCAATAGGAGCACATGATGCCGGCGGATTTGCGAATACACGGCTTTGTCAACAGAAAAAGCTTCCTGGTGATGGAAGACTCCCTGGTTATGTTGGAGCATAGCCAGTTCAGCGACAGGATCCACAAGATCCTGTACGAGAGTATAGAATCGATCATCGTATGGAAAAAGACTCCTTGGCTCAAGATGACCTTGACCGCCCTTATCCTGGGAGGATTCGCATATATTCCGTTTTTGGGGACCGGATCACCGGCGAATAGCGACACCCGCAATTATCTTCTGATCGTTCTTGGAGTTTTCGTAGCCTTGGAGGTCATTTTACTGACGCGAAAAAATGTGTTCATCAGAATCATCCACGCCGGTCAGCCCCTGGACCTGGCGTTTGGCGCCTTCCCGTGGACGGTAAGGAAGTTCGTCGACAATATACGAGCCCACGCTGAAGCAAGGCAGATAAAGCTCCGTGAAGAGAGGAACGCGGCCAAAGATCGGCCCGATAATGAAAGCGGGCCGGATCTGGCGCATCCCCTCGCAGAAAACAGCGCAGACTCGCATACCCCAGGTTCACCTAGCGTCATTTGACATAGAAATCCACCGGCCCCATGGCCAGTTCCGTCCGTCGCCCACTTCCCAGCACCGTGGCTTCCAGGCTATGCCCACCGCGCCGCAGGGGCCACACCAGCCTGCCATCGGCCGTTACTCCCAGCGCATGTCCATCCAGCTTCCATTCCACTCTCTCCCCACTCTTCAATCCCTCCACGCGAAACTCCACGGCCTGATCTTCTTCAGGCGTCCGGGGGTCCATGGCCAGCAATAGCCCCTCCACCGGGTGCGTCAGCCTGGCTCTCCGGGCAGGAACAGAGGTAGAATCCAATGCCGCTTTAAAGGTCCCAGGGGCGAACAGTTCGTCACGGCCCAGGCATCCAGCGTACTCCCGGCGGATCTGAACGCCCTCCTGGCATATCCGCTCCCTCGCCAGCCTGGGGCTGAGATACATAGGCGTCGCCCTTTGCTTTCTGTTCATCCGGGCGAAGATGCTTTGCAGCAGCATGGCAGGTCCGGACGCCCCGGTTAGCCCCGCCGAAGGCTCCCGCGACAAGGAACCAATCCACACACCCACCAGCCAACGGCTGTCATAACCGAAAGCCCATGCGTCGTGATAGCCGGTGGAAGTACCTGTTTTCACCGCGATCCCCTGGGCCAGCGACATGGCTCCGGAGGATCCAAACTCCAGTCGCCGGGCCGTCCGGTCGGAGAGAATGTCGCCGATTATAGAGGCGGTCTCCTCGGAGAATATCCGCCGGGCCGCCATTGCTCCATTCGGCTCCATCAGCGCCGTGAGGGGGAGCGCCACTCCACGGTTCGCCAGCGCCGTATAAGCCTGGGTCACCTGGTACAACGGAGCCTCGCCAACACCCAGGGCCAGAGCGTCGCCGTAGAATCCGGGAGCCTGGTCCAGGCTATCGATCCCCAGGGAGCGTAAAAGCTCCAGGTACCGCTGGCCACCCACCTGGCGCAACGTCAGAACCGCAGGGATGTTCAGAGAATTGGCCAGGGCGTCGCGCAGGGTCACAGGTCCGTAAAAAGTCCTGCTATAATTCCGGAAGGAGTGCAGCCCGGCGCCCACTTTTGTGTCCAGCGGGGCGTCATCCAGAATAGTGGCGGCGGTCCATCCGCTCTCCAACGCCATCGCGTAAAGTAAAGGCTTCAGCGAGGAACCAGGCTGGCGCGGCGTAAGGACAGCGTCCAGATAGGACCCGGGATGATCGTTCTCCCTGTCACCATGCGATACCCACGCCAGGATCTCGCCGGTTGATTGATCCACCACCAGCGCGGCGGCATTCACCGCCCGGGCGCCGGAAAGAGCCTTCATCCGCTCATCGAGCAGAGCAACCACGTCCCTCTGCAGGTCCATGTCCAGCGTTGTCCTTATCTTGCCGCCTGGCAGGCGTAAATTCTCGATCAGATCCATGACATGCCGGGTGAAATGGTATGTGTCCACACCAGACTCCGGGCCTTCCAGCCGGATCGGCTCCCTTTCGATCCATCGCCTCTCCTCCAGAGAAACCAATCCCTCCCCCTCCATGAATCCGCCGAGAATTTTGATTTGGCGGTCGATACTCCCAGGATGTTTGTAGAGGTCATAACCGGTGGGCCTTCTGGGGAGGATGGCCAGCGCCAGCATCTCTTTCTTGCTCAGTGAGTCCAGTTCGCGGTTGAAGTAATATCGCGCCGCCTGGGCCACGCCCCGCCTGTTAGAGGCATAGGGAACCTGGTTCATGTAGAACTCCAGAATCTCCACCTTGGACACCGTTCTTTCCAGCTGGGCCGCCTCAAATCCCTCCACCCAGCGGGTCCATCCGCTCCGGGGGCGTTTGTGCAGCATCTTCACCACCTGCTCCGTGATGGTGCTCGCCCCGCGAACCGCCTTCATATTCCATATACATTGCCCCAGGGCGTGGAGACGAGCCAGCCAGTCCACTCCGTTGTGAGAGTAAAAGCGCTTGTCCTCGGACAAAATGAAGGCCCGACGCATGAACTCAGGAATCTGGTGCAGGGGAACCATTTCATCGAGGTTCCATTCACTCCTTTCTCCCGAGATCCTCTCGCCATTGCGATCCAGCAGAACAGGCCCCCGGGCGCTCTCCGGCGCCAGGGCAAGAGATTGGGGCAGGGGGCGCATGGACCTGGCCGTCACTACGGCCAGAGCCATGACGCCAAGCCCCGCCAATACTATCACCGATATCACCAGTTTCTTATTCATCAATATCAAGCTCCCTGGAAAGACCCAGGCCGAACACATCAGGGTCGTACATCTCTTCCGCGCGCGGCGGCATGGCGGCGAACTTCCCTGTGGCTATCGCCTGAGCCATATACGAAAGGTGGTAGTTGCCAGGGGGCAGGTATTCGGAATAAAACCGCGCCGAGTCATGACGCAGTTCCCTGTGGTAAAAACTCCACATGGAGGCGTTGTAGAAGCTCCAGTCGGTGAACTGGAAGTACCAGGAGCCACCCGACACCTGGTATTGCGCTTCCGCCGCATCCACCGCCGAGGAGGTGGCCAGGTCTCTGTTCACCGGCTCCAGACCGCCGGGGACCGGGTCATCCACCACCACGAAATTGCGCGCCGCAGGAAGGGAGAGGAAAATGTCCACCCGCACCAGGTCTCCCCGGTGTATGGTTTCCTCAGGGTTCAGCAGGGTCCATCTGCCATCCTTCTTAATGCTATACTCCTTGCGGATGTCTATCCCTGCGTTCTGGCGTTCGGCCAATTCCTTTCCAGGAACGTACTGGACTCTTGCGGAATAGTAGTACCGCCCCTGACCGGTCTTGTCGATTTTCAAGGCGAGCTTCCTGCCTGCGTATCTTTTTTTCATGGGGGTGGAAAGCTCCACGGATTTGTCCCGCACATCCGTGAACTCCGTCTTGCCCAGCGGCTGGTTGCCTAGGCTGGCCGACAGCGTCATGTCCGGCCGGACGCTTTCATAAGCGCGGCTGTATTCCACCAGCGCGTTCATGCAGAACATGTTTTCCTGGGTGTTCTCAAAGTGGTTCCGCTTGCCCCGGCTCTGGGTGATGAAGCGGACCATCTTGAATGGAACATCGCCCAAGGCCGATTTCCCCTCGGCGGTCGCAGCATATGAGGAGAAGGCGGAGAGCGCGGCGCAGTTGGAGCGCAACGGGGATTCCATGATCCGGGCGTACCCATCGGTATAGCTTTCCGACAGGATGAATTTGCCGCCGGACTGGTTGGCGTGGCCCAGCATAACCTCCGCTGTTGACCTGGCCAGCCCCGCGGTCTCCGGGAATTTGAGGGCTGCCATCATGAAATGGGCCTTGCCGAAAAGGCTCATTCGCTCCACATGACTTGCGTAACGCCGCACATCCTCCGGTCCGGCCATATCTCGGCTCACCAGCGCCGCCAGCGCCACCGCCCGCACCGTTGAGGCCATGCCATCGGAATACCAGTCTGGATAGACACTTCGCCGAAGCATGTTTTGCAGGTACCCCGCCAGCTTTTCCTCCACCGCCGATGGCACTTCATGGCCATCGCGGCGCATCCAGTTGAAAGCCGACATGGTGTAGGCGCTCAGGTATGGGCTCGCGTAGATGTCCCTGGCCACATAATAAGCCATCCCCCCATTGGGCGCCTGATAGTGCACGGCCAGGTCCAGCGTCTCCTGGGGCAGGGTTTCCGATCCTGCCCATGTCAGGGCGCCGGGCAGATAACTTTTGAGCTTATTGTAATGGGACGCCATCACACCTTTGCTCAGCTTCTGCTCCCAGCAAATGTAGGGATAGAAGCGCATATATTCGAACGCCCCCTCCACATTTCCTATGACGCTGGGGGAAAGGACCACCCCCACATAACCCCAGTCCGGATGTATATCCTCCGGCAGTTTTATCGACTCCTTTATCGTCCCATCCGTGGTGGAGCCGTAGTTGGCGGCGGTCAACGGGACTCGCCGCTTTTTGACAGGGGTCTTGTGGATCATGGTGTCCGTATCCATCTCATCACCGGCTGTGACATGGAACAGGATTTTACCCTCCGATTTTCCGGAAGTCTCTTCCACTCTCTTCGTGACCACATCCAGCCAGACGGTTTGCCTCTTGTATGGCGCCAGGTCGATTACCGAAGACACGGAGGAGCTGTCCGAGAAGAGAGCAGTCTTGATATCCCCTTTCGCGGTGATCCGCACATTGATGGCCCTATGTTTATCGCTCCTGTTCATTATGTTAAAGCCAGCCTTGAAGGTATCTCCCTCGGTCACCTGGTTGGGCATCACAGGTCGCGCCTCCGTTGGCCTATTCACCTTTAAGCTCCCCTGTCCCAGGCCCATTCTGTCTTCCGGCGTCACCGCCATTGCCAGCACGCGCCACCCAGTCAGGTTGTCCGGTACCTGGAAAGTGACATTGGCGTTTCCATTGGCGTCCAGCGGGACGGATGGATTCCAGTAGGCCACGAACTTGAACAAACTTCGGGTGGCCAGGTCTGCCCCCCCTCCCCCGCCGCCACCGGCGTTAGCGCCTTTCTTCTCGAACTTCTGACGCCCGATCAGCCGGGTCAACGTGCTAAAGTTAATCACATCCAGCGGTTCAAGCCTATAAAACCCGGAGTATGGATCATACTTGGCCGCCCCACCCTGCAGAAGATCCAGCACGGCTTCATCCAGCGCCACCACCGCGATCTCCACCGGCGGTTGTTTCCCCTTCGCAGGGTACCGCGGCTTTGAATTCAACGTTACAGTGACGGTGTCCCTTGGTCGGTATTCCTTTTTGTCAGTGGTAACGGTGGTGTCTATCATCTTGTATTCGTCCCGCACCGGCGTCGTGACGTATCCCATTCGGAAGGCAGGCTTCCCCAGGTCCAGCTTTCCCAGGCCGTTCGGCTTTTCCACCCTGGGGGAGACCACCGCCACGGAAAGATAGAATCCGGGAATATAGTCAGGCTTCACCAGGAACTCCACCAAGGCGGTGCTCTCATCGAATGTCTGTACCCATCGATCGATAACACCGAATCGCTCCACGGTAATCAACGCCAGGGCGCCTGGGAATGGGTTCTGGACCAGGTAGCGGGCGGTGTCGCCCACGGCGTACTCATTCTTTTCCGGAATAATCTGCAGGGAGTAGTCATCCGGAGTGTCCCAGGCTACATACCCCTTGCCGGTGACCCACCCATATAATTCCGTAGAGTGATCCCTCTCTTTTGTGTCCTTGATGGACGCGATGAACTTATACAGCCCCGGCTTGCTGGGAGTGAAGGGACAAGAGCCGGGTGTCTCCCCGGAGACGGAATCGCAAGAGCCCTCAACCATCCAGCTCACCACGTTCTGGGTCAGGTATGCGTTACCTGGGCCCTTCACGCGGCTGCTTTTTATTTCCCGTCTTTCAATGGCCAGATAGACATCCACTCCCGGCGCAGGCTCGCCCAGATCATCCACCACCAGATACTCCACAGCGGCTTGCTCTCCGGACTTGTATAGCCAACGGGTGTTTTTCAGCCCCACCAGCCTATCCCTGCCCCGATACTCTATACGCGCCATGGAAGTGATGTTCTTGCCCCGGTCGTCGGCCACAGCAGCCTCCACCGATATCCGGCCATGGATAATGTTTATCTTGTCCAGCGTGATCTCCTTCACCAACTCTCCCTTATCGCTCATGGGCGCCGTCTCCTGGAAGAATTGGGATTCCCCATGGCCGTACCCAGTGCGAAAGTGGAATCCGGTAGCCAGGGAATTTTTTGGATTGAAAGCCGTCTCCTGAAACTGCGCCGTGATCCTGGCGGAGGCGCCGGTGTATGGCCCGCCGGAGTGGAGTGTGGCCCTGGCGGTGACTTCCATTTCATCCCCAGCGCGGAACAGGTCTCCATTGACACTTGCTTCCACCTTGAATGGGGATGGAGTGAAATCAGAGACAAGCACACGCAGCGGAGTCCATTCCATTTTTATGAAATCCGCCTTCAGGGTGAAACTGTGCCATCCCACGGCGCCGCTTTTTGATGTGGTGAACTCGCCATCAAACGCACCGAACTCCGACAGGGTAATATCCTTCTGCTCGTGAACCTTTTTGCCCATGGGATCGAGCACAGTCAAATGATATGTTCCCCTGGGCGCCGGGGTGAAGGTGTTCAGGTCCTGGTTGCGGACGTAGACCTTATATTCGATCCTGTCGCCGGCGCGGTAGATACCTTGTGGAGTGGCGCCCCATGCGCGGATGTGACCATTCTTGCGGCTCAGGCTGGGCCATACCGATCCTGAAATACGGTATGATTCGATCTGGAAGTTATTGTCCAGGGGGACGAAGGCTAAGTTGGTCCCTTTTCGAACCTGGATGAAATGCCTTTGCGCGTTATCATGGTACCAATTGGGGCCCAATACAAGGAACGGATCGTACTCCGAGTACCCAGCCAGGATCGCCAATCCATTTTCATCCGTCGCCCCCTCCGCCAATGTTATATCTTCACCACTCAGCCTGGAGTATGAATCCAGATACAGGCTCACCCGAGCGCCGGGTACGGGCTCACCCGTTTCCATATCTGTTACCCACACTATCGTGTTGAAATGCCCCTTTTTCACCAGGACCTGGTATGGAGTTACCTGAGCCAGAAAGGTGTTGTTATATCCATGACGGTATGTGGAAGGTTTTGTATGGATTCTGCCGTATAGAATCCCGGACTGACCATCTAGCATCTGGCGGACATTGAGCGGAATGGCAAAGGAGACATCCTCGACTTTCGAAGGCTTAATCACGCTGTTGAGCCCGGATTCATTTCCCTTGGCAGTGAGTTTGGTATAACGGGTAATAACCTCTTCGAGATTGGTGACGTAGAGCGGCAGCTCGCTGTCCACTCCCTGCTCCAGCACCGCATGTTGGTGGACCAGTTTGAAGTCGGGCGGGCGATGGCCAACGTAAAAGGTCATGTCCACCGGTTCGTCCAGATCCCTGCCGAAAAGATCCTTCACTGTCCCCTTGATACTGTATTTGGCGCCCGCTTTCAGCGGGAAAGGGAGGCTCTGAAGGTATTTACTATTGATATTATGATTCATCGCTCCCATCTGACTGTAGCCAAACATCATCTCCCATACGTCCACATCCTTTCGGCCCCCGGCCAGGTCCGGAGTGAAAACCAGCCCCTGGACCACTTCATCCTTGGCCACCGGCGTGGAGAATTGCAGGGAAATACGCTGCATGGGATTGCATGGGCTTTCCTCGGGCCGCCCCGCGCGGGGGTGGATAAAGATCACAGTATTCTCCAGGTTACGGCACTCTATTCCAGCAAAGTAAAACGCAGGGAAAGTGTGGAACTGTCCAGCCACTCGATTCTCCACTCCTTTTTCGGCTCCGAAGGCTGATTCCAGCCCGGGCCGGACCTTAATATGAACGCTGGTATCCAGCGGCATGTCGTCTATAGAGCTGATTATCCAGGCCATCCGCGCCTCTTCTCCCTGGCCCTTTTCCGGATCAGATTTGTCGCCAGCGGCCTGGCCGCGTTGCGCGCCGAAATCTATGAAGAAAGGCTCTCCTGGCGGGCGGATATATCGCGGGAGCTGTCGGTCGTAAGTATCCTGTTGCACATCTATAGCAACAGGTTTGCCATCGACAGCCTCCATGTACATGGCCTCTTGAACGGACTGCTGGCTGACAGGCTGGTTGAACACAACCCGGATCAGTGGTTTGCCGGGAGATAGCCATTGGTTGATGTAAGCGTACCTCACCGATGGCCTGATGGTGGTGAACTTATGCTCGACGGTCTGGGAGATTGTGGATCCCCCTTCAGTCCTGATCCCTGGCCGGACCGTCACCTTGTATGTGGTGGCCAGAGACATTTTCTCCTTATCGCCCAGTTGGCAGGCCAGGGCGGATCGATCCACCCATCGCCAATGGCAGTCCAGCGCGGGCTGGATGTTTATTGGAATTTCGTTGTCCTTGCGCTCCATCCTTCCGAGTGGAACCACCGGCTGGCCGAACTGGATCACGATCTGGCGGACAGCTTCCACCGCGTCACCGGAGGGGGTGATCCGGGAGATGGTCAATTGCTCCGCAGCCGCCATGGCGCCGGTGGCGGCGAAAAGCAGTGTCATGCAGATGGCGCTTGTTCTCATTTTTCCAATCCTCAATACCATAAAAGGTAACCATGATCAGCAGACGATTGCCGCCGCTTTAATTTGGATTATACGCGCTGGGAGAAAGAATGGAAGAGGGGCCAAAGCGAATCCAACGCTTGTGCACGTCTAATTCATCGGTTCTCCATTTTTATCTGCTTTATGACATCTTCATTGATCCATGCGGTGTCGAACGCGGCGGCGCCCGAGCAGGGCTTTTCGGTCCCGGCCTGCTCCAGAATCGACTTCGGAGTGTAAATGTTTATATGTAACTTTATCCCTTTCACATGGGAGGAACCTCTTCGGATCGCCATCGCTTCTCCCTCAATGTTTTCGAACACGCTCTCGGAGATCAGCAGGGACACATCGTAATCCTTTGTCAGCCCTTCTATTCTGGCGGCGGTATTGACTGTATGGCCGATTGTGGATCAATCCCTCTTATCGGCGCATCCAATATTGCCGACGATGGCCTCCCCGCCGTTGAGGCCTATGCCTATTCTGATGGGGAAGGCCAGGGAATAATCCCTCCCTGTTCAGTTTGTCGGATATGGCCAGCATTTTCTCATCAGACCCCGGATGTCAGCCTTCCAGAGATACTGGCGGATCGCTATTTATAACCACCACCGCCGCTCCGGCTTTTGACAGCCTGTCGATGGCTGTGGCGAATCTGGCTGGCAAGAGACGCAATGGATTTTGAATTGCGCTGGTGGTGGTGTCATCAATCTCTACCAGCGCCGGGGAGGCGCGCTTACACCTCCCGAGCTCCGGGCGATTGACGAATCGTGCCCAACGTGGCTTATGTCGTAGAGGATTTCCGCCCGGCCAGCCAACAGCGTCAGGATGGCGCTGGCCGCCATAGCCTGGTACATGGCGCCACTTAGGCTTATTTCCATCCTTGCTCGCTTTAGCTTTTATTTCTCCGGATGCCGTGCGGCACTTATATATTTTTTTACAATATTTTCAATCTGCGGCGCCAAATGTCACGATAATACGCCGGATGTAACATTCAGGCGCCAAAGAGTAATTGGCCGGAAAACGCCGATCGAGGATTTCCTTTTCTTTTATAGTTGCATTTGGTATTATCAGCTCTCCAATCGGTGTTCTGGTAGGGAAGTTAGATATATGAACAGTACCTTGATAGCTGTGGTTAGTTACCTGGACAACGAGTTCCGCGAATCGGTAGGTTCCTTTCTGACAGAACAATTCCAGATCGAACCCGTCTATTTCGACTTCCTGACCACCGCCAGCTTTAAGCGCAAGAACCTGGATGTGTACCTGATCAACAGCGATGCCATGAGCAAGAATAGGGAATACTCCCATAATTTCCAATCCGTGACAATTCGCGCAATCAGCAGCCAACGAAAATCCATCATCATGCTCACCAAAAAACTCCTGGCCAGCGATTTTTTGCACAACCTGGAGCTTTCCGCAACGGACACCATAGACATCGGCGGCGGTATGGACTCACTGACAGTGCCCTTGTCCCGTCATCTTCTGGAAAGGCAATTGGCGCTTTTCGAAAAGGGAGAGGGAAAGGGCGATAGGAACGTGCTAAAATAACCGGATGTTCCGCTTTGGCAAACCTACAATCACCACTGGGTGGCTTCTACCCGTTCTCTTTCTCTTCTCATCATGCGGATACTCGCTGGTGGGTCGGGGGATGGCTCTGCCCCCGGATATCAGGACCATTACCATTCCTGTTTTTAAAAACTCCACTGGGGAGCCTGACATAGAGAATGTGGTTACAAGGTCGGTAAAAGACAGATTCATCCAGGACGGTCGACTTTCCGTGGTTGATTCGGCTGCGGATTCAGTCCTTTATGGGGTGGTGGCTGGATACGGTTTACGTCCCCTTTCATATGATGACCAGAACAATGTCACGACCTACTTGGCGGAGCTTAATGTATCCGTGATCCACAAAACGGCCTCAGGCCATCTCCTTTCCCGCAGAAGAGTGGACACAAAAGAGGTGTATAAGGTGGACGCCTCCCTGGCTGGATCTGAAAGCCAGAGAAATGAGGCCTTGAAAAAATCAGCCTCCACAGCGGCGGAGTCGATTCTGTCGCTGGTGGTGGAGGCGTTTTAGCGAATATTTGGGGAGCTTGGGACAATAAGGGCGCCAGAAGGGGAAACAACAGGGCTGAAAGCCTCTCAGAAAAGAGCTTTGGAACGCCTTTTCCGCAGGCGGTGCAGACCCCAGGCCGTCATCAGCTCCGAGCTCTGCTCATCACTATTGCAGATATCCACGGAAATCGGCAGACAGGTGGGCCTGCTGCTGGACCGCGCTGGCCGAGTGGAAAGAGTTATAGTAGGCTCTCCCTCGGAAATAGTGATCCCCGCCCTTGGCCGGGTGAGGACCGGAGGTGGACGACTGCGGGGGCTGCGCCTGGTGCACACCCATCTGCGGAGCGAGCCTCTTTCCATAGAGGACCTGACAGACCTGGCCCTCTTGCGCCTGGATTTGGTGGCGGCCGTCTGGGCCGGAGAAGGACCCAAGCCCCCAAAGCTGCATATGGCTCATATCAATCCAGAGGCTAATAGTGAAAAACCTTGGGTGGTGTTGCCGCTTGCCACGCTGGGACTGGATGATGTGGATTTCGCCGGGCTTGTTTCCTGGCTGGAAGCCCAGCTCACCAAGGAAGCCGGGGCCGGTACCCGGGATGAATCCAGAAAAGCGGTGCTGGTCCACCTGTCCCAACTGCCAAAACGTGAGGCCCAGGAGAGGCTGGAGGAACTGAGCGAACTTGCCAGGACGCAGATGATAGGCGCGGTGGAGACCACCATATACCGTGGCGCCCCTCACCCCCAGACGTTTTTGGGCTCCGGTAGGGTAAAGGAACTATTAATCCGGGCCATGGCCAAGGGCGCCGATATGCTCCTTTTCGATCAAGACCTTACACCAGCACAGTTAAAATGGATTACCAGGATTGCCGATATCCCTGTGATGGATCGCACCCAGTTGATCCTGAGTATATTCGCAAGGCGTGCCCACTCCAGCGATGGAAAGCTGCGGGTGGAACTGGCCAGGCTGCGCTACGAGCTACCCCGGGTGGGCGCCAGGGAGGCGGCGCTGAGCAGGATACGAGGTGGTATCGGAATGAGGGGACCTGGCGAGACCACTGCGGAGACATCACGCCGTATGATAAAAAACAGGATCAGCTCCATCGAAAAAAAGCTGATCACCATCGGTCGGGGCCGCCAGGAGCGCAGGAAAAAAAGAAAACGAGCCGGGTTGTTTCAGGTGGCGATCATAGGCTATACCAACGCAGGCAAATCCACCCTGCTCAACGCCATGACCAAAAGCCACGTGCTGGTGGAGGACAAGCTCTTTGCCACCCTGGACCCGGCCACCAGGATAATCCGATATCCGGAAAAAATGGAAATAGCCATTTCAGATACTGTCGGGTTCATCCGCGATCTCCCGGAAGATTTATTGGACGCCTTCCGCTCAACCCTGGAGGAACTGGGGGACGCGGACCTGTTGCTGCATATAGTGGATGTGTATGCGCCAGAGTTCGGCACATTCATAGAGACGGTGGAAAAGATTTTGTCCGGGCTGAACCTGGGCCATATCCCCAGAAAGCTGGTGCTCAACAAAGTGGACATGGTGGATCCGGATAATGTGGCCAACGAATGCGCTCGATACGATGCCCTGGGCATAAGCGCCAAGGATGGTGATGGCGTGGCTGAACTGGCCGAATATATCCGCGACGTGGCTATCAGAATGCGGAAGGAGAAACCTGCGGCGCCGGTGTCGGAGGCATCCGGGTTTGATTACAGACGCAGGGAAGAGGAATAAAAAAGCGGATGAAACCGGGATTATGAGATCAGCTCATGGCGAGCTTTTCCCGGCAGTGTCCCATGAACCTGCACTCCACCCGTCGGCAGAACTCAGCCTCCCGCTTGACCCACATCTCCATCGGTGTCCCTTCCAATCGCCAAAGCTCTCCCGCCACCTCCAGCGTTTTTGCGCCTATAAGAGACAGATCCTCTTTTGACACACGCTCCATAGATGCCTGGTTTTTCTTCTCCTTCAAGTACACCACGGCCACATCCATCAGTTCCGCTCCCCGTGCTTCCATCAGGATCATCGCGTACAACCTGACCTGGAAGAGGTACCGCCCTTCATCCACTGGTCGGCGGGAATACTTGTAATCCACCAGATTCCATTTCTCGCCGTCATACCACACGATATCCGGCGCCCCGTGCACCACCAGGTCCATATCCTCCCCCTCTATTTTCATGGCCAGCGGAGCCTCCCTCACGGTTGCATTCGGGTCCACGGATTGCAGCGCCGCAAGAGGCTGGACGGCGAAAGCTCCCAAGATGTCCCGCACTGCGGCTTCCACTGTCTTTTCCTTCTCTCCCGACAGCGCCATCCGGACCCACCTCGCAATTCCATCAGGAGCGGCGCCCTTGCCCAGAGGCGCTGTCTCCAGGGCCTGATGCACACGTGAGCCAAAAGCCATCACGCCGCTATCCCTCGGCTCACCCGCCACCCCGGAGGAGACCTCCCTGGTATCCCCGATGCTTTGGTGATAATACATTCTGTGGCAACGGGCGAAATCCGCCAGCGCCGTCACCGAGACTCGCAGGCATGCCCTTTGCCGCGCCCGCGCAAGCTGCGCCTCCTTTGCCGAAAGAGGCGAAAAGCCGGAGGGCTCAATGGATTCCAGGATGACGCTGGCAAGCCGGGGCTCTATCATCATTTTTTCACTCACCTCCTCCTCGCCTGTCGGCGTGGGGGGAGTTTCCGTCTCCAGGTTCTCCTCGGCGCAGATGGCGTTGACCCACTTGATCCAATCACCCCGTCCCTCGGCAGGGCCGCACAGCACCAGCCTGTCCCTGGCGCGTGTCACCGCCACGTACAAAAGGCGCTTCAGCTCTTCGGTCCTCTCCTCCTGTTCGGCCTTCCGGGCGGCGGCGTACACAGGGCCGGACCACCACACTCCGGAAGCCAGGTCGTGAACCTTTAGCCCCAACCCCGCTCTGGGAGAGAAGACCATGGCGCCCCCGGAAGCGGGCTGGGAGAAACCCAGGTCGCCTAAAAATACAATGGGGAACTCCAATCCTTTGCTCTGGTGGACCGTCATCATTTTCACCACTTCCTCATCGCCCGCGGCAATATCCGCTTTCGCTTCTTGTGGACTGGAGGCGATCATAGTGTCCAGCCGGGATGTGAAGTTAACAAATCCCCTGGCCCAATCCTCCTCAAAGGTGCGGGCAAGCTCAATAAGCTTGAAAATATTCGCCAGTATTCTCTCCCCGTTATGTCGGCTCATCATCACTGCGCCGAACCCGGTCTGATCAAGAATCATTTCCAGCAGTTCAGACACCCCCACCCTGTCCCACACCTCCCGCCATTGGGTGGAGATGCGTATAAACTCCCCCAACCGAATTCTCTCCTCGCCAGTGATACGGTCCGGTATCTCATCCGGCTCCATGGGCAGAGGCTCCGGCGCCAGGTTCCCCTCATCATCGTGAAACAGCCTCAGGATCGTTTCATCCTTCAGCCCCACCAGCGGGGAGCGGAGCACGGAAACCAGCGCCAGCCTATCCTCCGAGTGGCCTATGTAAAAAAGCATGTTAGCCAGGTCCTTTATCTCCTGACAGTCGTAAAATCCCCTCCCCTTAACCACCTGAAAAGGTACCCCGGCGCGGCGCATGGCCGCCTCGTGAATTTCATGATTGGAAAATGAGCGCAGTAAAAGCGCCATGTCCGAATATCTCGCCGGACGAGGTTTGCCATCAGCGCCGCCCACCATCACCCTTTCGGTCACCAGCCTTTTCATCTCCGCGGCCGCCGCATCGGCCTCCAGCAACCGCGCATGACCGATCCCCTCCCCCACCACGGATATGCGGCACACGGCGGAGTCGATCCCATCCCCATCCCGGACAGCCACCAGAGCGTCATTCTTCGGGTGGAACCGCCCACGCTCTTCCCCGGCCCCGCCCGCCATCAGCCGCGCAAAGAAGGAATTAAAGAACTCGGTGAGCACTGGAGTGGCGCGGCGGCTTTGCACAAGGAAAAACTCCATGCCGCCGTAATTCTTCACCTCCTCCGACTGCTCCATGAAGACTCCGGGATCCGCACCGCGGAATCCATAGATCGACTGCTTCATATCCCCCACCAGAAACAGCCGCCCCTCCCCCGGTGGCGCCAGCAGGTTGATTATCCGGGCCTGCAGCTTGTCGGTATCCTGGAACTCATCCACCAGCACCCTCTTCAGGCGGTGGCGGTACTCATCCAGAGTGGATTTTGAATTGACCAGAAGATCCCTGGCCTTCTCCTGCAGGTCATTGTAATCAAGGCTGGAGCGGCTCTCCTTCTCCCGTGCGTAGGCGGCCATTACCTCCTCCAACAACCCGGCGAAGACTTTCATATCCTCCGCCACGGCGGCTTCCAATATTCCGCCGTATATCCCCGTGGCCAGCCGAGCCGCCTCCAGACTTTCGGCGTAATCGTTTTTCCCATTCTGATATGTGGTCCTGGCCAGCACCACCTTTTCCAGATCGCCGGCCAGATCCAGCACCCGGCCCGCCACCGCCGTCTTGATATCTTCCCCACCGCCATTTGCAGCGCCTGCGGCGCCGAACGGTTCTTCCATCTCCAGCAGAGCTTTGCCGAACTTGTGCTCCTTGCCCCTTTCGGACATGCCAAGAAACGATCGGCACAGCGCCCGGAGCCTTGCCTGAGAGGCCACAAGGTCCAGGTTTTTCAGCCAGGCCAGCCCTTCCAGATGGAGTTCCACCAGCCTGGCCGGAGTCATGTTGGCCGCCCGCAGCAGTGGGATTATCCACATAATCCTGTCCGCCAGCCCATGGCTCCTGCCCCTGCCCCGAAAGCCGTGATCCCTGGTCAGCCGGACAACTCCCGGATCCCCCTTGCGAAGCCTGGTCAGTATGGTCTCCACCGTCACGCCCTCCAGGGCGTCCCGAGCGTCAGCTTCGTCCATCACGGAAAAGCCGGGATCCACTCCCGCGGCCAATGGATTTTCCCACAACAGCCTGGCGCAAAAGGCGTGGATGGTGGAGATATAGGCGCTCTTGATCATCTGGCGCTGGCGTATAAGGTGGTTTAGCAGCTTGCGGTCCTGGTTCCATTCCTCCTGCTCCAGGTCCAGGTTTGCCGAAGAGCCGGATGGCCGAGTGTCCCTGCGGAGTTGTTCTATCCTTTCTGTGAGCTTTTGGCGCACCCGGAGGCTCATCTCCGCCGCGGCTTTTTCCGTGAAGGTAATGGCGGCAATACTGTCGACTCCCAGGTAGCCTTCCTCCCGGGGCGCCACCATCTCCGCCATGTACTTTTCCACCAGGGCTGTTGTTTTCCCCGCGCCGGCGCCGGCGCGGACGGCTATATCGGTCCTGCAAGCCTTGATCTGCTCAAGGATATCGTCCATCAATCCTCCTCCCCCATACCCCTGGGCGCGGCTATGTAGCGGCATAGCCCCGGGAACTTGCAATACTCGCAATCGAGGGGATCCACCTGGAACATTCCATCCTCCAGCCGCGTCATCATCCGGGTTGCCAGGTTCTCGAAAGTACCCTGGGTGGACTCGGCCCCAGGCCCAGCGCCCAGAAACTGGTGATCCACGAACTCGAGCCGGTTCCGCCCGCCACCATGACCGGCGGTGAGGTATGCTTTGTTCGGCTCCGTGGCCCCCAACAGACGATAGCTGGCCGCGATGTTTTCCACCTTTTCCATCAGGCCGCTTTCCACCACCCATTTCTCCCCCAGCAAAGCGTATATCGGCGCCTGAAACGATCGCTTCCCCATGTTCTCCCGCTTTAACATCTCCTTGTATCTGGTGTCGTTGGCGCCAAGCTTGTAATCGACTATCCGGATGGCAGAGTTCTTAATGTCCACATCCAGCCGGTCTATCCTGCCGGTGAAGTAACGCAATCCGCCACATTCGGCGATAAGCATATAGGGTTCGTGAGCTGTTGGCTCATGCCAGTTAAAGTCGAATGCCAGCTCCACCGCTGTGGGGACAAAGCCGCTTTTCTCCTGATCCCACGCCTCCGCCTGCAGCCATCGATCCAGCATGGCCATGATCCGCTCCCGCTCCGGGGCCCACACAGCCTCCTCCGGCAACATACCATCCTTTCGCAGGGCGGTGAAGGTCCTGTCCGCCTCCAGGTGGAGCGCTTTGCGCTCGGCGGGAGTATTCATGACCGGCAGTCGCTTTTGCATGATGATCTTGCGATAGAAATCCTCCAGTATCTGGTGGACCATGGAACCCGCGTCGCTGGCTTCCAGTTGCAGGTCTGGAGCCCTTTCCGGCTCCAGCGCCAGTATCCGCCCGGCAAAGTAGCGGAATGGGCATTGACCATATGTCTCCAGGGCCGTGGGGCTGTATCGCCCTTCCCTATTTATCACCACTTTCTTTTGGACCAGTTCGGCCGCCTGGGTCATCTCTCCGGAATAGGCGCCACCCAGACGGGCCTTTTGCTCCGGGTCAATGGCGGCAAAGTAGGCGTCCCTGCCCCGTTCCATGGAGGAGAGGGAAACCAGGCGCCGGAACGCAGCCCATCCTTTGGCATCCGGTGCTATCGCCGCCACGCGATCATGAAGATCCTCCTGCAGCGCTTTTTGGTCGAAGAGGTCGCGTAGCAGCTTCATTCGCCCTTCCTGCGGATCCGCCAGCTGGGCGGCTGGGCGGGCGATAGCCAGCGAGGGGGCCATGCGGATCGCTTTCTCCCGTTCCATCAGGTCCACCGAGGGGTGTAGAGTATCCAGCATGTCATCTATAAACAGGGAACGCATGAGCGAAGCGCCGCCCAGCTCCTGGAGGCTGTAGCTAAGATACAGCCTCTCCCCGGCGGCCCTGACAGCCTGGAAAAACAGAAGCGACTCCTCCATCCACTTGTCCGAGGGTGAGTCGAAAACCCTTCTTCCCTTCCTCAATTCCCGCTTGCCTTCGATTACCGTCTCGAAATGCCTTTTGTTGAACGTCTCTTTTTCCATATCGGTGAGGATGGCGCCCGTCCTTCCACGTTGCGGGAACTCTCCCTCATGCAGACCGCAGATGAACACCACTTTGGCTCCCACACCCACCGCGTCGAATACGTTCAGGATTTGAGCCCGGTTCATATCCGCCGAGCCAGGCTCCGGAAGAGAACATGAATCCAAAGTCTTGATCAGAATATCGCGCATCCTCCCATAGCCCACGCCTCCTCCCGCCTTGCCGATCATGTCCGCCTCCATGGCTGCATCCTGGACCACCTCCAGGAACATGGAATGAGAGTGGAAATCCCTAAAGAGCATGGCCTGATCCATGGGGCTGCCTGGCCGCTCCACCTCGTCCCTCTTCGCCGGGACGGTCAGCCCAAGCCACTGAAGAAGAGATATGTATACGCTGGTAAACTCCGTCGGCCCTCCAGCGCTCTTCAGCCTCTCCAGTCTTGCCAGCAAATCCACTGTCACTGTGGCTATCTTCTTTGCAGGTTTTCGCGCCGGGGCCTCCATCCTGTCCACAGCGGCCAACAAACGGGTTTTCCATTCAGCAGGTGGCCCATTGATCAGCCCCGCGTTAATGAACAGCCTTCTGGCGCCTCCGGACTCCAGTTCCCTAAACCTTTGGAAGTAGGAAGAATTTACAACGCGCAGGACATCCTCGCGGGCGTATGCCGAATCGATGGCCACGAATGGGGCTAGCGCCGCCCTGGTGAGCGGCGCCCGAGTGAGGGGTACTCCCTTTACCATGGAAAAGGGGATGGAATATCGGCGGAAGACATCCTCCACGATGGCGGCGTATGGGCGCAGGTCTCGCATGACTATAATGAAGTCCCGCCACAAATAATCCTTCTCCTCCACAAGGCGCAGGAGAGTATGCCCCACCTCCTCGATCTCCCGATACCTGCTTGCGCAGGCGAATATCTCCACCGGCTGTGATTTGGAGGCGGCCGGATGGCTGGCCGGATCCATTTCGAATATGGAGTTTCTCACATCGGCCAGCGGCCCGGCCGGGTCTGTCGTGAACGCGATCTCCAGCTTTCCCGCATTGTCTCCCAGTTCCTCGAACTTGGCCAGGTTGTCCGACAGGAATCCGAATGCCCCCCTCCGCGAATCGGGCGCCGGGGCCACTATGCGGACTGGTGTGCGCCTGGCGATATTTTTGAAAAGCTCAAAACGGTATGGAGTGAATTGATATATCCCCTCCAGGTTCACGGATTCGAGATTGTCCAGAAGAGGCGTCTGGGCGCCCTGAAGCAACGCATCCACCATTCGGCTTCGGGTCATGGCCGGGTCTTCCACTCCATGATGGTCCAGTTCCTCTTTGTATGCCATGTAGAGTCGTAGGATCTCGCTCTCTTTCGATGGGGCGTATTCCGTGATTCGGGCCAGGTCATCAGGGGAGACCAGCCCGGCGCCCAACTGACTGAACAACTCCAGCATGGCATCCAGGAACCCAGGAAACCTTATGGCGCCTGTCAGCGCCCCGGTGGGGCCAGGAGTATCAGTGGAGCGTTTCTTTCCGTATATCGAATCGATAGCTTTGGAGAGGAGTATCGAGCGTATAAACCACCCTGCCGGTTTGGGCTGGCCCACCAGCTGGGCATATAGCTTTCGCTCGAACGCCTGGATGGTCATCATGCCGGGGAGAAGCCTGGCTTTTCCCCCTTCTTCGTCCACCATCCGGTCGATGGCCTGGGCCAGCAATTGGGCGGTGGGATAGAGTGTCAGGGGAATCTTTGCTTTCATCCTTATGATTGTAGCAAAAAAGGCGAATCGCCTTCTCGGTATAGGGGAAGGGTATGGGGGACCGGGAAGGCGATTCATTTTGGCCAAGGTTAGCCTTGTCCAATTATCGCCATTATAATCGATTTAAGATTGAATGCAATCTAAATTGATGGGCCCCCAACCCGCCGCCATAATTACCCGCGCTGATCCTCTTGACCCCCCCCACATGACAGGCGGCCACAATACCGGTTTCCATAGCGCACCTAATTGATTGTTCTGTAGTTCCGTCTATGACAATCTCCAGAACGCAATTCTCCCCAGGCGCCAGCAGGCTGGGCGCCTGACGGCGGATGGTGGGACAATATTCGGTGTTTGTGGCAGCTTTCAAGAATTTATATCTCGATCCCAGCTTGGAACCGGAGCGGACCACCCCCCCTGGAAAGGGTAGAATCACCCCTCCCACCGGATCAATCGCCTTGACCGCTTCCCTGGCTGCGGAGAGCGCTGATTCGGTCGATTCGGCCAGGATCAGAAAGTTTCCGCCGCCGATCCCGTCCAGACGGCCAAAGCTCTCCTCAATGACGAACTCGCCTTCCATCACGGGGATTCGCCAATATCTTTTCTCGTCGATCACTTTCGACATCTGGAGTCCATCGCCGAAATAGCGCAGCTTGCCGCCGATGTCCATGATCTTGTCCGATTCGGCGCCATTGTATACGGCGGTGGTGGGGCATGTCATAATGGCCTGGCCGATTCGATTCATCAGGTGCTCTTCCAGCCCCTTTTTCCCCATGGTGAAAAAGAGCAGTTTTGCGCCGGGCCGCCCATCCGGAGTTTTATCAGTGTATTCCTCCAGCCCCGCCTCCACACCGCAACCTATGATGGAGGTGGCGAATCCCGTGGCGGCGCAGATGGCCTGGTCCAGCCAGTACCTGTCTGTGGCGGTAACGATGATCCGGGAGTAGACCATGGGGAAAGCTTCGGCGAAGGTGTCCTCTATCTTCACACCGTTAATCAACAGAGACTCGCTCATAACTTCCATGGCGCCATAATGTAAATGAGCCAACCACCAATCATGTCAACCGCCGCAGGTTATCCAAAAGGTCCAGAGGCTCCACCCGTTGGGTATAGTCGGCGTTCAGATAGTCGAACACAATCGCGCCGGCTTGATCTATCACATACGCCGCCGGAATGGGAAGCTTGTATGACAGGTTGCCGTTGTACTCATCGATATATATCCCGATCTCCTCGTGCACTTTTCGCATCACCTCATCCACAGTGATGGTCAAACCGTAAAGATCTGAAATCTTTGAGTCAAGGTCCCTGAGCACAGGGTATGTGAGCCCCAGCTTTCCGCTGGTGGACAAGGTGTGGGCCTTGTTTTGCGGCGACACGGAGAGCAGCTGCGCACCCATCCTTCTGAAATGTGGATATACTTCCTGCAGCGCCACAAGTTCCTCGACACAAAAAGGGCACCATTCACCCCTGTAATAACAAAGAATGACCGGGCCCTTTTCCAATTCCGCGTAAAGGTTTACATCGTTATCATATATATCCTTGAGCGTAAAATCGGGAGCCTTATCCCCCTTTTTGATGGCCTTGGTCAAAAGATCGGAGTCCTTCATGCTTGTGATGAACTCCAGAATTTTTTGCTTCACGCCAGGGGGCATCTCTAGAAGAACAATTTGCTTAAGCCGATCTAGCCTCGGCCCCAGCCTTTCTGGTGATGATGTTTTCATTTGGGCTATCTATCTCCAAGTCTAATTTAACCCATTACATCCAAAAGGGCAAAACCAGACTATGGGCAATGCCGACTTCATTAAAATCTATAGCTGTCTATACATTTTTGCGATCTTCACTCCAGCCTCGGTGGCGATCCTGCCATCCTCCGGGGTGATCTGTGGTTGTTTGCCTTTTAAAATGCTGTCCACGAAATGCTCCACCTCCTGGTAGTGGCCCCACACTCTGGGCCCGGAGACATCCACCTTGTACACCGTCTCCTTTGGGTCGTCGGCCATCACCTTTATGGTGTGGGTGTCGATAGCGTTGATCATGTTGGTGTTCTCCCCTACCAGCTCCATGGTCACAATGGTCTGGTCCTGGCTAACGCCGCCTGAGTATTGGGCGGAGACGATGGTCCCGTTGGAGAATTCGGCAATAGCGTACCCCATATAGCCATGGGTGCCGCCATACTTTGCCAGCTTGTGGTTCTCCGCCACGGAATGGAGCTGGACGATCTCCGCGCCCAGCAGCCATCGAAAAAGGTCGATGCTCCACACGGAGAGGGTGAAAAGGGGTCCGCCAGATTTTTTCTTGTCCCAGGCCCACGAATTCGGAGGCCATTGGGCTGCCAGCAGATTGGCGGAGATATATTCGCGATAGTGAATGGCCACCGGCCCTTTGCCCAGGATTTTATCCTTGTAGATCATATCTTTTATCCGCTGGTAGATGGGGGCGAAACGGAAGTTTAGCGAAGGCATGAGGGTGACCTTGGCCTTCTTGGCGGCGGCGATGATCTTGTTGGTCTGGGGCATGTCCACTCCCAGGGGCATCTCCAGCAGAACGTGCTTTCCAGCCTTGATAAAATCCATGGCCACGGCATAATGAAACGGCGTGGGGACGGCGATGATGGCGGCGTCGATGGCCGGATCCTTGAGCGCCTCCTTGACGCCAAGGTACTTTTTGCACCCGTACTTTTCGGAGTACTTTGTGGCCAGCGTATCGTTCATGTCACACACGGCCACCAGTTCGGCGTTCTTGATTTTGTTTACCGAGGGAACATGGGCCTGACCACCCACAAATCCGAGCCCCACAACCACCATGCCAAGCTTTTTCATATCGTCACCTCCTTTTTATTGGGTGGCCCGCGAACTGCCCTTGCGGGGAAGGTTCGAGCTGGCACACCTTATTTCCACAAGCTAATCCTGGGCCTCTTACGCCTTCTCCTTTTCCTTGGCGATCTTTTTCCAGTCCGGTATCTCGTCGAGCACGTGTTGAACTGTTGGGAACTGGTCCTCCATGTGCGGAAACTGCATGGCCTTCATAAAGACACGCTCGAATTCCTTGTACACGGTCAGCTCCAGGTAGCGCACTTTCCTGGCCATCACATCGGCTTCGGCCCGCTTCTGCTTGTTTACCAGGCACAGTCTGGCGCCATCTCCGGCGGCGTTGCCCACGGATAGGATCTTGTCCAGCGGAACATCCGGGAACATTCCCATCAGCAGGCAGGAGAACTGGTTCAGGTGGGAGCCAAAGGCGCCGGCCAGCACCACCTTGTCCACCTTCTCCACACCATGCTCGTGCATCATGATCACAGCGCCGGCGTATATGGAGCCGACGGCCAGCTGGATGGCCCGCACATCCCCCTGGGTCACCACGATATCCTTGCCGATGGAGGTCTCCTTCTTGTAGGCCAGCACGTATTCCGGCATGCCGTTTTGCGGATCCTTGCGGATTCTTTCCGACGGGGCATGCTTGGAGAAGCGGCCTCCCTTGTCTATAATCCCGGCGCGGAACATCTCCGACACTACATCTATGATGCCGGAGCCGCATATCCCCTTGGCCTCGATTTCCGCGGCGTCTATGTTCCAAAGCTCTTTGCCGATCACCTTGAACCTCGGTTCCAGATTTTCCTGGTCTATCTCCACCTTCTCTATGGCGCCGGGCGCCGCGCGCATGCCGAACTTTATCTGGGCGCCCTCCAGCGCCGGGCCGGTGGCCACGGAGCAGGAGAGAACACCATGTTTTTTGGAACCGAGCAGCAGTTCGCCATTGGTGCCGATGTCGATTATCAGCATAAGCTCCTCGGAGTTATAAGGCTCCTCGGCGATGAGCACTCCACAGTTGTCGGCCCCCACGAATCCGGCTTCGTTGGCCAGCACATGGATGCTGCCGGATATGTTAATCCCTATCCCCAGGTCTCGAGCCCTCACATCCAGCGCCTTGGACATGGCGGTGGGGAACGGGGCCACGCCCACGTATTGGGGATCCAGCTTCAACAGGATGTGGTGCATGGCCGTATTGCAGACCATCACCATCTCCAGTATGTCGTCGCGGGTGATCATGTGCTCCTCAACCAGGGAGCCGATCATCTCGTTTAGGGTGTTGATAATCGCATTGTGCATCTTCTCCAGCCCGGTGCCCGGGTTCTGCATGGAGTAGGTGATCCTGCTCATCACATCCTCACCGTATATCACTTGAGGATTCATCTTCGATTCTGTGGCCACGGCGCGGCCGGTCTTAAGATCGGTCAGGTACGCGGCCACGGTGGTTGTACCGATATCCACGGCGATACCGTAATAGGTCTCCACTTTCCCCGGCGCCACCCGGACTATCTCTCCGCGCAGCAGGAACACCGTGACTTTCCATTGAGCCTGGCGCAAAGCCCCGGCCATAACCCGCAGGCAGTGGATATCGATCCTGTCCGCGGCCACGCCATGCTGCTCTTTGAGGGCAGCCACCACCCGCAAATAGTCGTCCTCCGGATCGTGCAGGGTGGGCGCTTTCATTTCTATGTAGTGGATGGTGAGGGAGGGATCCGGCTTATGTTTCAGTTTTCCCGCTTTTTTGCGGACCACCTGCTTACCCCCGCGGCTCTCCTCTGGTACGAACACCAGAAGGTCGCCTTGAACATGGGCCAGGCAGGAAAGACGGTATTTGTTCTCCTTCTCCGCAAGGCTGAGCATTCTCTCTTCATCCTTTGTCCAGCCGGAGAGGTTGCTCACCTTCGAGTCGACACCGTACTTCTCGAAGAATCCCTCCTCCACCTGGACCTTGCACTTGCCGCAGGTTTTCTTCTCGCCACAGATCGACTCTATCTCCACTCCCAGGCTTCTGGCCGCGTCCAGCAGGTTGGCGCCTTTGGCTATCTTGCCCCTGCGGCCCGACGGCTGGAATATCACCGTGTGTTCGCTCATTCTATTTCATCTCCACTTTCTTCTCTCTTCCAGTGGCCAGGGCGCAATCCTCCCCTGTGCCCTCTTATTCGGACGTTTCGCTCAGTTTTTTGCGTTGGCTTCCTTCTGGATTTCCCGCAGGGACACAACCATCTTCACGGCCTCCTCCAGGGCGTTGGACGCGTCCTTGGCCGTGGCGTCGGCGCCGAACTTGCCCACGATGTCGTCGGTTATGGGGGCGCCACCTATCATGATTCTGCAGTTGGGATTTTTCTCCTTGATCATCTCTATGACCTTGGGCATCCCCATCATGGTGGTGGTCATCATCGCCGAGAGGCAGACTATGTCGGAGTTGGTCTCCAGCTGTTTTTTCAGGAAATCCTCCAGCGCCACATCGCGGCCAAGGTCGTATACATTGAACCCGGCCACGTCGAACATCATCTTCACAATGTTCTTTCCGATGTCGTGCACGTCACCCTGCACGGTGCCGATCACCACTGTGCCTTTGACGCCGGAGTCGCGAGCCACCATGTGGGGCTTTAGAATATCAAGCCCGATATATAGCGAGTCTGCCGCCATCAGCATCTCCGGAACGAAATATTCCTGGGCGGAAAACAGCCGTCCCACCTCTTCCATGCCGGCCACAAGGCCATCGAAGATGGCGTCATAAGTATCCTCGCCGGAGTCAACCCATTCCTGGGCGGCATCCCGCACCTCGTCGTCCTCGAACTCCACCACGCCTTGCTCCAGTTTTTTCAGAAGCTCACTTTTTTTTGCGCTGTCCAAAGCCATTTCGTTTATCTCCAATTCTCTTGTTGTTTTTTTGTTATACACTGGTTTCCCGGACAGCTCTTATCATAGCCTCCAGGTTCTCAGGCTTGGCCGTGGGCCATATGTCGCACCCTGGGTGGACCCCGTTGACTCCATCCCTCACGCATTGCGCGGCCACGTTATACGCATCCTCCGCCGTGCCTGTGTTCAGTGTGGCGAAGGGGTTGAAGTTGCCCAGGATCACCGTCCTTTCCCCCACCTTCTCTCTGGCTTCTTTCATCGGCGTCTTGGAGTCTATGGAAAGCGCGCTATAACCACACTCCGCCATCATATCTATCACCGGCAAAACAGAGCCGCAGATGTGCAGAATGTTGGGGGAAGCTAGATTATCCGCCACCTTTTTCAGCGCGGGGAATATTACCTTCTTGAAAACCCTGGGGCTAAGGACGTCGGAGGTGGCGCCCATTTCGCGCACGCTTATGTAGTCAATGCCGTTGCGCAAAAGGTGATTACCCACCAGGACGATCACGTCCGCCATGGCATCAAGATAATCGATCATATCATCCGGCTTCTTTAACGATCCCTTGAGCAATGTTTCCAGTTCGCTGATCTGGCCACCGAGGGTGAACGGACCCAACACATAGGAGCCAATAGCCACCTGGTCGCCCACTTTTTCCCGGACGATGCGCGCCGCCTCGATGACAAGGGGGATGCGCCCCCTTTGCAGCAGCTCCGGTGTGGCCGCCTGGCGAAGCTGTTCAGTGGTAAGCTTGCTCTTTTCTTTAATGGTGGGGTACAACAGCTCCTGCGTCTCCGCGTAGGGATTCATCACGCACCCCAGCGCTTCCGCCTCCATACAGAGGTCAAACGGGATCACCACGCACTCATAGCCGAACAGCTCCCATGTGGTCATGGCGGCCTCGGCCATCATTTGCGCGTTGTTGTGCAGGTCGGCGAAACGGTACCCCAGCTTCTCCAGCCCTTTGGTGGTCACGTTCCCTACACCAGAGAAACATGGAACCGGTGTTACCTTTTCCCCCTTCAGAGTCCGGAGCACCCGCTCCCTCGCCGTCATTGTCGCTTGCGTCATCATCACTCCTGAATTTAGAACTTATAGTTTTTCGCGGTTTCGTAAAACGTTTTAAGGTTCTCCTCCGGCACGCTGGGAGGATGGTCGCACCCTGGCATCAGGATGAATCCCCCATCTGCCGCTGCATCGCCTAATACCTTTGTCGCCTCTTCCGCCACTTGTTCGGCGGTGGCCCTATCCAATATCGCGACCGGATTCATGTTACCTGCAATGCACATTTTGTTCCCAATCTCGGCTTTCGCCATTTTCATGTCCACCTTATGGTCCAGGCTTATGCAATCCACCCCGGTCTGGGGAAACAGGTCCAGTCGGCTGTTGGTGTCTCCACAAATATGCAGCAGAACCTTCACATTTTTTGAGTGAGCCCAGTCGCTCATCTCCTTCAACGGAGGCAGGGCAAACTTTTCGAATTGCTTTCGGGATATCAGGTCTCCGGAAGCTGTCGGGTCCGCCATGGAGATCATCTCCAGGGTTCCATCTTCGATTATGGGAGTGTAAATGGCCTGCAGCATCTTCACCGCGAATGCGCAGGAAGCCTCCACCAGCGCCTTGTCCTTGAAACAGGCGCGCATCATCTGCTCCACGCCCACCAGCTGCGCCGCCAATGTGAAGGGCCCCCATGAGGTCATGGTCACCACCACCTCATCGCCTATCTTCGCCTTCACCATGCGAAGCGCTTTCCATATGGTCTGGATCACCGGGTCGGTGGGAATCCTCCCCAGATCCAGCTTGTCGATATCCTCCAGCTTGTGGATATACGGCTCCTCCAGGTCGGGCGCTCCTACCTCCCGGAATTTGATTTTGCCTCCCAGGGCGGCGGCCTGAAGGTTGTTGTAGCCGGAGCCGACATAGACTATATCCGGCTTGTACTTTTCATAAATTTCTAGGTTGGTTTTCGCCATTCGCTCCGGATCCCGGCTCAATTCCCGGAACGTGGTCCCGGAGCGATAGATCGTCCAGACACCACAGCCGAAAGGCGCCACGGGAGTCCGCTCAGTCTTGCGCAGCTCCATCGCGGCGAAAACCATTTCTTTTGCGTTCATATTATCTTCCTCTCATAATTATCCACCCCTGCCGGGGTATGGCTATCCGCTATTTCTCGTCTTCTTCACACCAATGGGGCAGGCAATGAAACATATTCCGCATACAGGCCTGCCGTATTTATCGCTGTTTTCAGCCATATAGTTCCCGCATTTTTCCAAGTCTATCACTTCATGATTGCCCCGGGATCTGCTCCAGTTCACCCCCAGCACAGCCCCCACGGGGCAGGCTATCATGCACAGCCGACACTCTCCACACATACTCTCCAATTGTGGCGGCGATGGCGACAGGTCAGCGTCTGTCAATATGGTGGCCCAGATCAGATTGGGGCCAAATTCGCCGTTTATCACCATTCCGTTTTTGCCGACCCAGCCCAGCCCGGACATGGTGACGGCCATCTTGTGAGAAAACAGGTTATACAAGGCCGAGATAAATTTGCGCTCCTCCGCCACTGCGATCGGTGGTATGGCCATGCACCTGTGTTTTCTCTTGCGCAGAAACTTTGAGGCGTCTTGCAACAAGCCGTTAAGTTTCAACGTCACATCCTCGTTCTCCTTCAGGTAGGCCAGCATCAGACTGTGCTCGTCCACCCCCCCATTCATCTTCTCCGGCTTCTTAAACTTGTGCAGCTTCATCCCGATGGCCACGGCCCTGCTATAGTGATGAAATTCCTTGGAGATAGCTTCTTTCTCCTCAATTCCTGTAATGTCCCCTATTCCCACCAGATCGGCCCCCTTCTCGAGAAGGAACCTTTTGATCTCGTTCGATATGGGGGTCATGACACTATGCACCGTTACCTTCAAGGCCATACGTTACTAAAAGAAACGTGATATTTTAAACCAGCCATCCCGTTTGACACCACAACACAAATATATATGTATTTCCATCGTGGCGCGGCTTCATGTAGTGCATACGGCAAGCCAAATTTCCAGCATGTAATAATATTTTACTGTTTATTTCACTCCAGCTTCTGTTATGTTATATTCTTTCCAGATTAAATTGTAAATGGCGCATGATTGTTCTCTTGGTATCACTATCAGGTATTCTGTCTCTTTTCGCTATCGTTTTCTATCTGGAGAACGCAGCAAGGAAAAGGACCGTCCCCGCCCTTGAGCATTTTGCCAAAAAAAACGATGGGACGATTATTTATAATTGGAATGGAATAATACTATCCGGGGCCATGGAGGAGGAGAAGTTTCTACTTATTCATTCCCCCCGCCGCCGAAAGTACTTTCTCATTCCACAGCCCCCTTCCATTGCGCTGTCAATTACTCATCAAGCCAACGGCCTGTTCGCCATCGCCAGCAAGTCCACCCCCCCTGGGCCCGGCTCACCCCTTGGCGCCGCTCCTCTGGTTAAAACGGGGAACGCCCTTTTCGACAAGGAGTTTTTAATCTACTCACCGCATAGCGCCTTTATCGCCACCAACTTCAAGGATGGAGAGAAAAGGCAGGCCATACGGCGCATCTTCACCCTGGGCGCAAAGTGGCTAAATTTCGATGGGTTTTCCTTGTCAGCTGTCTGGGAGCCTTTCGAACCGGACACGGAAATCGACGAAAACATGATCAAGGAAACTCTGGCCCGGCTGACGGTGCTGGTAAAACATATGCAACCCGCCCTGGATCCGAATCCCGATACAGGCTCCAAGCTGTACGCCTTCATCTTCGCCATCCTTGCCGTCTTTCTTGCGACAGTCGTCCTCCCCGTGGCCTTGTTATACTTGATGTGACCCCGCGCGCGCGCGCTCAAGGAATTTTTCCGCCCACCCCCCCTCTTTCGATTATCATCTTAAGAGGCCCTTGCGGTTATTCCATTGTTGGAGGAATTACCAGTTGAACCAGACCATTGACGATCTGCCCATGGTGGTGGCCGCCCTCCTCTTCTCCATTGCATTCTTCATCGTTTATTTTCTGTACCACCTCCCCAGAAGAGCCCTGGCCAAAAAAGCGGCGGCCATTCTCAAGCTCGCCTCATTACATATCGGTGGAACCGTAAAGGAAGGGTGGTACTCGGCCCGACTGACAAGCAGGCGTTATGGGAGAGAGGCTATTGTGCGGCTATATCCTGTCGATTCCGACGGAGAGGTCATGCTCGCTCTGAAAATGGGCTTGAGCCTGAAGGTAAGGGGCGGCTTTTTGATATCCCCCCTGGAGCGCCCAGAGACTCAGACCCCGGGCGCGCTACTGGAGACACTTGGCATTTTGTCTATCGGACCTGTGGTTATTGTAGACAATCCCGAAATGGATCAACGCTTCAGGGTCATCTCCTTTCACCAGGATTTTGTGAGGAATAACCTTCGGTCAAATAAAAAAGCCGAGGCCGTCAGCAGAGCCTTTGGCCTGGGCGCGGCCTACATGCTGTTTAACGGGAAAAGGATTACCCTTATATGGGATCCATTCTCCACGGAGGAGTTGGAACTGGCCCCGTCCATGTTCGAAAAGTCGCTATCAGCCCTGGGCGACATCGCCGAGGGGATGATCCCAGCCGCATCGACAGGTATTTCCGATTCTTTCGAGAGCTTAAAGAAGGTGGATATCCTTTCCGTTATTCTTATTTTCAGCGGGGGGATTATCTATTTCATTATCAAACTGCTTACCTTTCTTAATGAGGTTTTGGAGTAAGTCGGATTTTTTCTTGATATTTTGCGCCTTCGGCTTTTATATTCACACAGACTTTATTAAGGGCTTGTATGGCGCATCCCCCTTTTGACTTGGCCAATCAGTGAACATTTAACCAAGACTGCCGCATTGACGATTAAACACAGCCTGAAAAAGAGCGCCCCGCCAAATGCTGCGGTGATGAAGTGCCCCGGATGGAAGGTCGCTTCCGGAATGCTGGCCATGGATGTGGGCCAGAATCCGGTCATCCTCCTGCGCTCCACCGATGGGAGCCTGGGCGGAGTAATCTGTGTGGCTGACACCGGATATCACTACACAGGCCTGGCCAAGGAGCAGATGAGCCATGTGATGGAGAGGTTCGCCGCCAGAGGGTGGTCGGCCGAAAACGTGGAATGCGCCATCGTGGGCGGTGCGGACAGCGCCAAGTGGAAAATCGCCAAGCTCCTGAATATTACCAGGACTCAAGGCCTATCGGCAAAGCAGATCGATATCAACGGGCTGTTCTACCGAAAAATATATTTCGACCCGGCAGATGGCGCTGCGGACATATATAGGGAGGTGGCAAACCCGGACCATTGGAACCCGGCCAAGGCCAATCTTTCGCTGGAGGATAGCTCCAGGGCTTTTTCCGAAGGCCAGGCAGGCGGGGTGGTGGCGAACGCTACGAGGTTTTTCCGGGACAAGAATATTTTCGCTGCCCTCGGCGACCTGGTCATCCCCGCGCACCTGGAAAAAACTCCGCGCGAGACCTTACATATCTGGAGCTCCGCGTGCAGTAACGGCGCCGAGACCTATTCGCTGGCCATGTTCATCCACAGACGCCTGGAAGAGCTGGGATCGAGGACCAACTTCATGGTGTTCGGCACCGACATCAACCCCCACCTGGTGGACGCCGCAAAGTCTGGGATTTACCAGCTGATCAGAAGCGACCTGACAAAATGGCGCCCCTATTTCGAGCGTTATGGTCAGCTGGATGGAGGCAACATTGTTTTTGGCGACGAAATTCGGCGGCATGTCTCATTCCGCGTATTCGACCTTAAAAACAGGCCCCGTAAATACCGGTTCAGGATGATAGTCTGCGCCAATGTTTTCCAATACTACAGCAATGAAGCCAGGCGATTCTTCCTGGAGAATTTCACCGCGGTCTCCCAAAAGCCAGGCTACATTTTTGTGGGACATGCAAGTGACGAGACTATCAACGGATTGGACCTCCACCGTTTATCGGATTACAAGATGCTCCTCTTGAAGTGAAAGAGGTTGGGGCTATTCTTCCTCGGTAATCCTGGAGTCGGTTTCCGGAACCGAGGCGTCCTCCTCTTTGTCCCCCTCGGATGAGGCGGAGAGAGAAGCCACCTTCAGCAGGGCCGACGCTTCTTCATCCACATTCAGAAACTTTATCCCCATCAGGGTCCTGTTCTTCGTCTGTTTTTCCAGACGGGTCACCTCCCCATTGACTTTCAGGATGGTATCTCCAAATCCCAGAAAAAGATCCACCGTGGTCATAAAGGGCAAGGGCCGCTCTGTCATGATCATCATCCCACCCTCGGAGATGTCGATGGTAATGCCTATGCGCCCCTCTTCCAGTTCGCCGTGCTGGTTATACCTCTTAGCCGCGACGAACAGAAGCTTTCGTAGCCTGGGATGTCTTCTCTTTTCCATATATACCCCAATTGCCGGTTATTATATACCCTCCGGCTCCCGCCGAGGCCATTATTCGCCAGGATGGGCTCCAGGATTAATCAGCGGAATTCTCACCATAAAAGTGGCCCCCTCTCCAGGGGCGCTGGAGACTGTTATGCCCCCCCCATGCAGCTCTATCACGCTCTTGCAGATGGAAAGCCCAAGGCCAAAACCTGGCTCCACCCCTTGCTGGCTTTTCTTCAGCTGTTCGAATTTGCTGAACAGCATTCCTTTCTCTTCCTCGGCGATCCCGGGGCCAGTGTCAGAAACCGATATCAACACATCAGTCTTTTCCACTCTTTTCGCTATCATGATCGACCCTTCCGTGGGAGTGAACTTCACCGCGTTACCGATAAGGTTGTTCATAACCTGCAAAAGCTTTCCGGAATCTCCTTCCATTTTGGTCGGTTCCCCAAGCTCCATCCTCAGCTCTATCTTTTTCTCCGTCATGGCGAACTCCATGATCTGCCCGCTCTCCTTTATAATATCGTCGATCACTATCGGGTCATATGCCAGCGCCACTTTCCCCGCCTCCAGCTTGGCCACATCCAGAATATCCCTGGTCAGCTGCGACATCCTCTCACACGAGCGCAGCATCACTCCCGTCTCCCGATCAAAGGCCTCGCCCCCCGGCGACGACCGGATGAGCTTTACAAATCCATTTACCACGTTCAAGGGTGACCGGATATCGTGGGACACCACGGACACAAACTCGTCCATCCGCCGGTTCATGTCGGCCAGGGAGCGGTTCTTCTCCTCCAGTTCGGAGGCCAGCCTGGCTTTCTCCTCCGCCTTGGCCAGCCGACGGTTTACTCTGGAAA
>Ga0224496_10000339_pt1 | contig 33639 bp, 24 predicted proteins | sample SF_Jul11_sed_USG_2_FD_168127 | JGI IMG/M metagenome (GOLD analysis project Ga0224496, IMG submission 168127) | Sediment microbial communities from San Francisco Bay, California, United States - SF_Jul11_sed_USGS_8_1 | ecosystem: Environmental > Aquatic > Marine > Sediment | place: USA...
GTATGTCCCGTCACCCGAAAAAAAGCCGCCCCGCGCCTCCGGCAAGGGACGTCCGGCCCCTGTGGACGACCTGCTGGCCCAGGCCCTGGCGCTGCATCAGGGCGGGGACCTGGTCCGGGCCCGGCCCCTGTATGAACGGGTGCTCGCCGCCCGCCCGGACCACCCGGACGCGCTGCACTTTTTCGGGATTCTGTGCCACCAGAGCGGCGACGACGCGCGGGCGGAGGAACTGATCCGCAAGTCCCTGGCGGTGCAGCCGCGCCAGCCCGGCGCCCATAACAACCTGGGCACGGTGCTGATGGCCATGGGACGGCCGGAAGACGCGGCCACCGCCTTTGGCGAGGCCCGGCGGCTGGACCCGACCCTGGTGGAGGCCGCCTTCAACCTGGGCAACGCCCTGCTGGAAGCGGGCCGGGCGGATGCCGCGCGGGATGCATTTCAGGCCTGTCTGGCCCTGGCCCCCAACCACGCCGGGGCCTGGAACAACCTGGGCAGCGCCCTGCGCGATCTGGAGCAGGGCGAGGCGGCCCTGCAAGCCTACGCACGGGCGGCGGCGCTGGCCCCCGGTCACGCGGGCGTCCACCACAACACCGGACTGACCCTGAACCGGCTGGGGCGCTACGCGGACGCGGCCAACGCCTTCCGCAAGGCCCTCTCCCTGGACCCCCACCATGCCCCGTCGTACATGTACCTGGGGGTGGTCCTGCTGGTGAGCCGGCAGGAAGACGCCGCCATCGACGCGCTCACCCGTGCCGTGCAACTGGACCCGGAGCTTGCGGACGCCTGGTCCCACCTGCTGTTGCTGTTGCGCAAGCAGTGCCGCTGGGAGCAGGCGGTGGAGGTGGAAGCCCGGGTGCGCGCCAACGTGCGCGCCGGTGACCGGGCCATGGTGCCGTTTCCGCTGTTGATGCTGGAACTGTCGCCCCGGAAATTGGGCACCGCCATGCGCTGCTACGGGCGCACCCTGGAGATGGATGCGCCGCCCGCCGACCTCCCCCCCGCGGAGGACGCACCGGACGGGCGCATCACCATCGGCTACCTGTCCCCGGATTTTGGCGAACACCCGGTGGCCTACCTGACCGCGGAACTGTTCGCCCGCCACGACCGGGAGCGGTTCCGGGTCATCGGGTATTCCCTGCGCCCCCGGGAATCCGGCCCCTTCCGGGACCGGCTGGAACACGCCTTTGACGCCCTGCGTGACATCCACCACCTGACGCCGGATCAGGCCGCCCGGGCCGTGCGCGACGACCGGGTGGACATTCTGGTGGACCTGACCGGTCACACCCGAAATTCCTGCCCGGAACTGCTGGCCCGTCACCCGGCGCCGGTACAGGCCGGGTTCCTGGGCTACGCCTGCACCACCGGCACGCGCTACATGGATTACATCGTCACCGACCCGGTGGTGGCCCCCGCCGATCACCAGCCGTTCTATACGGAGCACCTGGTGCACCTGCCCCACTGTTACCTGACCTACGACGACACCGAGCCCGCGCCCACGCCGCCGGGACGGGCCGCGTGCGGGCTGCCGGAACACGGATTCGTGTTCTGCGGGTTCACCAACCCCTACAAGCTGAGCCGGGAGCTGTTCCGCCAGTGGCTCGCGTTGCTGGCCGACACCCCGGATTCGGTGCTGTGGCTGTCCCGCGCGGGGGAGGCGGTCATCGGCGCGCTGACGGCGGAGGCGGTGGCGCAGGGGATCGATCCGGCGCGGCTGGTGTTCGCCGGGTGGACGGAACACCGGCTGGAACACGTGGCGCGGCTGGCCCATGCGGACCTGTTTCTGGACACCTTTCCCTACAACGCCCACTCCACCACCCTGGATGCCCTGTGGGCCGGATGCCCGGTCCTCACCCGCATGGGCGAAACCTTTGCCGCCCGGGTGGCGGCCAGCGCCCTGACCGCCATCGGTCTGCCGGAACTGATCACCCACAGCGCCGCCGAATACCAGACGCTGGCCCTGGAACTGGCCCGCGACCGGGACCGGCTGGGCCAGCTGCGCGCGCGGCTGGAGCGGCAGCGCGCCACCTCCCCCCTGTTCGACGGCGTGGCCTTCGCCCGCCATCTGGAACAGGCCTTCACCACCATGTGGCGGCGGCACCGGGCCGGTGAACCCCCCGCCCCCATCCGGGTCACCCCATGAACCCCCCCATGAAACTCCCCATGCCCGCGCCACCGCTCATCTACAACCTGTTTCCCCTGCTGGCGGGACCGTTTCCCGACTGGATCCCGCATCTGGAGCGGGCGCGGGAGATGGGATTCAACCACCTGTACTTCAACCCGGTTTCCTACCCGGGTTTTTCCGGCAGCCTGTACTCGGTGAAAAACCATTACGGGTTCCACCCCATGCTGGCCCCGGAGGGCGACAAGGCCGCCGGGCGCGCCCTGGCCGAATTGCTGAAACGCATGCGCGGGACGGGGCTCACCCCCATGATGGACCTGGTGATCAACCACACCGCCATCGACTGCCCGCTGATCGAGCACCACCCGAATTGGTATGCCCACGATGCCAACGGCCGGGTGGAACGCCCCGGCGCCCTGCACGACGGCCACTGGGTGGAATGGGGCGATCTGGCCACGGTGAACAACGCCGCCTCCCCGGACCGGGACGCCCTGTGGGACTACTGGGACCGGCTGGTGGCCCACCACCAGAATCTGGGCGTGCAGGCGTTCCGCTGCGACGCGGCCTATCAGGTGCCGGTGGACCTGTGGCGCCACCTGATCGGCCGGGCGCGGGAGCGGGATCCGCGGGTGGCGTTTTTCGCGGAAACCCTGGGCTGCCCGGTGGAGGACGTGATCGCCCTGGCCGGGGCCGGATTCGGCTACACCTTCAACAGTTCCGGCTGGTGGGACTATCAGGAGCCCTGGTGCCTGAAGCAATACGCGGAAACCCGCCCCCACGCGGCCACCGTGGCGTTTGCCGAAAGTCACGACACGGAACGGCTGGCCACCCGCGTGCACGGCGACACCGGGCTGCTGCTGGCGCGGCAGGCGTTCGCGAGCCTGTTCTCCACCGGCATGCTGATGCCCATGGGGCTGGAGTTCGGCAGCCGCACCCCGATGAACGTGGTGCGCTCCCGCCCGGAGGACCTGGACCGCCCCCTGGACCTGAGCGGCGCCATCGGCGAACTGATCCGCCTGAAAACCGCCCACCCGGTGTTTTGCGGGGAAGGGCCGATGCACGCCGTCGATGCGTCCCACTCCCATGTGACCGCCTTGCAAAAGGACGCGCAGACCGGCAGTATGGCGGCCCTCATCCAGGTTTCCCGCGACGGGCAGCGGGGCGTGCCGGAAGGGGCGCCCCCCGGCTGGCAGGACGCCGCCGAGGTGACCCCGGACTGCCTGCTGCTGCACGGCGCCCCCCTGCGGGTGTGGGTGCGCGGACAGGCCGGATGAACAGACGTATTTTTTTGCAAGGGAGAACCCGATGCCGTACATCAACGTAAGGGTCGCCGGCGCCTTGAGCGGCACCCAGAAAAAAGAGATCACCCGCCGCATCACCCAGGTGATGGAAGAGGTTGCGGGCAAGCCGCCGTCCGCCACCTACATCGTGATCGACGAGGTGCCGCGCACCAACTGGGCCAAATCCGGTGAGATGCTGGAAGATCCGGGGGATTGACGTGCGCGCCCAAAACCGTTAAAGTTCTCGTTTCGCTGACTTTGCCATTGGCTGAGACAGGCGGGCGTGGCGGACGGGCGCACGGTTTTTGTGGCACCCTCGGTCGCCCCGGACGGGTACTGGCGGCATAGGGCGCGGCCATCACCCAGGCCATCCATCCAGGCCATTTACGCCGGGCCCGGTCGGCGACGAACGATTTCTTTTAACCTGCGGACCCTCAAGGGGCGCGGCAGTCAGGAGCGATTTACCAGGTGACGGCGAACGTCGAAATCAGGGTTCACAGCAACCAGGTTGAAAAGGCGCTGAAAATCTTCAAGCGCAAACTGGCGCGCGACGGCGTGCTCAAGGACATCAAGCGGCTGCGCTACTTCGAGAAGCCCAGCGTGCGCAAGAAGCGCAAGATGAAGGAAGCCAAGAAGCGCCGCGACAAGCTGGACCGTTTGCTCGCCCGGTAACATGGGTTTCGCCCCGGCCCGCGCGGCCGGGAGCGCCCGTCGCCCGTGCCCTCAGGGCCGGTGACACCAAAAAGGGCCGCCCCCATCGGGGCGGCCCTTTTTGATTTCCGGCACCGGACAGTGTGGGCAGGTATCGCCTACGGGCACCGGTTCCGGGAAATTGAATCCACGAATGGATCCGCAAGGGATCCGGACGTTGGATCCAGGCGACGGATCCGGGGGCGCCTAGCGGGAATCCGCCTCCAGCTCCGCCTCCGCCTCGGCAATCTGCTCCAGTTGCCGCAGCACGGCGCGCACGCCGGGATCCCCGTCCACCGCCCCCAGCCGCCCGTCATCGGACAGGGTGGCCACCCGCACCCCCAGTTCGCGCAGGCGGCCCTCCCGCTTCAGGGCCAGCGCATTGCGCTCCACCACCCGATACCAGCCGGACCAGACGAAGGCCAGGGCATGGCCCAGCACATCCATGGCCCCCTCGCTCTCATGCCCCCAGGAATCATGCCGGGCGCCACCCGCATGGGTTTTCCCCCCGGCGGCAGCGGCCTCGTCGGCGGGCCCGGCCTCCGGCGCCTTTTCGGTGCGGAATGCGGCCCGGAAGCGGTCGGGGGTGACCCCGTCCTCTTCGGCACCCGTCTTCTTCCCCCGGCTGCGCGCCCGCGCATCGCCCCCCTCCGCCCCGGAAGGGGCGCCCGTCTCGGCGCCCAGGTGGGCCGACTGGTGCGCATCCTCTTCGGAAACCATCAGCGGCACATCGGCCCCCACGCCGCCCGCGTCCACGCTGTCCTTGCTGTTCGACATCCACAACCTCCACGCCACAGGGAACAGGTGAATTATACCGGCGCCGGGGGGCTCCCGTCTCGTTCCGGATCAATCGCGCACCGTACGGTACCATCGGGCCAGGCGGCGGGGCGGCACCCCCAGCAGGAACAGGCTTACCAGCAGCCAGTTGCGAACGGTGGTGAACAGGGGATTCTCCCGCTCCCAGCGGCGGGCGCTGGTCACCGCCGCCACCGGCAGCAGCACCACCCGCCCCTCCCGCTTCAGACGCCGGCCGAAGGCCACGTCCTCCATCAGCGGGAAGGGGTCGAACCCCCCCATGCGCACAAACACCTCGCGCCGCACGAACAGTGCCTGATCGCCGTAAAACACCCCCGTCAGCCGGGTACGCAGGGTGGCCGACGCGGCCACCAGCCCCAGAAACCGGTCCCTCGAGTCGATGGACAGCCGGAACCCGCCCCCCACCACCCGCGGATCCGCCAGCGCCCGCGCCACGTGCGCCACCGCATCCGGCGGCAGGCGGGTATCCGCGTGCAAAAACAGCAGCACCTCCCCGTCCGCCACCGCCGCCCCCGCGTTCATCTGGCCACCGCGCCCCGGAGGGCTCTCCACCACCCGCGCCCCGCCGGAACGGGCCAGGGCGCCGGTGCCATCGCGGCTGCCGCCATCGGCCACGATCACCTGGGCGATTCCGTCCGGCAATCCGGCCAGCACCCCGGGCAGGGAGGCGGCCTCGTTCAGCGTCGGAATGACCACGGAGACGCGCACCTCAACCACCCCTCGCCGGGACCGCCCGGCCCGGCCGGGGGCAGACGGGTAAACGGGACAGGCCGCCGCATGAAGTCTGAAATCCTGTTGACATGCTGTAAAATGTGTATATATTACTCGTTCCTTTTCGGGTTGGGCGCCGCCTGCGTGCGGTGCCCAGGCGCCGGGGCACCCCCCCACCCACCACCCCGGCGCCACCCGGGTTTTGCGCGCGGCAGACGGTCACAGGGCCGTCTGCCGCGCCACCGCCCAGGCATTCACCCGCACTGCCCCGGCGCGCATCAAGGCCCGCGCGCAGGCGCTCAGGGTGGCCCCGGTGGTAATCACGTCGTCCACCAGCAACACCGACTTCCCCGCCACGGAATCCGTATCGCACACCGCGAAAGCCCGCGCCACGTTGCGCAGCCGCTCCCGGCGTTTCAACCCCACCTGGCTGGCGGTGGCCACGGTGCGCTCCAGCAGGTGCCCCGCCACCGGCAGCCCCATGCGGCGGCCCACCGCCGCCGCCAGCCGGGCCGACTGATTGAAGCCCCGCTCGCGCAGGCGCGACGGGTGCAGGGGCACCGGCATCACCAGGTCCACGTCCCAGAACCCGTCCGGGTAGGCCCGCGGCCGGATGCGCCCGGCCAGATAGTTCGCCAGCGAGGTTTTTTCCCGATACTTGAGCAGCCGCACCGCATGGCCATACAGGCCGTCGTACCCGCCCAGCACCCGGGCCCGGGCGAACGGGGGCGCCGCCCGCATGCACGCCCCGCAGCGCCACTCCGGCACCCGGGTTACGGTCTCGGAGGCCAGAAAATCACCGCACTGAAAACACACCCGGTGGTCCGCCTCCACCGCCCAGCACGGCCCGCAAAACCACGGGGTGGGCGCCCCCCGGAGGGGCGTGGCGCACACCTGGCACCCGGACGGGAACAAAAATTCCAGCGCCACCGACAGCGCATGGCCGGTCCGGCTTTGCTTGAGCGGCGCGGATTTCATATAATTCATCTCTTTTTCCGGAGCCCCCAATTGTCCAGCAGCAGCGCCATCATCCACCGGGCGGAACAGGTCCTGTTCGCCAATTATGCCCGCTACCCCCTCACCATCACAAAGGGGCGGGATTGCCGCGTTTACGACCCGGACGGGCGCGAATGGCTGGATTTCACCGCGGGCATCGCGGTCACCAGCCTGGGGCACTGCCACCCCAAGGTGACCGTGGCCATCCAGAAGCAGGCCCAGCGGCTGGTGCACATCTCCAACCTGTTCTACACCGAGCCCCAGGTGGCGCTGGCCGAGGCGCTGGTGGCGGCGTCCTTTGCCGACCGGGTGTTTTTCTGCAACTCCGGCGCCGAAGCCAACGAAGCCGCCATCAAGCTGGCGCGCAAGGCCATGGGGCCGAAGCGGTTCGAAATCATCACCACCACCCAGTCGTTCCACGGGCGCACCCTCACCACCATGGCCGCCACCGGCCAGGACAAGGTCAAGCAGGGCTTCAACCCGCTGCCCCCCGGCTTCGTGCACGTGGCCTATGGCGACATGGACGCCATGCGGCAGGCGGTGGGCCCGCAAACCGCCGCCATCCTGGTGGAGCCGGTGCAGGGGGAGGGCGGGGTCAACGTGCCGCCCCCGGGCTATCTGGCGGACCTGCGCGCCCTGTGCAACCGGGAAGGCATCCTGCTCATGTTCGATGAGATCCAGACCGGCATCGGCCGCTGCGGCACCCTGTTCGCCTATGAGCAGGACGGGGTGGCGCCGGACGTGATGACCCTGGCCAAGGGGCTCGGCAACGGCTTCCCCATCGGCGCCCTGCTGGCCCGGGCCGAAACCGCCCAGGCGCTGGGGCCGGGCACCCACGGCAGCACCTTCGGCGGCGGCCCGCTGGCCTGCGCCGCGGCGCTGGCGGTGCTGGAGACCCTGCGCGACGACCCGTGGATTCTGGAAAACACCAACCGCATGGGCCAACGCATTACCAGCGGCCTGGAAAAACTGGCCACCACCCACACGGTCATCCGTCAGGTGCGCGGACAGGGGCTGCTGATCGGCTGCGAACTGACCGTGGAGGCGCGGCCGGTGGCGGAGGCGTGCCTGGAGGCCGGGCTGCTGCTGGCCACGGCCGGCCCCCACGTGGTGCGCTTCATGCCGCCGCTCACGGTGCGGGATGCGGACGTGGATCAGGCCCTGGATATTTTCGCCACGGTGCTCGGCGGCATCCACGAGGCGGCACGGGCATGACCCGCCACCTGCTCGATCTGGCCTGTCTGGGGCCGCGCGGCCTGGCCGACCTGCTGCTGCTGGCGGAGGAGGTGAAAACCCACCCGCGGGAGGCGCGCTACGCGGATGCGCTCAAGGGGCGCACCCTGGGCATGCTGTTCCACAAGGCCTCCACCCGCACCCGCATCTCCTTCGAGGTGGCCATGAACCAGCTGGGCGGCTCCGCCCTGCTGATCAGCACCAAGGACAGCCAGTTGGGGCGCGGCGAGTCGGTGGCCGACACCGCCCGCACCCTGTCCCGCTATCTGGACGGGCTGATGATCCGCACCTTTGAGGACGAGCGGCTGGCGGAGTGGGCGGAACACGCCACCATCCCCATCATCAACGGCCTGACCGACCTGCACCACCCGTGTCAGGCGGTGGCCTACCTGCTCACCGTCAAGGAGCGTTTCGGCACCGTGCAGGGGGTGAGCATGGCCTATGTGGGGGACGGCAACAACGTGGCCCACTCGCTGATGGAAGCGGCGGCCCTGTCCGGCATGGACCTGCGCGTGGCCACCCCGCAGGGGTACGAGCCGGATGCGGAGGTCTCCCGCCGGGTGCGGGAACTGTGCGCCGAGGGCGGCGGCCGGGTGACCGTCACCACCGACCCGAAGGCGGCGGTGGACGGCGTCCGCGCGGTCTACACCGACGTGTGGGCCAGCATGGGGCAGGAGGAGGAAAAGGCCCGCCGCGAACGCGATTTCGCCGGGTTTCAGGTGGACGACACGCTGTTGGCGGGGGCGGCGGGAGACGCGATTTTCATGCACTGCCTGCCCGCCTACCGGGGGCTGGAGGTGAGTGCCGGGGTGATGGACGGGCTGCGCTCGGCGGTGTTCGACCAGGCGGAGAACCGGCTGCACGCGCAAAAGGCGGTGCTGCTGACCCTGCTGGTGGGCGGCTAGACGATTTTGTGATTCGGGATATTTTGCAACCATGAGCGACATCAAAAAGATTGTGCTCGCCTACTCCGGCGGGCTGGACACCTCGGTCATCTGCCGCTGGCTGGTGGATACCTATCAGGCGGAGGTGGTCTGTTTCTGCGCCGACCTGGGGCAGGGGGAGGAACTGACCGGGGTGCCGGAAAAGGCCACCGCCTCCGGCGCCAGCAAGTGCCATGTGGACGACCTGCGCGCCGAGTTCGCCCGCGACTTCATCCAGCCGATGATGCGCGCCGCCGCCATCTACGAGGGGTACTACCTGCTGGGCACCTCCATCGCCCGCCCGCTGATCGCCAAGCGGCTGGTGGAGATCGCCCGCGCCGAGGGGGCCCAGGCCATCTCCCACGGGGCCACCGGCAAGGGCAACGATCAGGTGCGTTTCGAACTGGCCGCCCTGTCGCTGGCGCCGGAACTGTCGGTCATCGCCCCCTGGCGCGAGTGGGACATGAAAAGCCGCACCGACCTGCTGGAATACGTGGCCAAGGCCGGAATTCCGGTGCAGGCCAGCCACGCCAAGCCCTATTCCATCGACGCCAACCTGCTGCACACCAGCTATGAAGGCGGCGTGCTGGAGGACCCCAACTGCGCCCCGGAGGAGGACATGTTCCTCACCACCGTCAGCCCGGAGCGGGCCCCCGACACCCCGGAGGAAATCGAGATCGAATTCGCCGCCGGCGACCCGGTGGCCCTGAACGGCAAGCGCCTGGCCCCCCATGAGTTTCTGGCCGAGTTGAACCGCCTGGGCGGAAAACACGGCATCGGCCGGGTGGATCTGGTGGAAAACCGCTTCGTGGGCATGAAGAGCCGTGGCGTGTACGAAACCCCCGGCGGCACCATCTGGTACCACGCCCACCGGGCGCTGGAGGCCATCACCCTGGACCGGGAGGTGCTGCACCTGCGCGACAGCCTGATCCCCCGCTATGCGGAACTGGTCTACAACGGCTTCTGGTTCGCCCCGGAGCGCGGCATGCTGCAGGCCGCCTTCGACCACGCCCAGCGCCACGTGACCGGAACGGTGCGCATGAAGCTCTACAAGGGGAATGTGATCGTGGCCGGACGCACCTCGCCGGTCAGCCTGTATACCGCCGATCTGGCCACCTTCGAGGCGGACACGGTGTACGACCAGAAAGACGCGGAGGGCTTCATCCGCCTGAACGCCCTGCGCCTGAAAGTGGGCGCCCGGGCCCAGGGGGGGTAACCCGTTCCGTGGCGAAACTGCCCAAAAAGGGGAACCCGATGGCTGCAACACCGGACGCCGACCGGCCCAACCGCATGTGGGGCGGGCGCTTCGAGGAGGCGGTCACCGACGAGGTGGCCGCGTTCAACGCCTCCATCACCTTCGAACAGCGGCTGGCCCGGTTCGACATCGCCGGCAGCCGCGCCCAGGCGCGCGCCCTGGTGGCCGCCCAGGTGCTCACCGCCAGCGAAGGGCAGGCGGTGGAGGACGGCCTGTCCGAGGTGCTGGCGGAAATTGAATCCGGGGAGTTCCCGTTCTCGGTGCGGCTGGAAGACATCCACATGAACGTGGAGGCGCGCCTGACCGAAAAGATCGGCCCGCTGGGCGGCAAGCTGCACACCGGCCGCTCCCGCAACGATCAGGTGGCCACCGACGTGCGCCTGTATCTGAAAAGCGAAACCGGCCGGGTGATGGAGCTGATCCGCGCCGCCCAGCGCGGGCTGGTGGCCTGCGGCCGCGCCCACCAGGAGGTGGCGTTCTGCGGCTACACCCACCTGCAAAAGGCCCAGCCGGTGCTGTTTGCGCACCACATGCTGGCCTATGTGGAAATGCTGGAGCGCGACCGGGGCCGCTTCGCGGATGCCCTGGCACGCATGGACCGGTCCCCGCTCGGCTCCGGGGCGCTCACCGGCTCCAACATCCCGGTTCCGCGGGACGTGTCCGGCGGGCACATGGGATTCGCGGGGCTCACCCCCAACTCCCTGGACGCGGTATCGGACCGGGATTTCTCGCTGGAATTCCTGGCCGCCGCCAGCATCTGCATGATGCACCTGTCGCGCCTGTCCGAGGAACTGATCCTGTGGTCCAGCGACGAGTTTTCCCTGATCCGCCTGCCGGACCGGTTCTGCACCGGCTCGTCCATGATGCCGCAGAAGAAAAACCCGGACATGCCGGAACTGATCCGCGGCAAGACCGGCCGGGTGTATGGCGACCTGATCTCCCTGCTGACCACCATGAAGGGGCTGCCGCTGGCCTACAACAAGGACATGCAGGAAGACAAGGAACCCCTGTTCGACGCGGTGGACACCCTCACCGCCTGCCTGTCCATCACCGCCGCCATGATGGCCGACGCCCAGGTGAACCGGGAGCGCGCCGCCGCCTCCCTGTCCGGCGGTTACCTGCTGGCCACCGACCTGGCCGATTACCTGGTCACCCGCGGGCTGCCGTTCCGGGAGGCCCACGAAGTGGTGGGCCGGGTGGTGCGCCACTGCATCGACAGCGAGCGGGAGATCTCCGACCTGACGCCCGCCGAATTCCGCACCTTTTCCAAGCAGTTCGGGGACGACATCGGCGCCTATGCCACCATTCCCGCCAGCCTTTCCCGCAAATCCCAACCGGGCGGCACCGCTCCGGACCGGGTGGCGGAGCAGCTCGACCACTGGGAGAAAACCCTGAAATGATCCGCCCCGTGGCCTTAGGCCTGCTGATGATCTGGCTGGTGGGCATCGCCCTGCTCACCGGCTGCGGCCACCGGGGACCGCTCACCCCGCCGGGGGAGCGCCCGCAAACCGGTGAGTGGCGGGGCGGCTGATATGCACCATTTCGAAACCATCGACGGCGTCCTGCACTGCGAGGGCATCTCCGTTCCCGACATCGCGCGGGAGGTGGGCACCCCCTTCTACCTGTACAGCGCCGCCACCCTGCGCCATCACTTCCAGGTCTTCGACCAGGCCTTTTCCGACCTGCCGCACATCACCGCCTTTGCGGTGAAGGCGTGTTCCAACCTGGCGGTTCTGTCGCTGCTGGGGCGGGAGGGGGCCGGGGCCGACATCGTGTCCGGCGGCGAGTTGTTCCGGGCCCTGAAGGCGGGCATCCCCGCCGGGCGCATCGTGTTTGCCGGGGTGGGCAAGACCGGGCACGAGATCGGCGAGGCGCTGGACGCGGGCATCCTGCTGTTTTCCGTGGAGAGCGAGGCGGAACTGGAACTGATCAACCAGGTGGCCGGGGAACGCGGCGCGGTGGCGCCGGTGGCGCTGCGCGTCAACCCGGACGTGGACCCGAAAACCCATCCCTACATCGCCACCGGCCTGTCGGAGAGCAAGTTCGGCATCCCCACCCGCAAGGCGGTGGAGGCCTTCAAGCAGGCCAACGCCCTGCCCCACATCCGGGTGGTGGGCATGCACCAGCACATCGGCAGCCAGATCACCGAAGTGGCCCCGTTCGTGGAGGCCGTGCAGCACGCCGCCGACATGGTGAACACCCTGCGCGCCGCCGGGCTGACCATCGACTACCTGGACATCGGCGGCGGGGTCGGCATCCCCTACCACGCGGACACGGCGGAAAAGCCCCCCGGCCCCGGAGTCATGGCGGAGGCGGTCAAACCCCTGCTGAAGGCCCTCAACGTGACCGTGATCACCGAGCCGGGGCGCGGCATCGCGGGCAACGCCGGGATCTTCGTCACCGAGGTGCTGCGCCTGAAACAGAGCGGGGGCGAGAAGACCTTCGTGATCGTGGACGGGGCCATGAACGACCTGTTGCGCCCCAGCCTGTACAACGCCCATCACGACGTGCAGCCGGTGGTGAAGCCGGCCGCTTCCACCAGGAAGGTTCTGGCCGACGTGGTGGGGCCCATCTGCGAGTCCGGCGATTTTCTGGCCAAAAACCGCACCCTGGAGTGCCCCGCCCCCGGCGACCTGCTGGCGGTGATGAGCGCCGGGGCCTACGGCTTCACCATGGCCTCCAACTACAACTCCCGCCCCCGGGTAGCCGAGGTGCTGGTGGACGGCGACCGCTTCCACGTGGTGCGCCAGCGGGAGAACTATGACGACCTGATCCGCCGGGAGGAAATTCCGTGGGCGTAGACGAAACTCCGCAGGCCCCGCAGGCTCCTGACGTCCCGCGCGTTCCGCGCGTTCCGCGTCCGGGGGACCCGTTCGCGGGGACGGGCAGCGCTCCCCCCATGGACGCGGTGCCGGACACGGAGCCGAAAAAGAAACGCAAAAAGGGGCGGACCTTTTTCCTGGTGCTGCTGTTCACCGGCGCCGCGCTGGTGCTGGGCAGCCTGCTGCTGATGCTCACCGGGCGCAACCTGATCGTGAATTTCTACAAGGATTACTCGGTGCAGCGCGGCATCCCCGAGGCGCTGGCGGCGGACGTGCCGGTGGCGGAGGCGCGGGCCCTGATCCAGACACTGGATGCCTTCTTCGATGCCGCCGGGAAGCGCCAGTTGCCGGACGAGCAGGTGCTGGAGATGATCCACGCCATCGAGGAGGCCCAGGCGGACCGGGTCATCACCCGTGACGAGGCGGCGGAACTGGCCCGCCGGGCCCAGCTGGACACCCCCCGTACCGTCCCCGGCGCCGGAGGCTGAAGCCGTGTTCGGGTTTATCGCCGCGCACCCGATGGACAGCTTCGCGTTTCTGGTGTTTGTCACCTTTACCGTGATCTACCACGCGTTTTACACCTACCTGGTACGCAAACGCCCGGAGCTGATCTTCAAGGGCAAGATCAACCTGGTACGGCGGGCCTGGGTGAAAAAGATCTTTGACGAGAACACCGGCATCGTGGCGGTGCAGACCCTGCGTAACATCAACATGGCGGCCTCCTTCCTGACCACCGCCTCGGTGGTGCTGATCGGCGGGCTGATCTCCCTGCTGCTGAACCTGGAGACCACCCAGCACATCTTCCTGGGCAAGGACTCCGGGCAGGTGCAGGACTGGCTGCTGGCCCTCAAACTGGTCAACCTGATCGTGCTGTTCGTGGCCAGCCTGTTTTTCTTTTCCCTGTGCGTGCGGCTGCTGAACCACATCGGCATGCTGCTTGGCTCGCCGCCGCAGGCCATTCAGGACGCCATGGGGGAGGATCCGGTGGAGTTCGTGTACCGCCTGTATGCCAAGGCGGGGCGGCACTATACCTTCGGCATGCGCTCGTTCTATTTTCTGATTCCAGCGGTCCTGTGGTTTCTGGGGCCAACCCTGTGCATCGTGAGCACGGTGGCGGTGGGCTTCATCTGCATGAAGCTGGACTTCGGGCAGATGCCGGGGCGGTGAGCCGGGTCACCCTGCTGCTGGTGCGCCACGGGGAGACCGAGGCCAACCGGGCGCGGCTGATCCAGGGCCGCAACGACACGCCGTTGACCCCGGAGGCGGTGGCCGGAGCGGCGCGGGTGGCGGAAAAGCTGCGCAACCTGGGGGTGGCCCCCGGCGACGCCCTGTTCTGCTCCCCTCTGCCCCGCGCCCGGCACACCCTGGAACACCTGCGCACCCACCTGCCGCTGCCGCCGGAGGTCACCTACGACCCGCGCCTGCTGGAGATCGACTTCGGCGATTACACCGGCCGCCCGGTGGACGAGGTGATCCGCACCATCCTGCGCCACAAGAAACACCCTCACCTGCCCTATCCGGGGGGCGAAAGCGGCAACGACCTGAAGCGGCGGGTGCTGAATTTTATGGAGCGGATCACCCATCAGCACGCGGGCGGGCGGGTGCTGGCGGTCACCCACTTCGGGGTGATCGAAACCGCCCTGCGCCACGTGCGCAACCTACCGCTGGAGGAGCCGGTGCGGCCGGCCCATGATTCCGTGTTCTGTCTGGAACTGGGAGAGGGGACGCCGTCGGCCCGCGAGGTATGACCGGCGGCTAACCCAGTTCGGGAAACGCCCGTGCCAGCGCCTCGGTCACCTCGGCGCGCCGGTGGATGAGGGAAAAACGCTCCCCCACCTGCACCGCCCCGTCCCGCAGGCGGGCCAGTTCCTCCGGGTGGCAGATCAGCCGCCGCAGGGCGTGGGTCAACACCGGCACGTCCCGCGCCGGCACCAGCACGCCGTCCGTATCGTGTTCCACCAGATCGGGAATCCCCCCCACCCGGGTGGCAATGACCGGGGTGCCGCTGGACAGGGCCTCCATCACGCACACCGGGGTGCCTTCGTTGTGGGATGGCAGCACCAGCAGGTGCGCGGCGCGCATGCGCGCCGCCACCTCCCCGCGCGGCAGGGGGCCGGACAGGGAAACGGCGGTATTGACACCGGCCTCCTCCACCCGCCCCGCCAGACTCTCCCGCAGGGGGCCGTCCCCGATGATCTCGAGGGTGAAATCCAGCCCCTCGGCCGCCAGCGCCAGGGCCGCCTCGACCAGTTCCGGCACCCCCTTGGCGGGCACCAGATCGCCCACGAAGATCACCCGCGGCGGGCCCTCCGGGGGTGCTTCGGCCGGAAAGAAAGTGGCCGTATCCACCCCGCACGGGATCAGCGACAGGCGCTCCTCCGGCACCCCCCAGCGGGTGGCGAGCCGCTCCCGGATGGGCTCGCTCACGGCAAACACATGGCGCGCGCGGCGCAGCACAAAGCGGGTCAGCACGCGGTACAGGGCCGACTTGTCCGCGTATACGTTGATGTCGGAGCCGTGGGCATAGACGGCCAGCGGACGCCCGGTGAGCCAGGAGGCGGCGGCGCCGATCACCCCGGCGGGCACCACCCAGTGGGCGAAGATCACCCGCTGGCGCCGCGCCTGCCCGATGGTGGCCAGCAGCCCCCGGAACATGTAGCGCAGCATCAGCAGAATGGGGGTTCCGCCATACTCCTTGAGCAGCACCCCGCGGGAGCCGAATTCGAAACGGGTGACCGGAATGCCGTTCCGGGTTTCGGCCCGCGGATCGTCCGGGTAGATGAGGGGGGCCACCGCCGTCACCGGCCAGCGTTCCCGCAGGCCGTGGGCGATGTCCTCCACAAACGCGCCCCGGGTGCGGGCGGTGGGGCTGGGGTAGGAGGAGGAGAGCAGCAGCACCCCGCCGCGGGCGTTGGTGGCCACGGCGGCGGCGCTCAGCCGACCCGGTCCTGCACCGGCTGCCGCTCGTTCTCGAGTTGGCCGCGCACCAGCATTTCGCCCAGCAGGCCGATGGAGAAGAACTGGATTCCGATCAGGATCAACACCCAGCCGCCCACCATGATCGGCCGCAGGCGCATGGGGTAACCCATCATCCACTGGGCGGCGAAAAACAGGCTGACCCCGGTGCCGGCCATCAGGCACGCCAGCCCCACGGTGCCGAACAGGTGCAGGGGGCGGCGGCCGAACTTGACCAGAAACATGACGGTGACAAAGTCGAACAGCCCCTTCACGATGCGCGAGGCGCCGTAGTGGGAGGCGCCGTAACGGCGGGCATGGTGGCGGACCACCAGTTCACCCACCTGGAAGCCATTCCAGAACGCCAGCACCGGCAGGAAGCGGTGCATCTCACCGTATACGCGCAGGTTATCGGTCACCTCGCGCCGGTAGGCCTTGAACCCGCAATTGAAGTCGTGCAGCCGGAGGCCGGAAAAATAGCCGGTCACGCCGTTGAATATCCGGCTCATGAAGCGCTTTCCGAACGGATCCTTGCGCTCCTTTTTCCATCCGGAGACCACGTCGTACCCGTGTTCGGCCATGGCTTCCAGCATGCGCGGCACCTCGTCCGGGTCGTCCTGCAGGTCCGCGTCCATGGTGACGATCACCTCTCCCATGGCGGCGCGGAAACCGGCCTCCAGGGCGGCGGATTTGCCCCGGTTCTTGCCGAAGCGGAGGGCCCGCACCCGCGGGTCGTGGCGGTTCAGTTCGCCGATCAGGTCAAAGGAACCGTCGGTGCTGCCGTCGTCCACGAACAGCACCTCGAACTGACAGCCAACCCGCTCGGTGGCGGCGCAGATGCGGCGGTGCAGCTCCTTGAGGGATTCACGCTCGTTGAGCACCGGAATCACGTAGGAAAGGCGCGGCAGGGCGCCGCTTTCATACCTGCGATGGGGAACCGTTTCCATCATCGGGAGTCCTCCTCGCTGGCGCTATCCGTCCCCGGTTTCCGGTAGGCCATGCGCCGGGTCAGGTAAAGGACGTTTTCCACCAGCTTGCGGTTGTTGGCAATCAGGTCCGCCACCACCCCCAGCACGCACACCTGAAAGCCCATGATGATCAGGATGGCCGCCAGAATCAGCGACTGGATGTGCCCCTCCCCCTCCCCGATGGCGTACAGGTAGATAAAGCGCACCCCGGGAATCATCCCCAGCAGCAACAGAAGGCCGCCGATGAACGTAAACATGCGCAACGGCTTGTACATGGTGAAGACGCGCAGCATGGTGGAGGCGGAACGCTTCAGGTAGCTGGGAATGGAGCGGAACAGTCGGCTCTTTCGCAGCATGGGGTTGGTGCGCACCGGCACGTGGGTCAACGCCATCGACTGGCGCCCCGCCTGGATGATGGTTTCCAGGGTGTAGGTGAACTCGGACACCACGTTGATGCGCAACGCCGCCTCGCGGCTGTAGGCGCGGAAACCGGAGGTGGTGTCCGGCACTTCGGTGCCGGACAGCTGCCGCACCACCCAGCTGCCCCAGAACTGGAGCTGCTTCTTGGCAAAGGAAAAGTGGGCGATGGTCTGCGGCTCCCGGTCGCCGATCACCACGTCGGCGCGCCCGTCGACAATGGGCCGTACCAGTTTTTCGATGTCGGGCCCGTAATACTGGTTGTCGGCGTCGGTGTTGACGATGATATCGGCCCCGTGGGTAAGGGCGTATTCCATTCCGGCGCAAAACGCCCGGGCCAGCCCCTTGTTGGAGGTGAAACGGACCACGTGATGCACCCCCAGTTCGCGGGCCACCTGGCTGGTGCGGTCGGTGGAACCGTCGTCAATCACTAGGTACTCGATGCAATCCACTCCGTCCAGTTTCCGGGGCAGATCGCCGATGGTGACCGGGAGGGTTTCCTCCTCGTTCAGGCAGGGAATCTGGATGATCAGTTTGATGGGGGGGGTGACCGTCACAACGCATTCCACAAAACGGGCCTTCCGGGCCCGGACAAACCACCGTTCCGCCTTTTATCGGAACGAAAACCCGCACACAAAACCGGTATCTTACGCATTTCCGTCACGGGGTGCACGGCGCGGCCGGATTGAGCGGCTCGCGCAGGCGCACCATGGTGTCGGACAGGTTGGCGGGCAGGATGATGTCATACACCCCCGCAACCGCCAGTTCCTCGGTGGACATAACACACCCTCCGGTGGCGGAGAACGTCACCTCGATGCCCGACTGGGACGCACCCACCGCATCGGTCACCTTTCCCTGCAGCAGCACGCCGTCCGGATCCGATCCCACCAGCACGCTCATCCGCGCGAAGGAGGCCTCTCCCGCACGCACCATGAAGCGCCGGTTGCCATTGCTGCCATCCACCGCCGAGGCCCACACGTTTCCTGGCGGCACGTTCAGCGCAATAAAACGGCCCGATAAATCGGTGGTGGACCGGACGGCCAGATTGCCACCGCTGTCCAGGTAAAACAGATCCGGAACAGAATTGCCATCCACGTCGGCCACCTGCACGCGAATGCCGTCCTGGGGGGGTTGGGTGCCGCTGAACACCGTCAGGTCGTGGGTGGTCTGGTTGGTAATCACCAGGTCGGATCCACCGCCCTCGTCGAAGTTGTCCACCACCACATCGGAGGGTGTCCCTCCGGTGGACAGGGCGGGCCTCCGGCATACCGGCAGATTGCACTGCCAATAAATGAACCGGGTCTGGGTCACGGGGTCCAGGTCCTGGCCCAGATACACGGTAACGGTATTGGTTCCGGGACACATCACCAGCAGGTCGGTCCAGCGGTCCGAGTTGATATTGGCCACCTTCATGCGGCGGGCGTTGCACCCGGGATCCAGGTTGATGGGCGCGACGATCTCCATGGACCCGGTGGGCAGGACATCCCACACCTGCACCTGATTGGCACCCCGGCTCAACACGATGTACTCCAGATCCCGGTCCACCTTGACATCGCCGTTCCGGTCCAGGTCGAGGCGCAGGATGTCGGAGGGGTTGGTGCCCGCGGACAAAAACAGGGGCTGTTCCCGCACCAGGCCCGCACCGGTGTTGGCGTAGGTTTCCACCCGCTGATCCAGTTCCATGGAAACGATCACATCGTCACGGGGATTCGGGGTGGTGAGCCGCCCGGTGGAGCTTATCAGCTTGTGCACATCCCGCACCACCATGGCCGAAGGGGAGGTTCCGTCCAGGGGAAACGGCGAATAGTCCGCCTCCACGTAGCGGCGGTCCTCACCGCGGATGAAAATCGACAGGGAGGGGGAACCGCCGGCGTTCAACACCACCACGTCGTCCCGGTCGCCGTCGGCGTCCATATCGCCCAGTTCGATGGCGATGGGGGTGGATCCGGTCAGCAGGCGGCGGCTGCGGTCCTCGCGGAAGGAGCCGCGGATGGTGCCGAGCAGCACGGTCACATCGCCGGAACTGGCCCCCTGATTGAGCACCAGAATATCACCCACCGCATCCCCGTTGACCTCGGTTCCCACCAGGTCCACCGGGGTCAGCCCGACCGGGTAGGTTCCCGCAGTGGCGAAGCGCCCGTCCGGGGTCCCGAAATAGACGGAAACGTCGTCCGAGTCCCCATTTGCAACCAGCAGATCGGGAAGGTCATCGCCGTTCATGATGGAAGACGCCACGGCGGTGGGGCCGCGCACCCCGCCGGAGATTACCCATTCGGTTCCCGGGCCGTTTTTCCAGGTGCTCACCTGCACTTCTCCGATCACCACCCCCAGATTCGGATCTTGCACCACCGGGTTGCCGGATGCGGCCAGTTGCTGCTCCAGCATTGCCAGGCGCTGCTGCGACAACCCGACCAGTTCAACCCCGCCCTTGTTCGTGCCGCCGGTGGTGACCGCCAGATTGTGGGTGGGCAGATAGTTGCCCAGGGGATTGGCCGACACGATGAAGTCACCGGCGATCCTGAGCCGCGCCTGAAAGGTGCCGTCTCCCTTGGTGAGTTCCGTCAGGTACCCGCCCTGGGATGTCAGATCGCGGGACGGCTCGCCCCGGAAGGTGAGGGGGGTGCCCCCGACGGGCATGCCGTCCAGATCCCGGAGCACGCCGGACAGGGTGATCTGTTCCTCCGGCGCATCGCCGACCACCAGGGATCCCATGGCCGTGACCCCGCCCGGATACACCCGAACGGTGCGGCTTCCGGTATCGTTATGGGACACCACGTGCACCAAAACCAACCCCGGCGGCACGTTGAACACCACAAATTCCCCCTGAAGGGAGGTGGACTGCAACCGCTGCGGCAGCCCGACGGAATCCAGATAGCGGATATCCCCCACCGGGATCCCGCTGTCGTTGTACACGCGCAGTTCGATGTCCGGGGTGGTGCCGAGAGTTCTGGAATTCAAAATCCGCCCCACCAGAATGCCCAGGCCCGGGTCCACCTGCACCCCCGCCACGGCGGCCATCGCCTCGATTTCCGAGCGGGTGAACACCTGAAGGTTACGCACCACCTCCGCCCCGCCGCTGGGCAGGAATTCCATGCCGCTGGTTCCCACCAACTGGTAGGTGTCCACATAGTTGGAGCGTCCCGGAAGGCTGCCCACCCTGGCCACGTAATCCCCGGCAATCGGCAGGTTCGAGGCGGTCAGATTGTATTGGTCGAACGGGTCGGGACGGTACTGGGAAAGAATTGCATATTCACCACCGGAAAACACCGTACGCTCGCGGATCGGGCCGTCGTAACGGCCCGGTCCGGCGCTGTATCCGCCAATGTCCACCACCACGTCGGAAACCGGCGTGGACAGGTCCGAGAGGGTCATGCTGCCGCGCAGGGAAAACTCGGTGACCCCCACGGGGGATTCGCCCTGTTTCGCCGAGGCCACCCTTACTTCCGCAAGTGTGGCCCCATCGGGAAACACGCTGACCACGGTGGCCCCGCTCTTAACCGTGCGCGATCCGCTCCCGTCCGTATATGCGCTGCCACGGACAAAGATCGGGCCGGGCGGAAGGTCAAAGGCGACAAAATAGGAGGTGCCTTCCGCCTGGGCCTTGTTGATTTGCCGGTCATACAGAATCGCCCTGCCCATTCGGTACTGGCCCACCGGCTGGCCATCGAAGGTGGAGAAGCTGAGGCGCCCGTGGACTTGCGGATTGTCCCCGGTAAAGACCCGGCCCAGAATCATGCCGGTACCCGGCTGTGGCGTGATGCCGGTATCCTGAAGCCATCCGGCCACCCGGTCGTCCGACAGCATGAAGAAGTCCCGGGTCAGGTCCACCGCCCCGTTCAGGTCCGCCAGGTAGGTGTTGATGAGCTGATAGGTGGGCACGTGGCCCTCGGCTTCGCCCTTGATCATGAACTGGCTGCTGGACGGAAGCTTGAAGCGGAACCCCACCAGCGGGGTCACCTGCAAAAATCCCTGGTCATCGGAAAAACGGGTATCGCCCTGCAGGCCGACACCGCTGACGGACACCGGGAACACGTTGCCCAGGGTGACCCAGTCCTGGATGGCGCCGGTCAGGCCGATCTCCGCGATAATCACCGGCACCGTGGTCACCGGCTTGACGGAAATGCTGCCCGCAAAGGACGCTACACGCCCCACTCCCAGTCCCCCCTTGGAGGCGATGACGAAGGTCTCTCCGGGGGGAACGTTGAACACGGTAAAGGACCCCTTGGCGGCAGTGCCTTCCTCGGCTCCGAAATCCGGGACCCCACCCAGGCCGTTGTAAAAGACATCCGGCAGCACATTGCCGTCAAAATCGCGCAGCTCCAGCAGCACCGACGGAATCGGCGTGGCCCCGAATACGGTATACCCGCTCAGCACGCCCCCGGAAACATCGGCGGACACGTTGGCGGCGGACAGCAGGTTGGCCAGGTCCGCATGGGAGAAAATACGCAGGTCCGCCCCCCGGTCGCGGCCGACCTTGCTGCCGCGATCCCGGTCGCCGGTGGGAAAATCAAAGTTGAACGTTTCCACAAATGGCACGTCGCGAACACCGGAGGACTCCGGGCTGCCCGGAAACGGCGCGGCGCCGCACCCGCTCAACGCGAGCGCAACCGCCAGCGCAAGCAGGGCGCCAAGCCCCCGGTGCCGCAGGTCAGAACTGGTACGCAACCTCAACATAGGCCCTCGAAGTGTTCTGGAAAAATCCGGCAAAATGGAACTGCCCCGGCAGCGGCTCGCCCCGTGGCCCCACATCGGCGATGTCCCCCTCCATGATATCGGCGCCCACACTCAGCTTGACCCGCTGGGTCATGAGGATATCCACCCGGGGACGCCACACCCACTCCTTGTCGTTGATAAAGTGAATCACCAGCATCTGGGCGGTCACGATGTTGTCCAGGAAGGTCTTGCGCACAAATCCGGCATGCACCGTATCCACCGGGTCGGCAATGATGGACGGGTGATAGTCGAGAATGGTCGCGCGCAGGTACTGGACTGAAAAATCGATCCCGAAATAGGCAAAGTCCGCATTCACCGCCCATTTGTAATAGTCGCGCTGCAACGCGCCGCCGGACGCGTCCGGCGGCAGCGGATACTTGGGGTCGAGGAAGGTGCCGAACACCTTGCCGTGCACGTAGGCGGCCTCGGCGCTCATGATGAACGGGCCGATGGAGCGCGACATGGAAATACCGGGAATTTTCAGGCGCGGCGGCACGGGAATAAAGTCGACGGTGGGGGTCTGACCGAACTCCGCGTCCGCCCCCACCCCGCGCACGGTGCGGAAAGCGGCCGGAAAGTCGTCCCAGGTGTCCAGATAGCTGGTGGTCATGTCCGCACCGAACAGGCTGAAGCTGTAGCGCAGCCCGTACTCCGCGTTTTCCACACCGGATTTCGGCACCCGCAGCCCGGGCAGGTACTGGAACTGCTCGAACTCGGTCCCCACCGGAGCCGGCTTGTGAGGCTGCACCTCCGGAATCCACAGGAACTGCAGGCTGGAGTTGCTCAGGTAATAGTCGTAGCGCACCATGAACAGCGGCACGTAGCGGTCCACCACCTCGCGCAGGATGAATTCCTTGAAGTCCAGCGGGTTGACCTCGTCGGTCACGCGGGAGCCCTCCACCACGCCCCAGCGCACAATCTGCCGCCCCACCCGCAGGTCGGAGGCACTGAAATGCACGTCCATAAACCATTCGCGCAGTTCGATCTGGGTTTGCACCACCTCCACCAGCCGCACGTTCTCCACGGTCAACTGGTCGATCAGTTCCGGGGTCTGCTCCTCGGTCAGGATGGTGGTGGGGCCGTGGCGGGGATGGATGGTATCCACATCCTCCAGGTCGTACACCGCATCGTAGGCGACCCGGGGCACGGTCTTCAGTTCCATCATGCCGCCGATGGGGGTGAAGGTTTCCATGCGCACCACGTTCAACACCTTGGAAAAAGCGGCCGGATTCACATAGCGGTAGGCGGTTTCGTTGCGCAGGTAACCGGTCACCGTGGTGCCGGTCGCTCCCAGGAACCGATCGACCAGACCGCCGCCAGCCGCCTCCTCTTCGCCCAACGCGTCACTGCCGCCGACAAAAATATCGTCCCCACCCCCGCCACCACCGAAAAAAATATCGTCACCGCCGTCATCCTGGCCGGAACCAGCGTCCTCGGCGGGTGCGCTGGGAGCGGGATAGGCATCGGCGGGCAACGCCGGAGCCGCCGGCGCCCGGAGCGACTGCCCGGCCTGGGCCGGCACGGGGATGCCCCCCACCAGTACGCAGAGCAGCACCGGAACGGCCCACGCCCCACGCCTGAACCCGCCAAGCGGATGCACCAAAAGGGAAAACAGGTGCCGCCATTGGATGAAGACGGGCCGTTCCACGGAACGGGAGCCCCCCCCCTCGACCGCCGGATTACTGGCAGCCCGCGTGACACACGCCCCGATGACGGGATTATTTCCCTTTGTTTTCAATTAGCTACTTTACCGACTCCGGAGGTCCGACACGTACGTACATGATACTCTCCGGATAGAGAAGCAAAAACGATTCCTTTTTGCCCATCCGATGACGGTTCATCCGCCCTGGATCCGGGCACGGACGCCCGTCACCCGTTTCCACACCGGGCTTGTCCCTTGCGGATCAGCGCGGTAATGGCCCCGGCCAGTTGCGGGGTAACCGCCTCCCGGGGGATGGCCGCAAGCGCGGCCTTGGCCGCGTCGCAGTGGCCCAGGGCCAGTTCCGCACGGGCCAGATTGAGTCCCGCCGCAGGAGGTGCATCCACGCTGGCCACCGCCCGCGCAAAGGCGTCCCGCGCCTGTTCGGGCCGATGGCTCAGGGCATAGAGAACCCCCAGATTGTTCCACGGGTCGTAGGCCTTCGGCGCCAGTTCCGCGCCGCGGCGAAACGCGGCTTCGGCCTCCGCCGCGTCGTTCAGCGACTGAAGCGCAATGCCCAGCCCCATCCAGGCGGCCAGATTGTCCGGCGCTCGCCGGGTGGATTCCAAATACAGGTCGCGGGACGCCGCCACATCGCCGGCGGCGCGGGCGGTGGCGGCGGCGGTATTGCGCGCGCTCACATCATCGGGAACCTGTTCCAGATAGCGCCGGTACATGTCCAGCGCCTCCTCGTTCCGCCCCTGCCCCCGGTAGGCCATCGCCAGGTTGTTATTCACCCGTGAACTGCCCGGAACCCGCTCCAGTTGCGCTTCCAGCACCGTCACGGCATTGGCGAAATCCCGGTTGCGGTCCCAGGTTCCCACAGCCAGCACCAGCAGCACCGCCACCCCGGCGGCCGGCGCGGCGCGGCGCAGGCCCGGATGCAGGGACGGCAGGCGGGCCAGGCCGATGCCGGCCAGCATGCAGAAGCCCACCGACGGCAGGTACAGGTAGTGCTCGGCAAACAACTCGTAATGGGGAATGATGTGCATCACCGGCACATACGTCATCCACAGCCAGTGCACCCCGAACATGGCCGCCCCGCCCCCCCGGCGCACCATCCAGGATCCGGCCCAGGCGGCGGCGCCAAGCACCGCCAGCGCCACCGCCAGACGCGGGTCCAGGGGCGAGGTCACCGGTGCAAACACCCCCTCGTAATCGAGCAGCAGTCCGGTGGGGAGGAACAGCAGCCGCAAGCCATGGGCCATGACCACGGCCACGGTCATGAAATTGGCCGGCCAGGAGCCGCCGTGCGGGGGATGCCCTCCCCCGGTGTTCTGGAACAGGAGCATGTACAGGATGAACAGGGCCGCGGCCAGGGCCCCGGAACCGTACAGCCGCCAATGGGTGGTCAGCACCCGGCGGGCGGCGGCCACGGTACCCAGTTGTTCCCCGCGGGCGCAGCGGGCCAGATCCACCAGGAACCAGGCCCCGGCCACGGTGGCGGCCATCTCCTTGGTCATCACCCCGCACACCGCCCACAGCACGGCCCACCCGAACCAGCGGGTGCTCCGGGTATCACGGAACCGCAGGTAGGCGGCCACCGAGGCCAGATAAAACAGGGTGGACAGCACGTCCCGCCGCCCGGAAATGTAGGTGACCGAATCCACGTGCACCGGATGCACCGCAAACAGTGCCGCGCCCCACAGGGCGGCGGCACGGTTGCCGGTGATCCCGCGCGCGATCACGAACACCAGCCACGTGGTCAGCGCGTGGTAGATCAGGTTGAACAGGTGGTAGACGAACGGGTTCAGGCCACCGAGCTGGTAGTCCAGCATCTGCGACAGGTCGCGCCCGATGCGGTAACGGAAGGTGGCCTCCCCCCAGCCGAACAGTTGCGGCAGATGGGCAAACCCGTGGGCGCGGGTGTTGGTCAGCACGGTCGCCGTGTCGTCCCATACGAAGCCGCCCGACAGGCCGTTCACAAACGGCAGCACTGCGGCCAGCAGCACCAGCGGCACACCTAAACGCACGTCGATGGACCGCTCACCACTCACGGTGTCCCTCCGTTTCCGGATTCCATGCCCGCCACCGCCGCCTCCCACCCGGGCAGACGCGGGTCCCCCGGCAGCCGCTCCCGGAGCCGGGCCAGGGCCGCACGCGCCTGTTCCACATCGCCGGACGCCCCGGCCACGTGCAGGGCCAGCATGTCGGAAACAGCCGCCTGCGGGCGGTGCTCCCGCAGCACCCGGATGCCGTGGCGGGCCGCGTCCAGACGCCCGGCGCGAATGGCCTGGCGCACCAGTTCGGTCACCGTGCGTTCCGGATCACCGGTATGAAAGTATTTGCGGGTACGTTCGTTCTCGATTTCCGCGTCCAGCAATTGCAGCAGGGTATCGGTGGCCTGCCCCGGACGGTTCAGGCGCGTATACACCTCGGCCAGCTGCACCAGATAACGGGGCTGGCCGGGGGCATCCGCAATGGTGCGGGACAGCAGCCGCTCCGCTTCCTCGAAGCGCTCCTGAATCACCCACACCCGGGCCAGGTTGTAGCGGGCATCCAGTTCCGTGCGGGTGGTGGCCAGCCGGTAAAAGATTCGCTCCCCCTCCTCCACGCGGCCCGCCATCACGTAGAACGCGGCCAGATTGGTCCACGCGTCGTAGGAGTCCGGGTCGTGCTGGACGGCATCTTCCCACAGGGGGATATTGCCGGCCCACACCCGCTGGCGCGCGCCGGTCACCACCAGGAACAGGACGGCCACCACCCCGGCCGCTGCGGCCAGTTGCCGCCTGCGGGGGCGGGCCACCTCCCACAGGCGCGCAAACAGCACCGCCCCGGCGATGCAGATCCCGGCGGAGGCGGTATAGCCCCGGTTCTCCAGCAGGATGGTGGTCAGGTGCACGAAGGTGGAGGGGGCAATCAGCAGCAGATACCAGGCGAACCCCACCGGCACCAGTGGCATGGTTCGGCGCACCCGCCAGGCGGCGATTGCCAGCAGACCAATCACCAGCAGGCTGAGCACGGTCTGCGGAGAGGTGAGTCCCACCGTGGTATCGATCGGATGGGCCAGGGTCAGGCCGGTGGGGATCACCATCAGGCGCAGGTTTTCCGCCAGGCACCAGAATGCGGTGGCCAGACGCCACTCCTCGCCGGTGACCCGGGCCAGATAGTGGAACGCCCAGGTTACGTTGGGCATCACCGACAGGGCCACCACCAGGCCCACCGCATAGGGCGCATAGGGCGCCCACAGGCGCGGGGAATCCCAACGCAGGTTCAGGGCCGGGCGCAGCACCAGCAGGTCCAGTACCAGCAGCGCGGCGGGAACGGTGAGGGCGGTTTCCTTGGAGATCAGCGCGGCGCCCAGCGCCAGCAGGTGGACCGCGTACCAGGCCACCGCCCGCCCGCCGCGGGCGGCGCGCATGCGCACATACAGGGCCAGGGCCAGCATGGAAAACATGCCGCACATGACGGCCGAACGGGCGGTCATGTAGTGCACCGCCTCCACGTTAAACGGCAGGATGGCAAACAGGGCCGCGGCGCCAAACGCCACTTCCGGATCCAACCGGCCGGTCAGCCTGCCCAGTCCGGACAGGGCGAAGAACAGCGCCAGCACGGTGACGGCATGCAGCGTCAGCTGGGTGACCTTGAACGGCACCGTGCTGGCGCCCATGGCGTGGTTGATGGCGTAGCTTAAGGTCACCAACGGCCGATAGTGGCTGGTGGCAGTCACCGAATAGGTGGATACGTCGGTGAAAAACCGGGGCCACTCCGAAAGCGACTGGAGCGCCGGATTGAGCTGGATATAGGGCGCGTCGTCGTACACGAACTCCCCGGACAGCTCCCACATGTGAGCCAATACGGCGAGCGCCACCAGCAGCAATGGCAGCAGCCAGGGCCGCCGGCCATGGATCTGGCGGATATCCGGCGGTGTGCTCATGGAACCGGGACACACAGGGGGACACCGTGTAACTCAGCGGCGGACATACAAATCGACTCCGTCATGGCAGTGGGCAAAATGCGGCAGGTCCACGCCGCCCCGATGCATAAACCGGTTTTTCAGGAATCCGAACAGGCGCGGGGAGGCGCAGGCGCGGGGACGCCCGGCGGGGTCCGGGCGATCACCGATGAGCACCAGCTTCTGCCCTGCGGACAAGCGCTCCAGCAGGGCCAGCACGGCGCTTTCCACGACGGAATCGTTCAGCACCCACGACACCATGACCACCTCCTCCGGACGGGGCCTGGCGTCGTGGAAATCCACCCGCTCCATGGGCAGAAAGCGGTGCCCGGGAAACAGGTCGCTGGCGCGAACATCCAGTGAGTGGTGGCGGCGCAACAGGGATTCCCAATATCCGTTGCCCGCGCCATAGGAACCCACCGGGGCGCCGTCCACAAATGCGGCGATGGCATCCACCGCCTCGCGGGTGGGAATGGACCAGGCGAACACCCGGGTGAACACGCTGCGCAGCACCAGATCCGGGCAGGTTTCCGGGTTGAACCGGTCCAGTTGAGCCTGCCACCAGGCAGCGGTTTGCACCGTGTCCGGATCCAGCGCCCGCAGGGTGGCCACGGCGGCGTCAACCGGCTCCGGCTGGGGATGCGGGCAGGTGCGCGCCAGGGCCAGGGCCAGGTCCAGGGCTTGGGCGCCATTGGGGTACAGGTGCTCCTCCCCCAGACTCGCCAGCAGGGCTTTGCGCTCCGGGCTGCCGATCCGTGCCAGAACCAGTCCGTAATTGATCACCACCGAGAGGGTGTGCGGATCGGATTCCAGCAGGATCCGATAGTGCCCCGCCGCATCGTCGAAGCGGTCGAGGGCAAACAGCAGGTCGGCAAAACCGGTGCGTACGAAAGCGTTCTCCGGCGCGTCCGCGACCGCCGCCTCGAACAGGCGCACAGACTCCTGAAAAGCCGCGTCCCGCCCCGGCCCGTCCAGATTGGGATCGAATTTGGCCTGATAGTGCAACGCCTTGGCCAGGCCGGTCCGGGTGGTGGGGCCGTTGGCGCCCAATGCGATGGCCTGGCGGAACGCGGCCACCGATTCCGCGTGGCGCCCGTTTTCCAGCAACACCGCGCCCAGTTTTTCGTGGGCCGGGGCAAATGCGGGCAACCGCTGGACCGCCTCGCGGGCAGCGGCTTCGGCTTCGGCCCAGCGCTCGCCGCGACCGTAGACCAGACACAGGTAATACACCGCTTCCCCTCGCTCCGGGGCGGTGGACGGCACCGGCTTCAGGTACGCCTCGGCTTCGGCGTCCTGCTGCCGCAGGAGGCACAGCTTGCCCAGACTCACCCGTGCCCCGGTATGCCCGGGGAACTGCTCCAAAAGGGTCCGGTAGCGTTGGGCGGCTTCGTTCAGTCGGCCGGCGCCCGCCGCGGCCGCCGCCTGCTGCTCCAGCCGGACGCGCCGGGGGTCTGGTTTCAACGTGTGTTTCATTGCCGTCATTCTAGAAAGCGTAATTCATCGAAACCACCACCTTCTGCTGTTTGTTGATATTGTCCTGCTGGATGTTGCCCGTAAGCTCCGCCTCCAGGTCGGATGGAATATCAATCGTCACACGGTTCTCCACCTGAACCAGTTCCACCACCCAGCGTGCCTTGTCGGTGGCCTGAAAGGTAAACCGCAGATTCACCGACAGGGCGCCCTGAACCTGTTCCGTTTCCACGTAGTTGGTTCCCCCCTCCGGGGTCGGAAAGGGTTGAAAAGTGCCCCTCACAAAGCGGCTGGCGCTCCAGGAGCCGGTCAGTGCTGCGGTCACCCGCGGATAGGGCCGGAACGAAAAGCTGCTGGAGGCATTGATCGCATCGATGACAATGGGCACCGGGGTGCGGTCGGGGTCGCCGGGACGCACGTTGGTCTTCCGATCTTCCCGGGATTTGCTGCGCCCCAGGTTCATGTTGAACACCCGCCCTTTGGACAGGGTGCGTTGATAGCCGACGGTGCGGGTGTCGGAGGTTTTTTCCACGTCCAGGATGGCGCTCACTGCCGTGCGGTGATCTATCCCCCCGGTCCATCCGACGGTAAACCGGTTGCTCTTGCCCAGCGTAAAATCATGCCCCAGGCGCATATCGAGATACTGTTGCAGATAGTTGTTGCGCGGGTTCAGGTAGGAAACGAATTCGGTGCGGGAATAGGACAGGCCCGTGGTCTTTGGGAACCCGATCCGCCCCGACAGGGCGAGGCTTCCCAGATAGCTGACGCTGGTGGTGCCACGCTGGTTCCGCACCATGGTGACGTTGCTCGCCGGCGTTATGTTCAGGCGCGCAAGATTCACCGGCGCGCTGGCGCCCAATGTGCTGGTGTTTACATAGGTCTGAAAGGTGTAGTGCAACCGGTGGTTGGTGGAAAAGGAAAGCGGAAGGGACAGCCAGGAGGTGCGGAACGGGGTATAGGTGAGCGAAAGCGTGATATCACTAAATACCCCCGGCCGGGGGACGGTGGAATTGTTGGCGTTGGTGTTGAAGTTCAGCACCGTCTGACTGAGGCGCACGTCCCATTTCTTGGCGGCGGCCAGCTTGGCCCGGGCATAGCCGGCCAGTTTGGCGTCCGATGGGCCGGCTATGGCGATAGCGCGCTGGAACCATTCCGCAGCGGTGGCATACTTGGGCTCCACACCCGTTGCCAACCCGTCCCCCCCTTCATCGATAGCCACCTTTTCCGCGGCCAGACCGCGCTCGATCAGCACCGCCACGGTCTCATCGTGTCCGGCAAGATACCAGTCGTACACCGCAGCGGCTTCGCTGTACCGCTCCGCACGGGAAAGCAGGCGCCCCTTGGCCAGCACCAGATCCACGTCATCCGGGCTGGCATCCAGCAGACCGGAAATCACCTCCACGGCCTCGTCGATGCGCTTCTGGGCCTCATACACCTTGGCCAGAAGGAGGGCCGAGCGCTGGTGCGTGGCACTGACGGCCAGCGCTTTTTTCAGCGCTTCCTCCGCCAGATCGTACTGCTCCCGTTTGTTGTATATTTGCCCCTGGTTGGACAAATAGGGAAGGTACTTCGGTTCCCGCCGGATTCCCTGATCCAGGTAATATAGTGCCTCGTCCTCCCGGCCCAATGCCATGAGCAATTCCGACAGGACCTCGGTCAGCTTCCGGTGGGCGGGATCCAACTGATAGCCGCGCAAATAGGCGGTTATCGCCGCGTCCTTGTTCCCCGCCTTCAACAGGGAACGGCCGATCACAAGATAGGAAATCGCCTTTTCCTTTCCGTCCGCGGAGCCCCGCACCTCCGCCAGACGGCGGCGGGCCTCCTCCACCTCCGGCTCGTCGGTGCCGAATTCGAGCACCTTTTCAAACGCACCCACCGCCTCCTGGGCCACTCCGGCCATCAGGAAAAACAACCCGAGACGAAAATGGGACTGCACGTGATCCGGCTTGTATTTCACCGCTTCACGCAGTTCCTTGTAGGAATTCTGGGCCTGTTCCAGCTCCCAGTAGAAAATGGCCGCGTTGTAGTGGTAATAGGGGTTGGTCGGATCCAGTTGGATCGCCTTCTGGATGCGCTCGGATGCCGCCTGGAAGTTACCTTCTCCGGCCCGGTCCAGCGCCTCGAGGAAGGCGTCCCGCGACTCGCGCATGCCGGCGAATTTTTCAATGGTGTCCCGCAGCTCGCCGACCATGATGTCGGCCACCCTGCGGCGCGGATCGTCCCGCGGGGCCCAGCGCAACACGTTCTGATAGCTTTCATAGGCCTGTTCAAACTGGCCGCTGCCGGTGTAAATGATCGCCAGACCGTAATGGCTCAAATAGTGTTGCGGATCCACCGCGATCGCCGCACGCAATTGCTCTCCGGCCTTGTCGTTATCGCCCTCCTGACTGTATACGGTGGCCAGGTTGTAGCGCGCCAGCACGTTGTTCGGAACCAGGGACAGAATTTCCTCCAGCAGTACCCTCGCGGTGGGCAGGTCGCCAGCACCCATCGCCTTCACCGCCAGGGAGGTGTTTTCACGCACCTTGCGGGCGGTTTCCACATCGCCGCCGAACAGTTCGATGCGGCGGCCCGCCTGCTGCGCTTCGCTGCTGTTGCCGCCGTAGCGGACCACGTCGCGAAACGCGGCCAGCGCTTCCGCCTCCCGTCCCGCGCTTTCGTGCAACAGGCCCAGCTGATGAATTGCCTTGAAATATTTCGGGTCCGCCTGCACGGCCCGCTTGAAGGCCGCCTCGGCACCCGACGTGTCCAACTCCTGCAACCGGCTCAACCCAAGCAGATAGGACGCGTCCACGTTCCTGGGATCGAGTTGGACCAGTTTCCCGAACCATTCGGATGCCGTCTTGTAATCCCGGTCCTGGAAAAAGCTCAAGCGGCCGAGCGAAAACAGGGTGGGGGCATGCCTGGGCCACACCTTGATGATGTGCAGGTAAACGTCCCGCGCCTTTTCATTCAGGTTCGCCCGTTCATAGGCGGCACCCAGTTGGGTTCCCGCCTCGGCATCGTTCGGGCGCATGCGGAACACCTCCTCCAGATGCGGAAGAGCGTCCGCCTGCCTGCCCAACTGGATCAGGATCTGCGCCAGGTTGGTTCGGGCCGCGGCGTTTCCAGGGGCCAGACGCACGATTTCATCCAGCACCTGGGTAGCCGCATCCATTTGCCGCGCCTGCATGGCCTGCTGCACCCGGGAGAAAAGTTGATCGATGCGGCGGGCGTCGTCCGCGGTGGCCCCGCGTTCCGCAAAAATCGCACCGATGCCCTGTGCCACGCCATCCGCGGGGTTTTCGTCCACCAGCGCCTGATAGACCGCATAGGCTGCATCCAGCTTGCCCTGGGCGGCCAGGGCGCCCCCCAGGACCAGGCGCGCCTCCCGATCCCCCGGATTGGCGGAAAGGTGCGCCTTCAACAGCTGCTCCGCCTCCGGCATCCGCCCCTTGCGCATCAGGGCATCCGCATCCTGAATTGGACCGGCCCATACCGGGGTGCTCACACAGATGGCCGAAACCACGGCAAGGAGCAAGGCTGCAAGGGATCGTAGGATCAACAGGGGGTCTCGGGGAAAAAATGACCGGGCCTTGGCAACCAAGGCAACAAAAACTGAAAATTTACCTGAACGTGACGAATCCTCCAAAGGATACATCATCCCCTCCAAGTTTCATGCCAATCATGGGGCGGCAAGGGATGAGGATGAGAATCGGTTCCCTCCTCTCCAGTCCGATGATCGCCGCAGTGCATTTTCATGGTCTTTGCCATTCCCGCCCCATCATTCCCACCTCCCCCTGTAATTCCCGCGCAGGCGCGAATCCAGTGCCATCCGGTTGCCGGTCGGCCATTCCGACTGGCTACGGGTTATGAACGACGGTTTGCCTGGAACTTGCGTGGGAATGGCCGCGTCAGGCCTGTCGCACGGGTCGCATCCAACTTCTTTTTTTTCTCCCACGTCCTTCCCGACCCCCCAATCGTGCTACGCGCACGGCGATATGGCTGGCGAGTCAAACCGTACTCCACCCCGGGACGGCACCAGATCGTCCGGAATTATCGCCGTGCGCGTAGCACCGCACGGCGGTATGTGACTGTAGAGGGCTGATTGGAGCTCTTTCGGTGGAAATGACCAGCCGCCTTGCATTCCGTATTGGCGATCGTCGATGGGCCGCGCGGTAAGGAGGAGCCCCCCCTCCACAACGCCCCTTTTCCCCCACCTTTTCAACCGGTTCTGATTTTCCCCCCGGAAATCCCCCATTAAAAAACCCGGATCGTGCTACCCACCCTCAGAACCCATTGATATTCCGTTCCGGCTCCACCGTGAACATGCGAAATTCACGGTGCGAAATGCCGCCACAAACCGGATTTAGTCCAAACCTTTCAATTGGTTCTGAACACGAAAACCGTTATTTTTCACCGTGTTCCACTTCGCAGCCACAAATCCAAAAACACCCGCCTTTTCAATCGGTTCTGGGTTTTCCGTCGCCGGGGTTGCGAAACGCCATCGGGGCATCCACAATCGGCAAATAACATCGGAGTTTCAACCGCTTATGCCCCCGGTTTTCACCCCCCCACCGTTTCGCTTAGCCGTTTGCGGTGTGAAGTGCTACGCCATCCCCACCCAAAATCCCCCAAAATGGCCCGTTCACCGAACTTTTTTATCGTTATAAACCCGGCACTTGCGTCCTATGCGCT
>Ga0224496_10000340_pt1 | contig 33639 bp, 38 predicted proteins | sample SF_Jul11_sed_USG_2_FD_168127 | JGI IMG/M metagenome (GOLD analysis project Ga0224496, IMG submission 168127) | Sediment microbial communities from San Francisco Bay, California, United States - SF_Jul11_sed_USGS_8_1 | ecosystem: Environmental > Aquatic > Marine > Sediment | place: USA...
GGATTCTGCGACCTTTCAGCGTTGTGTCACTCATTACCTCTCCTTTCGGAGGTGGACCCCCCCTTTCGGAGGTGTCTCCTGGTCAACGTCGAAGATTCGTGATCTATTTCACAAATTGCCGGGTTTCTGGTCCCGGGTTCCTCGCTCGTTATCTATTACCCCTTATACGTTGCAGCGAAACGTTTGGTTTCGTATTTGTCGACGGAATCTGGTTTGTTCACCGTTTGTTCACCAAAATACCTTCATCAAAACGCCCCTTGACCCCTCCCCAGGTGGGGTGGTACAGTGCCAACATGAAGGAGCAACACAAGAAGGACTCGCTCAACCGTCTGAAGACCGTGCGGGGTCACGTCGAAAGCGTGATTCGTATGGTTGAGGAAGAACGCTATTGCCCCGATGTCATGAAACAAGTTTCAGCGTTGCAGGGTTCGCTTGAGCGCGTAAACCGGGTACTCCTCCAGAACCATCTCGAAACATGCGTAACCCATGCCATCCAGGAAGGGCGCACGGCCGAGATCGTTGAAGAACTCATGGAAACCATGCGGTACACGGCCGCCGTTACTGGCCCGGCAAACCCAGAGGAATCGATATGACCACTACCACGCTTTCCGTTCCGACCATTTCGTGCGGCCACTGCAAATCATCCATCGAAGGTGCCGTCGCAGGGCTGGCTGGCGTTGACAAGGTCGAGGTCCACATCGAAGCGCGCACCGTCGATCTGTCGTTCGATGACTCGTTACAACTTGACACCATCATCGAAGCGATCGAAGAACAGGGCTACGACGTCGCCGGACCTGCTTGATCCACCACCGACCTGCGGCGGAACCGAACGAGAAGGTAGCCAATGACTAAAGAATTGACGTTCGAAGTTGATGGTATGACATGCGCATCGTGCGCCATGCGGATCGAACGTGTTCTGTCGAAGCGAGAGGACGTTTCGGAAGCCATCGTCAACTACGCCGGAGGCGAGGCGCGCGTATCGCTCGCCGAAGACGTCAACGAAACCGAACTCGTCGCCGCGGTTCAGAAGATCGGCTACGACATGCGAATAGCCACCGATGACCGCCAGTCGCAGACTGAGAAGTACTCGGAAGAGGCCAGCCACCAGTGGAAACGATTTGTCGGGGCGGCGATCCTGACCGTTCCGGCGATGGTTCTAGCGATGGCCAGCATGGGGTCGACGGCCTCTCATGTCGCCCAGTGGGTTTTGGTCACTCCGGTTCAGTTCTATTTCGGGTGGCAGTTCCACGAGGCCGCCGCCAAGCGTCTGAAGGCCGGGGGCGCCAACATGGACACCTTGGTATCGCTCGGCACACTGGCGGCCTACTTCTATTCGGTATGGGCCTTTTTTGCCAATGAGCCGGTTTTCTTCGAAACCGCCGCCGCCATCATCAGCTTCATCCTGCTCGGCAGGTACTTCGAAGCCAGAGCCAAGGGCCGTGCCAGCCAGGCCATCACCAAGCTCCTTGAGCTAGGCGCCAAAGAGGCCACCGTGGTACGGGACGGCGAGACGTTGGTCATTCCGATATCGGATCTGGTGCCTGGCGATCGTATGAAGGTCCTCCCCGGCTCAAAGATCCCTACCGATGGAACGATTGTCGAAGGGTTCTCTTCCATCGATGAGTCCATGCTGACCGGCGAATCGGCACCTGTGGACAAGAGCACCGGCGATTCCGTCTACGGGGCAACCATCAACCAGCAGGGAGCCATCGTCGTCGAGGCAACCAAAGTTGGTACCAAAACTGCCCTCCATCAGATCGTCAAATTGGTCGAAGACGCCCAGGCATCGAAGGCACCCGTGCAAAAACTGGCCGATCGCGTGTCGGGCGTGTTCGTGCCAATCGTCCTCTTACTCAGTCTTCTAACCCTCGTCGCCTGGATCCAGGCCGACGCCGGATCGGTGACCGCCCTTCAGCGCGCCATAGCCGTGGTTATCATCGCCTGCCCATGCGCCCTCGGACTGGCCACTCCGACCGCCATCATGGTCGGTTCCGGTCGTGGAGCAGAACTGGGAATCGTCTTCAAAGGGGCCGATATCTTTGAGCGGGCGCGTGCTGTGGACGTCGTCCTGTTCGACAAGACCGGGACCCTGACCCGGGGAGCCATGACGCTTACCGACTTCCTGACCATTGATGGTCAGGATGATGTGTTCCTCGAACGGGTCGCCGGCGTCGAGTCCGGCTCGGAACACCCGGTCGCCCGAGCGATTCAACTAGGAGTCGAGGAACGAGACCTCACCGCCCGTCCCGCTACCGGGCACCTCGCCATCCCAGGGCGCGGGGTCACCGCGGTCGTCGATGGCCTAACTGTCACCGTCGGCAAAGCCAAGCTCCTCGCCGACGAAGGTCTGCTCATCCCCGATACGCTCCTGGAAGCCATCGAACGTTACGAGTCGAGAGGCCAAACCGCCTTCCTGGCAGGGTGGAGTGGTCAGGCGATGGGCGCCCTGGCGGTAGCTGACTCGATCAGAGAGACATCGATCGCCGCAGTCAAAGGGCTCCAGAAACTTGGTGTTCAGGTAGCGATGATCACAGGCGACAACCACCGGACCGCCATGGCCATCGCCGATCAATTGGGCATCCAGAGGGTCCTGGCTGACGTCATGCCAGGCGAAAAGGCCAACGAGGTGGCTCGCCTTCAGGCCGAAGGACTGCAGGTGGCGTTTGTCGGCGACGGCGTCAACGACGCTCCGGCGCTCACGCAGGCCGACCTCGGCATGGCGGTCGGAACGGGTGTCGATATCGCCATCGAGGCGGGCGACGTGATCCTCATGTCGGGCGATCCGCTCCTGGTTGAAACGTCGTTGGATCTGGCCCGCCAGACGTTCCGCACCATCCAGCAAAACCTGTTCTGGGCGTTCTTCTACAACGTGGCCATGATCCCGCTGGCGGCGTTCGGGTTCCTCGGTCCTATGCTCGCATCGGCCGCCATGGCCTCGTCATCGGTTTCCGTGGTCACGAACAGTCTTCGGTTGAAGCGTTACAAGCGGAATGCATAGAACTAGCTAGCGGCATAGGTACGCTTCGGGGGCATGGCCACCACGCTGCACGACGACCCGTTTGTTTCCGTTGACGAACGAGGTGACGTCGAGATCGACCTCATAGGCGGTCAGGCGGATCCGTTCGGGTTGACCCCGACGAGGCCCCTTTCCCATGACCTATTGCCCAAGAGCCCTTGGTATCAGATCTATTGGCCGACCGTGCCATGGCGCCTCGGCCTGTACCTGCTGGTTGGGGCGGCCAGCGTCGTCACATTAATCACCTTGACGACCGGCTTGACCAGCGAACCAACCTGCGTCGACTGCGACACGGTCCAACGAGTGGGAATCAGTCGATCGCTTTCGACCGACGCACTTGCGATCCAGTTTGCGTCGTGCGGCACCGAAGCGGTGCATCAAGTGACGATCCAATCGGCTAATACCGGGGCGGTCTACTGGCAGGCGACGGCTTCACCGCCCCTGGCGATCGACACGGTTGTCGTCGGCCAACCTACAGCCGCACTGACCGAAACCGTACCGCTGGATGACGGCCTCCCGACGGGCGAGCTTCTGGCGATAGTCGTGGCAGAAACGGAACACGTTCTGTCGTTTACCACCGGCAACGTTTTGGCGAACAAGGTTTACTGGGACGGGCTGTTGTGGTCATCAGACGGGTTCCGCGAAGCAGTGCGCGCGACTGGTGGATGTGCCGCCTGGATCGGGCCTCTCGGCGATTCGACCGGTTCGGCGTTGCAGTGGAGCATCCTGCTGGGAGCGTTAGGTATTGCCGGCCTGGCTGCCGCCCGGCTTGGAAACGAAGAACCGCTTGAGGTGCCTTAGTTCTGACGTCGCTCTCGCGAGCGCGACACAGCAACGGAATGACAAACCGTTCGTGAATGAATATCGCCGGAGCGACAGTCGGAGCTAGCGCTTGCGCTTGTGGCGGTTGGCCTTGATGCGCTTGCGATACTTATGCTTCGACATTTTCTTGCGTCGCTTCTTTACCAGCGAGCCCATCGAAATACCTCAATCGTTACGTCTTTACATGCCAGCAAACGTGGCGGGGCAGTAGCTTGCCTGGTTCCGGGCCAACAAGCAAACTCAGCCAGGCTGACGTACCTTGCCCCCTCCACCCCACGTGGCCGGCTACTACGACCGCAGCCCCTCCGTGGCGATGAGCAGTTCTCGCACATCGCCCTGATCGGCCATGGCTGCCGACATCAAATCGCCAACTTCGCCGGCGTGTTCCGGTTTGGTGAACGCGATGATGGTTGGCCCTGCCCCGCTCCAGGCCGCGTGAGCTGCTCCGCCTCGTCGGGCGGCGGCCATGAGCTCAACGGCCCGCTCGTGCAACGTTGCCCGGGGCTGTTCGTGAAGTTCGTCGCCGGCGGCCAGCCTGAGCGTTGAAGCAGATCCGCTTCGCAGACCTTCGATCAAAGCAACCAGGCGGCCGGCGTTACGGACGACGACCGTCCGGCTGACCTGAGGACTCAAGACTGATCGGGCTTTGGAAGTCGCCAGTTCGTAATTGGGGATCGCCACGATGACGGTCCAGTCGGAATGAATGGGCAACGAGATAGGACGCCCGGCGGCGTCGACCGCTACCAGACCTCCATAGACAGCTGCAGCCGCGTTGTCGCCGTGCCCTTCGAAGTCGGCAACGATCTCAAACACCCGCTCCGGATCGAACGAACCGTCCCGCTCGCTAAACGCCGCGGCGGCACCTGCCGCTCTGGCCGCCGACGAGGAGCCGAGCCCCCGAGCAAGGGGAACGTCGTTGTTCACCGTCAGCTGCATCGGAGACGATTCTCCAACGGCTGCCCGCGCCGCAACCAGTACTGCGTCGGTTTCGCCTTGCGGCAACCGCTCAGCCCCGACGTGTTCCACCGACCAGACCTCGGCAGCCCGCGCCGTAACGTGACAGCGAAGTTCGAGGGCCAATCCCATCATGTCAAAGCCCGGACCCAGATTGCCGGACGAGGCCGGCGCAGAGACTTCAGCCACGGTCGCTCTCCAGTTCCACGAAAATGTTGTTCGCCTCGGGTAGGACCTCGCGGATCGCCGATTCAACCTTGTCGATGACGTCTTCGACATCGTCGTCAGTCAGATCGTCGACGAGATCGACGTCAATGTTGACGAGAATCTGGTCCGGCCCCATGTGCATCGTCAGCAGCCGTCCGACGCTCTCGACCTGGGGAACCGACAAAATCCGCAGCCGCATTGAGGCACGATCCGACCGGCTCGCTGCCTCCCCGATCAGCAACGCCTTGGTTTCGACAGCCAAAACCCAGGCCACCACCCCGAGCAACACTCCAATGGCCAACGAGCCAATGCCGTCCCAGATGGGGTTGCCGGTGAGGACCGACAAACCGATCCCCATAAAGGCCAGCAGAAGACCCAACATGGCGGCCGAGTCTTCGAGGAGCACCACAAGGGTGGACGTATCCTTGGTGACCCGCACGGATCGCCAAACCGAGCGGCTGCCTCGCTCTTTGTTGAAGTGTTTGAGCGCGACCCAGAACACCCCTGCTTCGGTGACGAAGGCGATACCCAACACGATGAAGTTGATGATCGGAGTGGATATTTCTTCTGGATGCCGGATGGCTTCTATCCCGTGACGAATCGCCAGAACCGAACCGCCGACAAACAACATGACCGCCACCATGAACGACCAGAAGTAGATTTCCTTTCCCCGTCCGAACGGGTGAGAAGTCGTGGCAGCTTCTTTGGATCGGCCCATCCCCCACAGCAGCAACGACTGGTTGCCGACGTCGGCGATCGAGTGATATCCCTCTGACAGCATCGCAGCCGATCCCGTCATGATTGCCACGGTTAATTTTGCTACGGCGATCACGCCGTTGCCCGCCAACGCAGCAATTACCGTCGTCTTCGAGCCATTGGCTGCCACCGCTAGATCTCCAGTTCCCGGGTCTCGTCGTGGCGCACCTCGCCACTTACTGAAGTGAAGTTACCTTGCCACTCCAAGATAATTGCTGATGGCATACCCACCTCGGCCCCTTGATGGATCAACATTGAACCTTGGGATTCACGTGAGTGTCGAAGCGTCGCTGCCAGAGCAACGGCTGCCGAGCCGGTCGCCGGATCCTCAAGGATGCCGTGCCCTGGCGCAAAAAACCGCAGCCGGACCCCCGCATCATCTCGTGCCCAGACGGTCAGCATCTCACCGTACTGGTGAGCTGCAAGCCGGTGCTCGACGGGCTGGTAACGGGCGACGTCGTCCACCGATGCGACTTCGACGACGGTGTACGGCAAAGGCATCGCCACCGAATACGCCGAAACGACCTCCTCGATAGCCAGGCCATCAAGGTCACCGACGGCCAGTGGAGTAGCCGGTGGATTCCCCGACGTGGTGATTCGGGTCGACACGGCATCCGAATCGATGGCAATCGGGCCCACCGCACACATGAGGTGGGTCGGCGAGAAGGGCGAAAGATGATGGAGCACCCAGGCTGCCCCCACAAGTGGATGTCCGGCGAAAGGCAGTTCGGCCGTCGGCGTAAAGATTCGACATGCGGGCGGGTCCGCGGACGCATCCACGAAGACGGTCTCGGAAAAGCTCAAATCAGCTGCGATCGACTGCATCAGGTCACCATCCAAGCCCGTCAAGTCGAGAATCACGCCAAGATGATTTCCCCCCTCATCGCCGCGAGTAAATACTCGCAAGACATAACAGTGCCGCACAACAACCTCCGCAAACACGATACTCTGGCAGCCGCATGGACATTCTCGGAATTGATTCCCTGTTCGCCGAACTGACACTGGGCCTCGGCCTGGCCATGGCCGTCGGCAATGGTTGGGCGATGATCCAGAACGCTCGCGGAAACCGCCCCGAGGGAGCCGAGGGACCCTATCGAGCGGGCCGAGCCTGGTTCTTCATCGGTATCGGAGCGCTTATGGCTGCCTGGGGAGCGCTGACTCTGACGCAAGGTTGAATCCCGCTCGAGGTGTGTCGGCCGGGTATTCGCGACTATCCTGAGCCGCAGCAATCGGCATGTGCGGGTGTAGTTCAATGGTAGAACACGAGCTTCCCAAGCTCGATACGCGGGTTCGATTCCCGTCACCCGCTCCAACACCTGATGGACGTCCACACCAGAACTGTTGGCGCGCTCGCCGCATTCAGCCACTCCGGGTCCCGGGCCAACCTCCCAGAGTTGCGTTGGATCCGACTTATCCGTCGCTCGAACTTGCATAAACCGCCTCGGCGGAGGCGCATAAACCTGGAGATTGCTACCGCTTAGGGGTAGAGTGTCGATGCGGGGGGATTCCGTACGCGTTACCAACAGAACGTTGTGAAGTGGCAGAAACGATAAAGGTAATAGTCGTCGACGACGACGCTGAAGACCTTGAAATGCTTGCAGCCTTCTTGGAGGCAGGCACGAGCGTCCCAATGGAGATCAAAACCGCCCAATCATACGACGCGGCGCTGAGCATGATGCGCAACGGCGATTCTGACGTTGCCCTCATTGATCACCGGCTCGGATCCAAGACCGGCCTCGATCTCATTCGGGCGAGTCGGGCGCAGGGATTTACCGGCGCCCACGTTCTGGTCACCGGATTCGGAAGCGATGCCGTCGACGAGGAGGCCTTGACGGCGGGAGCGGCCGGCTACATTCCCAAAGGCGAACTCGAACCCGAACCATTGGCGAGAATGGTGCGCTATGCCGCCAGCACTGCGCGGGCGAACACAACGGAACCCACCCGGTCAACCTGGACACCCCGCAAGGGCGATCTGGCGCTTCACCTGGCATTGGCCAAAGGGTCAACGGTCCGGGAAGCTGCAGCGGTGGCCGGTATCAGCGAGCGAACCGTCCACCGTCGAATGGATGAGCCTGGATTCCTTGAAGAGGTAGAGCGACTTCGCTCCGAACTACGAGACCGAGCGCTTGATATGGCGGCTCGTGATATCTCCGAGGCCCGGTAGTCAACAGTCTCGCTAGCTGAAATCCCGGCGCATGATGCCGAGCGTGACACCCTCAAGCAGAACTTCTCTTGCCTGTTCGATGTCACGAACCTGGTCGGCAATGACCGTGGACGCGTTTTCCCAGGCCGTTTTTACGATGCCGAGCGTGAATTGCTCGATCGCTTCCGCGTGCCATTCGACAAGTACATATTCATGGCTCAGGTGGAGCTGCCGAAGAATATTGGCAACCGGCGTCAGGCTACTTATGACAAGACACGTCCCATCTCCTTGTCGATGCGCCCGCTCGAGTTTGCGACGGGTCTCGTAGACACCCTCGTCACTGTCGACCGCCCAAACCGTGCGGAACTTTTTGGTCTCACCACCCTTCTTGACCGGTCCCAGGCTTCCATCGGGTAGTACCAAGATTCCGTCCGATTGCGGGTCGAGGAACTTCATGCAGGTCGCCGCGTCGCTGGCGGAGGCAACCCTCGCTCCAACGCTACTGTCGATCCCCTGAGTCAAGGCGGAAAGGTTGCGAATCACCTGAGGGGCGATCGAAGTCATTCGGCTATCGAACGTTCGGAAAAGTCCTGTTCTATTCATCTCAATCTCCCAACTAGTCCCACCGCAGGTGCCAGCGACGTCCGCCGGCTTTGCTCTACGAACTTCAACTCCATGGGGGCTCCCGCTCCCGGGTTCGTGCCAGTCCCCGATTGGCCCGACGCGGACCGCATTTCGCGACCGTCAGCTCGCTTCGGCACGAAAACCGACGAACCGGCCATCGAACCAGCCATCTCTCGTACCAGTTCGGCCGCAGCTTTGCTGATCGTGATCCGACCGGTGTTCGTTCCCAACACCATCAGACTGACCGCTCGGAGAATTGCTCTGCCGGCGTGGCCGGCCAACCACCGGAATAGTCGTACCATCCACGGCCTAGCGGTATCCCCTGGCTTGCATAGAACGCGTCTTGAAACGCCTTGTCATGGTCGATCCCGCTCTCGACCATGAGGTGGTTTGCAAGCCCGTGAACGACAACTTGTGCCACGCCGTCTACCGAGTGCTCGGGGTTGAGCGCTACGGTCGAAAGCCCGACTGGAAATTCACCCTTACGGCCAGGCAGGTCCTCAAATACGACCGTGGGTTCGCCGAGACACTTCTGATAGTTGCTGAACGAGTTTTCAAAGGCGTTGACAGCCGGGACTACTACGGCCATGGCACCGGTCGGAGCGGTGGCTTCTGTTACCAGGGCAGCGTGTGCCTGAGGTGCCATCATTGCCGTGAAGACCACCACGGCCTCAGCAATGACTGCATACGGCATCGTCGCGTCAGTTAGAGATTCAGCGCCAGAATTCGAGCTACCCACCATGTCATTCATATCGGACAAAGTCAGACAGAACTTGACAAACAAGAGCGAAACCAGACTGTGGCGAGCAGAAGCGGCCGTATTGCGCCGGTGATCCTTCGCGTATTTGCGCGTCGGAGCTATGGTTTCGAGTGCAACGACACCCAGCAAGGGAGTGGTGTGAGTATCACCTCGGTGCTCATAATTGACGATTCGCCAACAGATCTGCTGATCTTGTCGGCGTTGCTCGACCTCTGCGGCGGTTATGAGGTGGCCCAGGCGCCGAACGGATCGGCCGCCCTCAAGATGCTGGCGGACCGCCGAGCCGACGTCTGTTTGGTGGATTTCGACATGCCCGGCATGACCGGTCTTGAGTTCACAATCGAGGCAAGAAGTCTACGGCCCGAACAGTGTTGTATCTTGGTCACCGGTGCGCCGCCCGCCGACCTGGCCACCGCCGCCGAACAGGCTGGCGTGCACACGATTGTTTCAAAGGCTTCGCTCAGCCCTCAGCTGCTTGACGCAACGATCCAGGCGGCAATTGGCGCTCGGTTACAATAGGGCGACTGCATCAGCCGCTGAGCAATAAGGATCCGATGACCGCGATCGATCTCAAGGCGTACCGCCAGCTATTCGACGAAATGCCCGTTGCCGCTCTATTGCTCGACGATCAGGGCAATTGCCTGAAAGCCAACGAGGCTGCTTCCGACCTCCTCGGCGAGTCGTTGGCCGACCCAACCTGGAACGTCTTCGAAGCGGATCATGTGCGCGGCGACGAACTCGCCTACCTGGTCGAGTCGCTCAGGAAGTCCGGCTCGGTGGACAGCCACGACGCCATGCTTTACGGTCCCGATGGTGGACGACTCGTCCGGATATCCGGTCATCGGATCTTCAACGACTCCCTCGGTAAACACGTGACCTGGATGGTTCTCGGCGACGTGACAGACCGATCCGCTGCCGCATACCAATTGGCGCAGGTGAACCGCCAACTCGAAGAGAGCAATCGCCAGCTCGACCAGTTTGCATCGATGGCGGCGCACGACCTCAAAGCTCCAGCCCGACGTGTCCGGATGTTCGCCCAGCTGCTCAGCAACGATGCCAACCTCGGGGAACTGGCTCGCGGTTTTGTCGTCCGAATCCTGGCATCGGGCGCTCAGATGGAAGACATCATCGACAGTCTGCTGCAGTTCGCCGGAGTCAGCGAAGAAGCCGGCGACACGCACCTGACCGCCATGAAAGACGTGCTTCAGCAAGCTTGCGCGAGCTGCGCCAAAGAAGTCAAAGAAGCCGGCTACGAGGTACATCTCGAAGGGACCTTCCCAATCGTCACGATGAACCGGGCCGCGGTCGAGCAATTGATCGTCAATCTGGTCCACAATGCTGTCAAGTTCCGTCGACCCGACGTGCCCGGGCAACTAACCATCACCTCCCGCGATGACGAGAGGTCTGGAAATCACGTCCTCACCTTCTCCGACAACGGGGTGGGATTTCCAAACCAGGACAGCGGACACCTCTTCGAGATGCTGTACCGCGCCCACAGCAAGGCGGAGTTCGAAGGGAACGGGATAGGCCTGGCGATATGCCAGCGGATCTGCAAGGGTCACGGCTGGCGGATCCAGGCAGCAAGCCCGAATGAGTTCGGAGCCACCTTCCAAATCACCATTCCCAAAGAGCCAACCACCAGCCGGACGGCGTAGGTCTCGAACAATCGCGAAACCAATCCCGGTCAACTACTATCTCGACTCGTGATTTTCTCCGACCACACAATCAAGGAAGCCCTGGCCGACGGGCGAATCTCGATCGAGCCGTTCGATCCTTCGATGGTGCAGCCTTCCAGCATCGACCTGCGGGTCGATCGCTACTTCCGTGTGTTCCAGAACCACAAGTACCCGCACATCGATCCGCGCACCCGCCAAGAAGACCTGACAACGATTGTCGAAGTATCTGGAGACGACCCGTTCATCTTGCACCCGGGGGAATTCGTGCTTGGTTCCACCCTCGAACGAGTCCGACTCGGCGACGATGTGGTGGCCCGCCTTGAAGGAAAGTCCTCATTGGGCCGACTCGGGCTGCTTATTCATTCCACGGCCGGGTTCGTCGACCCCGGCTTCGATGGTTACCTGACCCTGGAGCTCTCAAATGTGGCGACACTGCCGATCGCCATCTACCCGGGGATGAAGATCGGCCAGATCAGCTTCTATCAGATGACGACGCCAGCCGATCACCCCTACGGCTCGACCGAAGCGGGATCGAAATACCAGGGCCAGCGAGGTCCGACCCCCTCCCGAGTCCACCGGGATTACAAGTAGCTGCAACGGTTGGGACATCGTCGGGGTTCTTATTAGTGAACCATGACAGACCACGACCTGACTAGAACCCTCGCTCACGATGTCGACAGAGCCTTCCCGCGCTTCGTCGAAGCCACCCAAGATCAACTGTACGGCGGTCTGCGCATGCTGGTTGGCCACGAGGCCGAAGACCTGGCCCAGGAGACGTATCTGCGGGCATATCGGGCGCTCCAAAAGTATCCACCTGGCCGAATCCGACAGTTGCAGCTCAGGCCCTGGCTGTGGACGATTGCTCTCAACGCAACCCATAACAGTCGCCGGACGGACGCCCGCCGCCCACTGGTTCTAATCGACCGGTTGCCAGAAGTCGTCAGTAGACAACCCGAACCGGTCGACGAGGCGTTGGTCGCGGCGATGCAGGCTCTCCCTCGGGCCCAGGGTACCGCCGTGGTCCTCCACCATGTTCTCGGTTACAGCTACGCAGAGATCGCTGAGATCGTGGAGCGCCCGGAAGGCACCGTGAGATCCGACGCCTCACGAGGTCTTGCGACACTCCGAAAGAAAGGCTGGGAAGCATGAAACTATCCGAAATACACTATCAAGCCCCCGTCGGACTGAAAGAACAAACGCTCCTGGACACCGGCCTGGCCGATGGCTACGTGGTGTTGGCCTCTCCAATCGGCGCGGTAAACGTCGCGTTCAACACCCTTGGGGTTTCGGCGGTGGCGCCGACTACCGAACCATTTGTAGACGACTTTCGTGCCCGATTCCGGCGCCCGCTTCTTGCCGTCGATCGACTGCCAACGCTGATCGAGTCCGGTGTCCAAATGACATTCGAGACCGGCCGCCTCGACCACATAACGATTGATTGGCGAGGCCAGACGGACTTCCAGCAGGCAGTTCTGAAAGCTGCCGCCTCCATCCCGCCGGGCGAGGTTCGCCCCTACGGGTGGATCGCCCACCAGGTCGGTCGTCCCAACGCCGTACGAGCGGTTGGATCCGCCCTGGGCCAGAACCCGGTACCGATCCTGGTGGCCTGCCACCGGGTGGTTCGCTCGGATGGACATCTCGGAAAATACCGGTTCGGGACGTCGATGAAAGCGGCTTTACTCGAATCAGAAGGCCTCCAGCCGGCTCCGGTCCAGGGAACACTCGTCGGTAGCCCGGCCACGAAGGTCGTTTGCTATCCGTCGTGCGAGGTCGCACGAGGGATCGATCCAGACCAGCGGCGATGGTTCAGGTCCGCCGGCGCGGCAGCTTTGGCCCGATACCGGCCCTGCAATCGCTGCCAACCAGTCCTCTCGTAGCTATAGGTCAACAGCCCTTCGGCTCTCTGGGTTACTTGACCGCAAGGCTGCGTCACCGCTCAGCCGCGCCGCGTGTGCAAGACTCGCCCCGTGGGTGTAAATGTGCGTCAGCTCAAAGCCACAGAGTGGTCAGTGTGGCGAGACCTTCGCCTGAGGGCAGTCCGAGACAGCCCGGACGCCTTTCGTGCGACGTTGGACGAGGAACTCGCCCGCCAGGATTCGGATTGGGCGGACATCATCCGGGCCACGGTCGAGCACCCCCGCGGCACGCTCCTTGTTGCGCAAGACCAGAACGAACCAATTGGGATCCTCTTCGGCCGAATCGATGCCATGGAGACCTACGCAGAAGTGGGGGCCATGTGGGTGGATCCGACAGCCCGTAGTGCCGGAGCGGGAGGTGCGCTGCTCGACACAGCCATCAGATGGGCCGGTGACTACGGTGTCTCGCGACTCGAGTTATGGGTCACGGACGGCAATACTGCCGCCGAGGCACTGTATTCAAGCCGAGGTCTGAGCAGAACCGGTGCGACCGAGTTTCTTCGCGAAGGCTCAACCCGAACCATCACCAAATGGGCTTGCGACGTCGACGAACGATTATGACGCCGAACGCATGCATTGGGGTGTTCCCGGTGGGGGGTTCGGCCACGGTTCAATGTTTCCAGCGGCTGGGGGTGGAACCAAGCCCATGACGGATCCGATCAAACTGCTACGAGTACCCCTCCGGGCCGCCGGGCTGGAACTTATCGCCGGAACCACCGTCCAAAAGTACAACGACGCCGTCCCGCCCGGCTACGAACTGCCGGACCTGGGGCGTCCGAACACGTTGGCGGTCGTGATTGGGAACACTGCAGCGCTCTGGCCAAAGCTAGGTGAAATCTGGGACGACCCGGCGTATCAACCGGATCCGGTGGATCGCTACACGAGCCGGGTGATCCAGGAGGCGGTCAGTCAGGTACCGCTCCGATCCGACATACGTTTCTCGTACGAGGCTGAGCCGCGACGCGTCGCCATCCAACAATTGGCCCACCTGACCGGACTCGCCTGGCTATCGCCATCGCATCTCAGTATCCATCGCGAATTCGGACCGTGGATCGCCTGGCGCGCCGCGGTGGTCTTCGATTGCGATGGGCCAGCGACTTATCCACCCGACCCGCCCTGCGACTGTGCGCTGGGCTGTCTCCCGGCCTTTCAAAAAGCGCTGGAATCGGGAGTACCCCAAGGTAAAGCCGACTTAGGGGACCGGTGGATGGATTGGGTGGCGTTTCGAGATGCCTGTCCGATCGGGCGAGCCCACCGATACTCGGACACCCAGATCCGCTATCACTACACGCACGACCCATCAGCCCGACCACCGGAGCCGGTATGACGACAACAGTGACCATCACCGGGACCGGGACGCCCATCATGCATCCGGGCGTGGCCGGGCCGGGCGTGTTGGTAGTCAGCGACGACGTTGCCATCCAGGTTGACGTCGGTCGCGGCACCACGATGCGGCTCAGCGATCTCGGCTTTCCTCTAACGGACCTCACCGCGGTGCTGGTGACCCACCACCACAGCGATCATCTCGTGGGCCTCGCCGACCTCCTCATGAGTCGTTGGCTGGAAGGAGGGACCGATCCGCTTCCGGTGGTCGCCCCACTGGGGGAAGCAACCCGCATCGCCGAAAGGGTCCTTGACCTGTGGGAAGGCGAGATCGAAATGCGCCGGACCCACACCGGACGGCGAGGAACCGCCTCCCCCAACGTGCGTTCATTCGATCCACAAAGCACTCCATCCGAGGTGTTCCGGGTTGGCCAGGTTCGGGTGTTGGCTGGAGCGGTGGACCATGCCCCGGTCACCCCGGCGGTCGGTTACCGGATCGAAACACCCGACGGGGTGGTGGCCATATCAGGTGATACAACGATTTGTCCGTCGCTTGGCCATCTCGCCAGGGGCGCCGACGTGTTCGTATGTGAGGCGTTTCGGAGGGAAGGTACGACCGACCTGTTATCCGATCCCGACGCGATTGCCGCCTACCACGCCAACTCCGTCGCGGTGGGGAGGCTAGCCGGAGAAGTCGGGGTCAAGACCCTCATGCTTACTCATCTCATCCCGCCGATCGGCGGCTCGTCGGACAAGGGCCTTTTCGAAGCCGACGTACGAGCAGGCGGATTCTCGGGCCAGGTCGTCGTCGCCGACGACCTGGCCCAGCAAATCCTGTGACTGGGTATTAGCCCTTCGACCGCAAGAAGGCGTCTTGAAGCTCCAGACCAAGCTCACCGGTCTGGGGGATGAACTCAAGGTTCTCCAATGCGTCACCGGTTGGGTAAATGGCTGGATCGTCAAGGATCTCTGGCAGGATGAACTCTTCGGAAGCCTGGTTCGGGCTTCCGTAATAGTTCCAGTTCGTCAACTGCGCGCCATTCTCGGCATCGAGAAGGAAATCGATCATGGCTAGTGCCGAGCACGGGTGCTCTACCGTCACCGGGATCGCCAGATTATCCACCCACCGAACTCCGCCCTCCTTGGGGATGATGTAGGCATAGTCGTCCGGATTATCTACCTCCGCGAAGGAGAAAAAGAACCCGCCGGACCATCCGTGTGCGATATCCACCTCGCCGTTCACCAGGTCGTCGCCAAAGTTGACGGAGTCGTACTTGGCGACCCGAGCGTTGGCCTCGGTCAGGACGGCTTCGGCTTCGGCGATGGCATCCAGATTGTTGTCAGCGATGACCTCTTCGAGTGTGTAGCCCAGGTAATGCAACGCCGCCACCATCGCTTCGAGCGGATCGTCGAGCATGGAGATCCGGCCCTCATACTGGTCGGCGACCGCCGGATTGAAGATCAGGTCCCATGACGGGTCAACATCTCCAAGCGTGGCCGTGTTGATGCCGATGCCGGTGGTTCCCCACTGGTACGGAACCGAGTAGTCACTTGTCGGGTCAAACGGCAGGTTCACGAACGCCGGATCGAGATTCCCGAGATTGCTCAGCGCAGACTTGTTGAGCTTCACGAGAAGGCCCTCGGCCAGCATCGTGTCAACCATGTAGTCAGAAGGAACGACCAGGTCATAGGGAGCCGCGCCTGCTTCGACCTGGGCCAACATCTGTTCGTTGGACTCATATTCGGTGTACTCCACGCTGATTCCGCTCTCCGTTTCGAAGGCGGTAATCAGATCAGGGTCGATGTACTCGGCCCAGTTGTAGAAGTTCAGGTCGCCGTCGGTTTCTCCCGGGGCGCAAGCGTCAATGCCGGTTGCCTCAGCCATGGTCGTATCGCTTCCAACGCCCCCCGCAGAGGCGGTTGTGTCCGCCGGATCGGTGCCACCGCATGCGGCGGCGGTCATGGCTAGGACGAGCAGCAAAATTGTCCATCGTTTCATGTTTCCTCCTAGGTTTCTTTTAGTCGTTCATCGGGCAGGATTGCATCCTGCGGGTTGCGCTGTAAAAGAAGCGAGAGGCCGACGAGGGCGATCGAAGCAATGAGCATCAGCGACGAAATCGCGTTGATCTGTGGAGATACCCCGCGACGAATCAAGCCAAATACGTAGATCGGAAGCGTCGTCGATCCGGGTCCGGCAACGAACGACGTAACCACCACGTCGTCGAGCGAAAGGGTCAGCGCCAGCAGCGCCCCGCCCAGGACGCCCGGCATGATGAGCGGAAGCGTTACCCTTCGAAACGTCTGCCACGCTCCCGCATAGAGGTCCCTGGCTGCTTCCTCCAGGCTCTTGTCGATCTGGCCAAGGCGGGCTCTGACCACCACGGCCACGAACGCAATATTGAAGGCCACATGCGAGATCACAATGGTGGTAACCCCGAGCTGCCATCGCGGGCCAACGAGTTCGACGATATCGAACACCCTCGCAAAAAACAGCAACATCATGACCGCCATCGTCACATCAGGAATGATGATGGGCAGATACAACATCCCGTCCAGCCCTCGCCGTCCCCTGAATCGGTACCGATCGATCGCCAGGGCGGCAGCCGTCCCAATGATGGTCGACACGATCGTCGAGATGCCCGAGACGATCAGCGAATTCTTGAGTGCGTCAAGGACTTCCGCATTCCCGAGCACCTCGCCGTACCATCTTGGCGATACCCCGCCCCAAATGCCGACCCGGGCCGAAGCATTGAACGAGAACACGACCAGCACCAAGATCGGTAGATAGAAGAAGGCGTAGACCACCCAGGCGTTGGTGGCCATGAGCCGGTCGATCCACGGGTGTCGGAGCGACTTCATATTTCTTCGGCTCCTGACCGGTTACGGATCATGAGCGCCACGAGCATCACCGCCATAATGACAATGGACAAGGCGGACCCGAGTGGCCGATTTCTAGCCTGTCCGAACTGCGTGACGATATAGGAGCCGAGCAACAAGTCCTTGCCTCCCCCGAGAATCGCCGGGGTCACATAGGCGCCGAAGCTCGGGACAAACACGAGGAGCGAGCCGGCAATGATGCCGCTGCGCGTCAAGGGCAGGGTCACTTTCCGGAAAGCTGTCCAGCCGTCGGCATACAAATCCCTCGCCGCTTCGACCAGTCGCCAATCCAGCCGTTCGATCGCCGCATAGAGCGGCAGAACCATAAACGGAAGGAAGCCATATACGAGGCCAATCAGAATGGCCGCCGGAGTGAACAACAGCCTGAACGGCTCCCTACCCATCGCCTCGGTCAGCGTTCCGAGCGGTCCGTCCGATCCAAGGATGAAGCGCCAGGCATACGTGCGAACCAAAAAGTTCGACCAGAACGGAATCATCACGAGCACCAGCAAGGCGTTGCGGACGGCCGGTCGTCTGGTGGCGATGTAGTAGGCAAATGGATACGCAAAGAGCAGGCACACTGCGGTGGTGATCGTGGCGATCCAAAAGCTTCGCCACACAATCGTGCCAACCAGTGGATCCAACAACTTCACATAGGCGGACGTGCTGAACTCGTCGTATTTGGTGGCTCCGGTCGCCGAACGCCTCGCAAACGACGTTACGAACACAATAAAGAAGGGGACTGCGAAGAACACCACCAGGTAGACATAGGCAGGGAGACCGAGCAAGAACCCCCTCCTCCGTTCAGCCGCTTCTGCAGCCTTTTCCAGCCCGGGTTCGAAGGCAGGCTTCCTCACGCGGTGACCAGGCTTCCTGCAGCAGGGTTCCACCAGACCATGAGTTCGGTGCCAGCGTCAAACGTCGGCAGCCCTGGCCGGTTTTCCTGACGGACGTCCAGGCTCCCGGCCGTGGTTTCAACGTCGTAGAAGTAGGAGTCTCCGTAGTAAACCCGGTGCCGAACCTTGCCGGGAATCCGCACCATGCCATCCGGAACGTCGGCGGCGGCGGACACCAAGTGGAGGCTCTCGGGTCGGAGCGCCAACCAGTGGCTGCCATCCCCAGCGTTGGATGTATCGGCAGGAACGTTTCCTCCGCCGCTCAACCGAACCTCGGTTGGGCTGACTACCGACACTGCCAAGAGACTGATATCACCGATGAAGTCGGCAACGAAGCGCGAGGTCGGCGACTCGTAGATTTCCTTGGGAGTACCGACCTGAAGCAACTCCCCTTTGTCCATGACCCCGATACGGTCGGACATGGTGAGGGCTTCTTCCTGGTCGTGGGTGACATAGATGAACGTAATGCCAACTCGCTCTTGCAACTCTTTCAATTCGATCTGCATCTGCTGTCGCAACTTGAGGTCGAGCGCCCCGAGCGGCTCGTCCAGGAGCAGGACTTCTGGTTCGTTGACAAGAGCCCGGGCCAGCGCCACGCGCTGCTGCATACCGCCTGAGAGCTGGTCTGGCTTGGCATTGGCGCGATGTGACAACTGGACCATGTCCAAAGCCCGCCCGACCCGGGTGGCAATCTCATTGGAATTCACCTTCTTCATCTGCAGGCCAAACCCGACGTTGCGCTCAACGTTCATGTGCGGAAACAGGGCGTAGGACTGGAAGACCGTGTTGATCGGTCGGGCATCGGGCGGTTCGAGCGCCATCTCCTTGCCGTGAATCTGGATGGAGCCACTGGTAGGGAACTCGAAGCCGGCGATGAGACGCAGCGTGGTCGTCTTGCCGCACCCGGAGGGCCCCAGCAAGGAGAAAAACTCGCCGTCGGCAATGGCGAGATCGATACCTTTCAGCGCAACGACCTCGCCAAAATGCTTGGTAACACCGGAAAGTTCCACTGCGGCCTTGGTCATATGGTTTCCTTTTCGAACACGAACTCGCCGGCAATCATCGTCATGGCAACCCCAACGTCGTCGGGGCGGTCCGCCTCGAACGGGTCCGCATCGAGTACCACCAGGTCTGCTTGTTTACCACACTCGACGCTCCCGGACACGTCGTCACGATGATTTACAAACGCCGATCCGGCGGTGAAAGCCATCAGCGCGTCGGCCACTCCGATGCGCTGCTCGGGCAGGAACACCTGGTCGACACCACTGTGTGGATTGCTGCGGTGGACCGCCATGGCGATCTGCGCCATCACGTCCGGCGTTGAAACCGACCAATCGCTTCCCATCGCCAGGGTGGCCCCGGCGTCGAGCAACGATCGCCAGGGGTATTGGTTCGTGGTCCGTTCGGGTCCAATGAAAGGAATCGTGAGTTCCGTCATGGTTTGATCGAGGATGGCCCAAAGCGGCTGAGCGTTGGCTGTCGCTCCGAGGCGTCGAAATCGCCCAACGTCGGACGGGTCAACAATCTGTAGGTGGGCAAGGTGCGGTCGAGTATCCATCCAGCCGTTGGCCTGGCGGGCCGCCTCCACCGCGTCGAGTGCGTTCCGAACCGCCCGATCGCCGAGGGCATGGAAGTGGCACTGCAACCCGGCAGCATCAATTCTGACGACGATCTGCGCAAGTTCCCCGGCAGAGATAAAGTCCAGCCCGGAATTTTCGGTGGCCGCGCCGTCCTGATCGAAGTACGGACCGAGCAGCGCAGCCGTGTGATTCTCGCAGACGCCGTCGAGCATGAGCTTTACGGTGCGGGGGTCGTATCGTCCCACGCCCTCCGTGCTGTACTGCAGGTGCTCGTCGAACTGCTCGATCCCGCGCTCGCGATCCCACCACAGCGCTCCCCGCACGGCCACCTTGAGGTCGTCGGACTCCGCCAACGCCCTATAGGCTTCGTGGAGTGGGCCGGTCACCCAGGCGTCCTGCCAGGCCGTGATCCCTTGCGATATCAAGAATCGTTGCCCTTCGAGTAGCGCGTTACGAACCTCGGTCGGACCCGGTTGTGGAGCGACTCGCTCCATGAGTTCCATGGCGCCTTCGTGCAGGGTCCCCTGCGGCGTCCCGTCGGGCAGCCGCTCAATTCGTCCATCGATCGGGTCGGGGGTGCCGGCGGTGATGCCGGCCATCGCCAATGCAGCCGAACTAGCCCAGCCCGAATGACCGTCTGCCCCACCAAGATATACCGGGCGGTCGGTGATGGCATCCAACAAGGCTGCGGGTGGGTTCCCACCGTCGAACCAGTAGTAGTTCCAGCCGCCGCCCAGCAACCAGCCCTCCCGGAGGCGATTGGCGTGGTCAGCTATCACGATCAGCGCTTCGTCCAGGGTTCGAGCATCCTCGAGGTTGCACTGCATCCTCGCCAGGCCGCCCATCATCGGATGTACGTGGGCGTCCTGGAATCCCGCAGTCAGCAGCCGGCCGTCCAGATCGACCGTGACGGCTGATACGGGGGCGGCTCGACGGACTTCGTCGTCAGAACCGACCGCGACAATCTTTCCTTCGACTACTGCCACCGCTCGCGCCCACGAACGGGCTGCGTTTCCGACGAAAACAGGCCCGTTCCGAAAAATGTAGTTCACGAGTAGTCTGGATTGACCCAGACAATGAGGGCCGCCCAGCCATCGATGTCGGCGGAGTCTATGTAGTTGGCAAGTACCCCCCGGGCCTCGAAACCGTTCTCAAGCTGGAAGCTGAGCGTGCGGTCGTACAGTTCACCCGCCGACACTTTCTTGACGTAGTCGGCGGCCGACATTTCGTGCTTGTGGTCGGCAAACCCCGGAATGTATCCGCCTGCGATGATTCCCCGTCGGTTCCACTCCTTCACCAGGTCTTTTCGTAGCTGGTACAAACGTTTACCGATACCACGCCGCCGATAGGCGGTGTCGACAACGATGTCCGTGCCGTAATACCAGTCGCCTTCCGGGTCGTGGTTCCCACACTGGTGCTCACCCGTGATCTCGGCAATGGTGTGCTGAGGGTGGTCGAAGTCGAAGTCGACAAAGATCCCCCCTGCCTGCCCTACGACACGGTCTCCGTCGTGACAGACAAAGAAGCCTTGCGGAAACGTGCGAGCATAGGCGGCGAGGTCTTCCGCGCTTAAGAGGTCCTCAGGGTCGGCGTGGGGAAACGCGGCCAGCTCCAATGCTGCGCATTGTTCTACCCATCGATCGCTTAGGTTCTCGTAGCGCAGCTCCAAGCGGGCCCCTTCGTCGACGATCGAATAATGGAGGATCGAGTCCATTTCTAGCACGATCCAGTCGTGATCGCCTCAAAAAGCGGCCAATCAGCTCGTCAGGACGCTCTTCAACGAACGAATCAGCGTGTCTTGCCCCGCATCCAGTTGCCGATCGCAGCCCACTGCGACGGCTTGCCCCGTCGCTCCTCGGATCGGTCGGCCGCCTTGGCCATCCACAATCCGGCGTTTATGCCGACGAACCGGAGCGGTTCTGGTTCCCAGCTCTTCCACTCATGCTGGATCCAGGGCAGGGTGACGAGATCCGTTTGGCGCTCCAGAACCAGGTCAGCGAGGGTTTGGCCGGCTAAGTGGGCGGTGTTGACGCCGTCGCCAACGTAACCCCCACCCCAGGCCAGCCCGGCTCGCCGGTCGACACTGACTGACGGTCGCCAATCGCGGGGGGCCCCCAACGCGCCGCCCCAGCGGTGAGTAATCGTGATATCAGCGAGCTGCGGAAAAAGCTCGTGCAATACCCGAACAAGCTCGGCGTGAACCCCGTCGTGAATGTCATTCTTCGGATCGGTAGAGGAACCGAAGTAATACGGGGCGCCTCGCCCGCCAAAAGCAAACCGTCCGTCGGCGGTGCGCTGGCCGTAGATGATGAGATTGCGAAAGTCCCCGAACGTCGGTCGGGTATGCAGCCCGAGTTCATTCCACATGGCTTCCGAAAGCGGCTCGGTGGCCACCATAAGAGAATAGAGCGGCACCATGGTTCGCTTGAGTCCTGGCAGATCGCTGGTGAACCCTTCGGTGGCGCGCACCACCATTGTTGCGGTCACGGCGCCATGACGCGTTTCAACCCGGTTGGATGAAACGTGTTCAACCCCGGAGTCTTCGTAGATGACTGCCCCGCGCCGCTCGCACGCTGACGCCAACCCATGCACCAGCAGCGCCGGCTGGATGGCAGCTCCGTGCGGGTGCCAGGTGCCGCCCAGGATCCCGGTAGCGTTGAGCATCTCGCGGGCTTCGCCGGCCGACAACTGTTTCAGGTCCGCCTCGCCGATCCCGAGATGCCGGGCCTCTTCGATCTCGGCCGCTACCCGGGACATTTGAACTTCGCTGCGCGCAAGCGTCAACACGCCCCCCTTGGCGTAATGGCAATCGATCCCCTCGAGTTCGGTCACCTTGCCCACCTGATCGACCGAGTCGTACAACGCCCGCATGAAGCGAATCGCTTCTGCCGTGCCGTGTTCTTTGGCGAGCGTTCCCACTCCGAGCGGATACTCGGCGTGGCACCATCCGCCGTTGCGTCCCGACGCACCGAAGCCGACATGATGCTTCTCAAGCACTGCGACTCGCAGCGAGGGATTGTGTTCGAGCAGGTAGTAGGCGGTCCACAGGCCCGTAAAACCCGCACCGATGATGGCGACGTCAACCTCGGTGTCACCTCCGAGCGCCGGGCGGGTGACTTTCGCGTCTACCGCATCCCACCAGAACGGAGCTTTTTTGGCTGTTCCAATATCCATCATTGTGTCCCGTCCAGCACTTTGCGTTCGGCCATACCGTTGAGGATTTCCAGCACGACCCGGTTGGCCAGGAATGCCGTCACCTGTCCCGGCCCGTCGTACGGAGGCGATACCTCCACAATGTCCGCCCCCACCACGGGGAGTTCCCTGGCAAGCCGGCGGACTGTGTCGAGCAGTTCTCGTGAAGTGAGGCCGCCCGGCTCGGGCGTCCCGGTTCCCGGCGCCATTCCCGGATCGACTACATCGACATCGACCGAGATGAATATCCCCTTTGAGTCGTCACCGGCGCAGGCGGCCACGGCATCGGCCACAACCGGCCGCAGGCCGCGATCAACGATCTCGGACATCAAAAATACCTTCATGTTTTGTTCTGCCATCCAGGAAACGGTCGGCGGCTCTGGCCAGTATCCCCGCAGGCCGATCTGAACAAAGCGATGGCCGGGAACCGCACCCGACTCGATCAACCGTCGCATGGGAGTGCCATGACCATGGAGCTGGCCGGCGTTTGTCTCACCCGTGTCGGCATGCGCGTCAAAGTGCACGAGACCGAACGACCCGGGCCCATGAACACGAGCCAAACCCGTCCCGTTTCCGTACGTCACCGAGTGATCTCCACCGAGGACGATTGGTATGGCCCCTTTGGCGGCAATCATCTCCACCGCGTCGGCTATCCGTTCGAGTCCCAGCTCCAGGTATCCGGGCGGAACCGGAACATCCCCCACATCAACCACGCGGAATTCATCAAACGGATTGATACCCGTGGGCAGGTGGGGACGGACGGCATCGGCATCGAGGTAGTCGGCCTCCCGAATCGCTTTGGGACCAAACCGAGCCCCTCCACGGTACGTCGCACCCCAATCGATCGGAGCGCCGACAATGACCACGTCGGCTTCCCCATCGGCCAGGCCGGCGAGCTCGACCGACGGAACTCCGGCGAACGTCACGAACTGAGCGAACCGCCAAACCTCATCCACGGGACATCCCCTCGACGGCACCAGCCCGCTCGGCCGCCAGTTGCTCGGCGTCGAATTCAGGGTTTCGCCACACGATCAAGCTTGCCCAACTGTCCACCGCCTGGTCCGTCCAATAGTTCTCAAGCGCACCGAGCGCCTCGAACCCGTTGGCAATCTGCATGGTCAACGTCGGGTCAAAAAGATCGCCGGCGGCTACCCGTTCCACATATTGTGCGGCGGTCATCTCGTGTTTGTGATTGGCAAATCCCGGGATGACACCGCCAGCGACCATTCCGGCTCGGTTCAACCGTTTGATGAGGTCCTTGCGCAGTTCATACAGCTGCCGTCCAATACCGAGACGCTGGTAGTCCTCCGCCACGGCGATGTCGGTGCCGTAGTACCACTCCCCAAATTCCTGGTGGTGATCGGAGCCGAGTGTGCCAACTACTTCGTCGATGTGATGCTGCGGAGCGCTGAAGTCGAAATCGACGAAACAGCCCATGGCGAACGCCACCACCCGATCGCCAGCGTCTCGGTCAACCACTACGAAGCCACCTTCTGGGAACATTTCGCACTGTTTGAGGACGCCCTCGACCGACAAGAGCTCGCCCCGGTCGGCAGTCGGAAAGGCAACAGCTTCTAGCGCGACCAGCGCATCGGCGTGCTCGGGTCGGACTTGTATGTAGTCAAGGTTCACGCTGTCGCCAGGCTAAAGAGCTCGTACTCGTTGTCTTTCGGGAGGCCCCACACGGCCCAGAACTCCTTCGTGCGGGGACGCATGATCGCCGCCCCACAGGACTCGACGTGATAGGGGTCATATCCCACCTGACAAATGGCTTCTTCGTCTCGGGTCACGGCCATCAGCGTCTGTTCGTCGATGTCGCCCTCCGCCAAGAGTTCGGTCGCCTTGGCGAGTCGCTTCTCGGAACTTGCTTGCAGCTGGGCGGGCCGCGGCACTTCGCGATCGGTGGCAATCGGACTCAGCGTGTGATTCGTATGGATCAAAACGTCGTTGGCGGTGACTTCGAAGACCACCGTCGCCGTCGGCATTGCTTCCAGGTTAAAGCCCACACCTTGAGCGTCGAACACCAGATAGTTGTGAGCCCCAGCAAGGTGGGCACCCGTGATTACGTCCATGGCGTCCTTGGCCGAGGTTTGTTCGAGCGCCTTACGCACGACATGCGGCCAGGTGACCCCGGGCCGACCGTCCGCACCCGTAAGGTTGTTGATCCCTACCGCCACCCCGGCTTCGTTCATGCCAATCTGCCCCACACATCCGGTAGTCGTAAAGACCAGCGCCCGGGGCTTACCGGTAGGCCGAACGTCCGTGAGGATGACAAAAGGCGTGGCTGTGTCATGCATGTCCCACGTCTGACCGAAGTATCCGGCCCCCTGGGCGCGATCGTCGGGCACGATGAAAGCAGTACAGTCGTCTTCGAAAACCTCCGGCGGCAATGGGCCTCCGGTGCTCGCCCGTACCGCGTCGACGAAGTCGGTAAATCCCCCGGCGACCACCATCTCGGCAGGTGACAACCCGGCGGCTTCTCCTATCGCCACCATTTCTTCGGTAAGTTCCGGGCTGAAAGCGTCGTGGAACGGTAAGCACGATTCGGCGATGGTCAGCACCTCTGATCGAGCGAGACGATTACCGCTCCAGAGACCGGACATGACCAAACCGATCCGGTCTTCGGTGTAGTGCCGGATCTCTTCTGCGAAACGTCGACCGTGCGCGGCACCCATCGCCCCGGCCGAACCCGCAAGCTCAATTACGCGAATCGTCACTAGTTACTCCTCAATAGCGGTGCCGCTTCGCCATACTGGCCGATCCGGCACCGTTATGCCGACGATTCGCGCCAAAAGCCGCGCACCCGCAAACGTAATGCTTGAAATACTGGCCCCGATTATCGATATGGTCGATTTCCACTTGATTCTTGCAGGATTCGCTCGGCGATCCGTCCAGTCAACTAAGGTCCGAGCAGATCGTCAAGCCGTTCGGAGAAGCTCGTGTCGCATATCACCCAGGCCGCCGCTGACCACCTGCTCGTGCCCTATCAGGAGTTTGACACAGATCCCAACAACCGACTCGTCATTGAGTACGGCGACGGAGCACACCTGGTTGACACGGAAGGCAACCGGTACCTCGACGCCATCGGCGGTATGTGGTGCACCAACATCGGCCTGGCCCAGGACGAAATGGTCGAAGCGGTATCGGAGCAGATGCGCAAGCTGGCTTATGCCAACCCGTTCGGGGACATGATGGGCGTGCCTGCGGCCGAATTGGCCGCCAAACTGGCTACTCTCACCCCGGCCGGACTCAACCACACGTTCTTCAGCACGGGCGGATCGACCGCCATCGACGCAGCGTATCGCCTTACCCAGTTTTATCACGCCGTGCGGGGTAACCGCGATAAGCGCCACGTCATCTCCCGCACCGACGCTTACCACGGGACCACCTACGCGGCAGTGTCGATCGGGGGCAAGCCAACCGACCACACGAGCTATTTCAATTACATGAGCGACGTTCACCATCTCCAGTCGCCGAACTACTACCGCCATGGCGCCGGACGCACCGAGGCTGAATTCGCCGCCGATCTCGTCGCCGAGTTCGAGGCAAAAGTGGCCGAGCTGGGTGGGCCAGGATCGGTCGGAGCGTTCTTCGCCGAGCCCATCATGGGATCCGGCGGCGTGGTGCTACCACCAGACAACTACCTGCGCCGGATTTGGGAACGGTGCCGCGAATGGGACATCCTCTACGTGTCCGACGAAGTGGTTACGGGCTTCGGTCGACTCGGCGAGTGGTTTGTGTCAGAGAAGATCTTCGGCATCACTCCCGACATCATCACTTCCGCAAAAGGGCTCACCTCCGGTTACGTCCCGTTGGGCGCAACGATCTATTCGGATGCGATCCATGAAGTCATTTCGGAACCCGGCCACGGTCGTTACTTCGGGGTCGGCTACACGTACTCGGGACATCCGGTGTCATGTGCGGCAGCCCTCAAGAACATCGAGATCATCGAGCGACACGGGATCCTTGAGCAGGTCCGCCAGACCGGGCCGTACTTCATGGAGCAATTGGCAAGCCTGTCGGATCTGGCCATCGTCGGCGACGTCCGCGGTTCCCATCTGATGGCGTGCGTCGAGTTCGTAGCCGACAAGGAGACGAAGGCGCCGTTCCCGGCCGCCATCGACATCGGCAAGCTCGTCGCTAGGGAAGCACAGAAACGAGGTCTGATCGTCCGCCCGATCGGCAACCTCAACGTCATGTCGCCCGCGTTGACCATCAGCAAATCCGACCTCGACCAGATCGTCTCCATACTCCGTCAATCCATCATCGCAGCGCAGGCACTAGTCACGTGAAGGTAGGAGTCCAGCTTCCGGAAGTGGAGCGTGAGGTCCGCTGGCCGGAACTCGCTCAAATGTGTCATCTCATCGAGGATGCAGGGTTCGACTCCATCTGGGTAGGTGATCATCTGCTGTACCGCACCGAGGCTCGGGGTCCTCATGGCCCCTGGGAAGCCTGGTCACAAATGGCAGCCGCCGCTGCGATCACCGAACGCGTCGAGATCGGCCCATTGGTGGCCGCAACGTCATTCCATGCTCCGGCCATGCTGGCCAAGAAGGCGTCCACCCTCGACGAAATCTCCCAGGGTCGATTCATCCTTGGATTGGGTGCTGGATGGAACGAGACCGAATATGAAGCGTTCGGCTTCCCGTACGACCGGCGCGCCAGTCGGTTCGAAGCCGCGTTTGACATCATTCGACGACTCCTTGACGGCGAGGAGGTCACCCACCATTCCGAGTTCTATGATGTCGAAAGGTGCGTTCTGCTGCCCCCGGGACCGACCGCCCGGTTGCCGTTGCTCATCGGTTCCGTCGGTCCCCGGGTGCTCGGTATGACCGCCCCGTACATGACCATGTGGAACGCCTGGTATTCCTGGTATGCCAATCGACCAGATGGACTTCCCCCTCTCCTGGAGAACGTCTTCGAGATCCTCGCGGCAGCGGGAAGAGATCCGGCAGATGTGGAAATGACAACGGCGATTCTGATGCAGTTTCCCGGCGGCGAGGGCCGCATGCAAGCAGAGCCGCAGTTCGAGGCGAGTCCATTGACCGGGTCACCGGCTGAGCTGGCCGACTGGCTCCACCAGTGGGATGCGGCCGGAATCAGTCATGTGCAGCTGGTGCTCGACCCGATCACGCTCGATTCGGTCACCCAGGCCGCCCGGGTGCTTGAAGCCTTTCGAGCTCGATGAGTTCAAGCGATCTCCAGAGCCGACCAATCGCTGCCGGCTACCGGCTTTCCGTAGCTCGTCGAGGACTTGTCCAGCTGAAATCCGTGACGTTCGTACAGTCCCAACGCCCCCGTTTTCGAGGCCGAATCGACACCGAGAATCGCGTACTGGTAGCCGGCCGCAGCCACTCGCTCCATCCAGTCGACGATCAGAGCTGAGGCGATCCCCCGGTTGCGGTAACCCCGGCGAGTCCCGATGATGTCAGCCCAAACCTCGGTGCGTCCCTTGTCCTCGAAGTCATGCGGAAAGCATCCAGCCAAGAGGAGCCCGACTACATCGTCGCCGTCCATGACCACACTTGACAGGTCGGCTCGAAACGAATCACCGCCGACGTAGTATCTCCGCCATCGCTCCTCCGTGACGGGTTGGGACCCCCAGTGATCGCGAAACGAGTCGTTGTTCGCCTGTCGAGTCGCCTCCGCCATGGTCGGCTCGTAGGCCACCAGTGCCAGCGCAGGGTCGAGTGCGGCCGCCACGATCGGCTTTGACAGCTCCCGAGTCATCTCAAACCAATGTCTCACCGGTCGATACCCCCGGTCGACAAAGAACGCCACCTGCTCCTGCTGGGTGTCATACAAAGTTTCCCAATGGAACTTCGCGAGATCATCGGGCATCTCCAGCAGACGCTCGGTGGCCCGGGCCTCTCGCCAACTGTGAACAGCCGAACCGATGCCTCGTCCACGATGGTCTGGTCGGACGGCTCCCCATCCCGCCGCCCGCCACAAGGAGGTCGCCGGAGGAATCTGCACAAACGCCACCGCCACCGCCGAGCCGTCGTCGTGGATGGCGATCACCCCGTCCTGAGAAGGATCGTCGTCGGGGTCCGCCAACTCCTGTACCCACTCCTCTTCGACCATCCGATAGCCCCCATCGGCCTCAAAGCAGGCATTCCACAAGTCTGTGCAAAGGGGGGCGTCGCTGCGTTCCAGCGGGCGCCACGCCACCGAATCGATGAGCGGTAGGTGGGAGGACATGAGAGAACGTTAACAAGCCGTGACAACCGGGGTCGAAGGATTTCGATCGCTAGTCTCCCGACCGTGAAACGCTCCTGGCCGCTCTGGGTACTGCTCCTGGTGGTTGTCGCCGCCTGCAGCAGCAACCAGGCATCACCACAAGATGAGACAGACACGGTGGTGATGCGAGACAATGTCTTCGATCAGGACGTCTACGTCGTAGACGTCGGAACTACGGTCACATTCGTCAATGAAGGCCGCAACATTCACAATGCTGTCGATTCGGGCGGGGCGTGGTCCACTGAGGAGAGCTTCGGCGAATTGGCCATGAACGCGGGCGACTCCACGGAGATCACGTTCACCGAACCGGGCGAGTACCTGTTCGTGTGCACGTTCCACTCCGCCAATGGGACCGGTATGGTGGCGACGCTGATTGTTCAGGAACCCGGCGCGGAAACCCCGGTCGAAGCGATCGCACCGGTCGTCACCGACCAGTCGGCGGCAGCTTCCGGAATCACCCGCAACGTTCCAGCCGACTATCCGACCATCCAAGCGGCTGTCGATGCCGCCGGTCCCGGTGACCTCATTCTGATCGCTCCGGGCACGTACCGCGAGGAGGTCGCGGTCACCACCGAGAATCTAGTCATCAGAGGAGAAGACCGTAATACGACCGTGATCGACGGCGAACGAGTCCGCTCGAACGGCATCCTCATCACTGCCGACGGCGTCGCTGTCGAAAACCTCACCGTGATCAATCCGGTCGGCAACGGGGTGTTCTGGACCGGGGTCACCGGCTTCCGGGGTTCCTACCTGACCACGATTTATGCAGGCAACTACGGTATCTACGCCTTCGACTCGTCGGATGGGCTCATCGAGTATTCGCTTGGTTCCGGGGCTCCTGACTCCGGGTTCTACGTTGGTCAGTGCGATCCGTGCAACGCAATCGTCACCAACGTGATTGCCGAATACAACGGCATGGGTTATTCCGGTACCAACGCCTCAACCGAGATGTATCTCATCAATTCGGTCTGGCGCCATAACGGCGCCGGTCTCGTTCCCAATACGCTCGACGGCGAAGAACTGGCCCCGTTCCACGACATCACCATCGTCGGGAACCTCATACACGACAACAGCCGAACGGACGTCCCCTTCAAGAACGCTACGTGGCCGTCGTTCGGTAACGGAATCATCATGGCTGGCGGCAACACGTCGCTCGTGGAGCGAAACCGAGTGGTCAACCACCTGGGGAATGGCATAGTGATATCGCCCAACCTCGATGAGCGTTTCTGGTTCTCAGGTGGCAACATCATCAGAGACAATGTTGTCGAGGGCAGCGGCCGGGCGGATCTGGCGCTCGCCGGCCTCGCCGACGGAGACAACTGTTTTGAAGGCAACACCCATGAGACTTCGCTGCCCGTGGGGCTCGAACTCAGCCAACCCTGCGAAGGGATTCGCTTCCCGGTGCTGTACGAATTAGCCGGGACGTTGGAACCGCTCGGTCGGGTCGCGCAGAACGGCACCGGATCACGGCCAAACGCACCGGTCGGATCCACCCCCCCGCCGGAGCCCCAGGACCAAATGCCGGGCGGGGCCGACGCCGCCGTCCGCCCGGCCGTCGACGTATTCGCCTCGTATCCACTTGATCTGCAGTCGCTGACCGTACCGGAGCTTCCGGATGGCGTTACCGTTACCCAACAGAAAGGGGTCACCGTGTTCGGACTCTCATTGGCAATGGGCGCCTGGTCCATATTTTTCGGGCTCTGGGCATATCTCATGCCGTTCATGCTCTTCGCGGCGCTGCTGGCGATCGGACTCTGGGACCTGACCCGTTCCGACGCGCGATCGAAGGGTGCGACGATCGGTTGGATCCTGGTGCAACTGCTCATCCCCTTCGTTGGAGTGCTCGCCTACTTTCTCTTCGGAAGCTCGCTGCCGAAGTGGCAGCGCTACTCGATTGCCATCGGTGGGCTTGGCTCGTATCTCGTTCTGATCGGAATCGGCGCTCTGGTAGGCGGCATCGTCTGAAGTGTCTGATGCGCCCGACGACCAGCAGGGCCTCACCAGGCGCGATGCCCTTCGATCGGTGGGACTGGGAGGCGCGGCGTTGGGGGCTGGTTTTCTCGGCGGATCGCTCGCTGATCCGGCCAGCGCTTCGACGCGGAACGCCCGGGGTGCCGTTTACGGCTCCGACGCCACCGGTCCTGGCTACACCGGGGCCTTTGATGCCCCAGAGTCGCTGGCGGCGACGGCCCTCGACGAGATAACCATCCCTCCCCTGGCGCAGACCGGGCCACAGAGTATCTCCCTGACAGTCGTTGAACGCCACACCGAAGTCGCCGCCGGGCAGACAGTGGCACAGTGGACGTTCAACGGTTCGGCACCAGGCCCGATTATCCGGGCAACCGAGGGTGATCAGCTGGAGATCAACGTCACCAACCAGACAAACCACCATCACAATCTACATCTACACGGCCGCCATTCCCCATTGATGGACGGATGGGAGCCTATCCCCCCAGGCGGTCAATTCACCTACCGGATCAAGGCAGGACCGGCCGGGTTCCATCCGTATCACTGTCACACCATGCCCCTCGCCCGGCATGTCGCCAAGGGCCTCTACGGGGCCATGATCGTGGATCCGGTCGGCGGACGTCGACCCGCCCATGAGTTCGTCCTGACCCTGTCAGGGTGGGATATCAACGACGACGGACGGAACGAGATCTATGCCTGGAACGGCGTGGCCGGCTTCTTCGCCAAGTATCCGATAAAGGTCCCGGTCGGCGACCTCGTACGGGTTTATGTGGGGAACATGACCGAGTACGACCCGATCGGCTCATTTCATCTTCATGCCCAGACCTTCGATGTCTTTCCAACGGGCACCGGGACCACTCCGTCGGTTCACACGGACACTGTGGTGTTCGGGCAGGGCGAACGAGCCATCCTTGAATTCACGCTGCCAGAACTGGGCCGGTATATGTTTCACCCACATCAGCATCACATGGCCGAGGCGGGAGCGATGGGCTGGTTCGCGGCTATCTAGCCGGCTGCTCTGGCTTGCTTCGCAACACCAAGGACCGCATTCAGTAGTGCGGACTTCTGTTCCTCGATTTCGACTTCGACCAGGTTGCGGATGGGCCTCCACACCATCCCTAGCGCGGAAGCGGCCAGAAGCCGGCTCACCGACGACCGATTGTCGCCCCGAATCGCCCTTCGCATCGCCTGATTGTTCGCCCGCAGACGCTCACCAATGACGGCATGGGAAGTGACGGCCTTGTCCCCATCCACCCAGACGACCACCGGCCGATGGCCGAGGAGCACATCGATGTAGTCAGACAACAGCAATTCCAGTTCGTCAGGAAACCGGGGATGGTGGGGGTAGGCCTCGACGGTTCGTTCTAGGTTGTCGATCAACGGCGAGACGAGTTCGACCAGTAGATCGTCCTTCGACTCGAGGTGGTACCCAAAGGCTGCCTTGCTCATTCCGACTTCGCCCACCAGGTCGGCCACGGATGCCCCGTCGAACCCCTTCTCGGCGAACAGCCGCAGGGCAGCATCGAGGAGTTCGTCACGCCGATTCACGATCTCAGACTACTTGACGATCGTACAGTTCCGACGTAGATTATCTGCTGCTGAACGATCGTCCAGTTAGGTCCGTTCGTCGGTATATCAGTTTCAAATCACCAAGAAGGATTCTCAAGACCATGCAAAAAGCTACCCGTCAGCGCCAGGAGCACCCCGGCATCCCTACTCATAAGCCGGGCAAGGCCTACAAGGGTGCGAACCTCGTCGCTCAGCACGATGCGTCGGCCAAGAAGAATGCCGGTCGGTCGGCGGCTGCCAAGAAGACGACCAAAAAGTAACCAACCGAATCAGGTTGAGATGAGAGCGCCTACCCGGCGCTCTCATTCGTTAACGAGAATCGCTCCGTACACGAACCCGAAGACGCCCATCCGCCAGACGCTCTCCACTGCGAGCGGTCCGTCGGCATAGAGCTCTTCTGGTGGGGCCAGCTTGTCGAGAGAGCGATGCAGATAGCTGTAGGAATCGCGGCTTCCCACCAGCGTCCCGATCGTGGGTAAAACCAACGCTGAGCCGAGTCGGTGTATCCGCGCCAACCACTGGTTCCTGGGTCGACCAAGATCTACGATCGCCGCTTTCCCGCCTGGTCGCAGCACGCGCCCAATTTCGGCCAGGGTCTCGTCAACCGACGTGAGATTACGAAACACGTAGGCCGAGAAAACTGCATCAAATGATCCATCCGGGAACGGCAGGCGTTCGCCGTACCCGACCACTTTCTGGCGGATCGGGCTGATACTCAACATGGCTGCCTCCGGGTCGAGGCCGACCACTTCGAACTCACCAAGCACCGGGAGGGCCGCCCCGGTACCCGATCCCAGGTCGAGCAGCCGACCAGGAGGGAGCTTGGCGATCGCCCGCCTGCGCCAGTTTTGCTCCTGACCGAACGACAAGATCTTGTTGATGAGGTCGTAGGTGCCGGCGATCTCAGTGAACACGCCGTCGGAATTGCGAGGAAGGGTCACTCGATCAGGCGCCGAGTACATCGAACCCGACATACCGACGAATCGCTTCCGGGAGCAGCACGGTTCCGTCAGCTTGCTGATGGTTTTCCATGATCGCCAGGATGGTTCGCCCGACCGCCACAGCCGTCCCGTTAAGTGTATGAATGATGCGGTTGGTTTCGTCGTCCTTCATCCGGATC
>Ga0224496_10000341_pt1 | contig 33412 bp, 19 predicted proteins | sample SF_Jul11_sed_USG_2_FD_168127 | JGI IMG/M metagenome (GOLD analysis project Ga0224496, IMG submission 168127) | Sediment microbial communities from San Francisco Bay, California, United States - SF_Jul11_sed_USGS_8_1 | ecosystem: Environmental > Aquatic > Marine > Sediment | place: USA...
CATAATGATGGAACCCAAGATCAAGCAGCCGGTGATGAATATGATTCCTGGTAGCCTTAAACAGATTCACACCAGCACGAGCACGGAGCACAAAAACCGCCAGAATATCCGCAATTGGAAGTCCCAGTAATAAAAGCGGCAACGCTGGACTTAACACTTCATTAGCCTTTTGCGTTAACACCAATACCAGAAAAGCCAGACCAAAACCAAGAAACTGGCTACCACCATCCCCCATAAAGACGCGTGCAGGATGTGAATTGAAGCGAAGAAACCCAAAAACACCGCCAATAGTTGCAGCCGCAATAATAATTATGAATGCACTGTCGTACAGAAAAGCCAGGTAAGTGATTGCCGCAAGACTCAACAAAGATTCACCACCAGCGAGCCCGTCCAGACCATCAGAATGATTGATAGCATTCATCATTCCAACAATCGCAATAACCGTAAATGGTCGGCCAATCCACTCAGGCAAAAGATCGAGACCCATAAATGGAAAGTGGGTCACATATAAATCACCGAAGTAGACAACAACGATTGCGGCGATGAACTGACCAACAAATTTCACATAGTGATTGAGCTCCCGGACATCATCCCAGACACCGAATAAGAACAGCACAAGCGAACCAATGAGAAAAGATAAAATTAAATTATCAAACGGCAACCAAATAAATAGCGGCACAAGTGCACCAATCACAATACCCACACCACCAACCCTGGGTACAGGTGCTGAGTGAACTTTTCTGGGATCGGGCTGGTCAATCATGCCCATCACCGAGGCATAGCGCATCATAAGAGGTATGATTGCCATGCATACGGCCATTGCCATTAATGCGATAATTAAATAGGTACCTGAATTCGTATCAAACATAGACATCTACAAAAATATAAATACTTATTGAACCCTTAGAGTAGCGCATTTAATTAATTAGGTAGATATTTCGGCATCAATGGTTGAACCTGACTGGCGAAATTCACCAGCCTTTCATCGGCTTTTGAAATATCTTCACCCGGAGAAACTGATGTCGTTAATCGCACCAATGCACCATCAGTACGATTAAGCGTCAAGGCATCCCAGAAAAGATACCACTTAACCATGTACTCATTGGTTATGACACGACCCCGCTGAGGGAACCAGTAATACACCAGTTGAGCCTGCTCACCCTTGGCAATTAATAGACGATTAACATTCTTTTCAATGTCGGCAGATGGGAGGACACCCGATTGGGTTGAGAAATTCTTGATCTGCCAGCCGCCACCAGGAATGCAAGACTTGGGTGAATGTGCCGCCGCCCCAGATCTTTGTGATTCATAGTAAGCCATATATAAATTTACAACATCGCCAGCTGGGTTGCTGTAATTCGCAATAATGTAGTCATCTAATTTCAATTCATCTAGATATATTTTCTCAATGACATCTCTCCTGCCATCCCATTCACCCAACTGCAATGGATATCCCGAGAAACTAGAGCGCTCAGGGATTATTTCAGTTCTTTCATTAAACGACCCTATTACAATTCCCACAATTAGAACGCCTACTGTAGGTACCGCATACACCCAGGAAACACTCCTTTTCTGGAAGCTAGCATCGGATGGAATCTCTCCAGGCAATTCAAATGCAAAAGCATCACTTAACTTCTGCTTGTTCTTTCCAAAACTAACCAATAACCACATTTCTACGACCAACAAACCCACACAAGCCATAAATACAAACCAGCCTTCAAAATCATGAAGGAACCCCTCTGCTTGCTCAATACCGCCATACTCCACCAATACACCGATCATACCTATTCTGAAACTATTCATTAAAACAGTAATTGGAATACTCGATAGCACCACGACGGCACGTTTCCATAAAGCTGCCTGATATAAAAATGCAGCTATAATCGACAGACTAATCAATGGAAATAAATACCTGAGCCCACTGCACGCTTCAACAACCTGTAGTTTAAATTGCCCCAAATCAATAACATTACCTTCCAAAAACACACTGATACCAAAAGCACGTATTACCCATACACCTATTTGAGAAGAAATTAGCTGCAAATCAGCAGAAAGGTTGTTAAAAATAAACCCAGGGAGAGGTACCACAAGAAACAAAAGCAGCATGGGTGAAGCCACTACTTTAAACGCATTCCAACCCATAAACAGCAAAACAGTGCTTATCAAAGAAATGATATAACCATATTGAGTAATTGAATGAGTAGCGCTTAAAACGCCTAATAAAATAACAAAAAGACCGAACACTAAGAGTAAAGCGCCTGACCAACTAAAAGTATACTCAGTCTGCTGCCATTTGGTTTTTTCCTGCCAAATAAAATATCCTGCAATAAAAGGGATAATATAGGCATAACCGTACTCTTCACTATTTTCCCAGCGATCCATCATAACAAGAACGCTATCTAGTGCAGCATACGTAATGGCAACAAATAGAATTAAAAGATATGCAACCATGAGCGGTGAATCTTTCCATATTGTACATCCCTTGCCAGATTCATCGTTATACACATCTACCATAGAATTTACCTAAAATTTTGTACGATCTTAAAAATAAAGAATTTAGTTTAATTATCTTAAATTATCCATAAATAGTCCGTTGTTATATATAATATATTTGGATGAATTTGGCATATTTTTAGATAAAAACAGCCACTTAATCACTTTTCACCAATGATTAACCTTAAAATCGTATATGACCATAATCAGCGACCTTCGTTTTATTAATAGCCACCTAGCCTATTTAATAACCTCCAACCATAGCAGAATGATGTTATTCAATGGATAATCGCCGAAAAACCCATATAACGCTGCTCGATCAAGGGATGGTGAGCGGCATGAACTTTATCACAGGTTTACTTCTAGCAAGATTCCTTGGACTTGAGGGATACGGTCAATTCGTACTTGCTTACGGTATTATATTATTTATATCCGGCATCCAGGTGGCACTCATTATATCGCCAATGATGGTAAAAGCACCCACTTTAGACGAGGAACACATACCGGGCTATTTTCAATCTGCTGGTATACTACAGATATTATTTTCTCTTGCTTCATATTTAACAGTGGCGTTAATCGGGATTATTGTTAACTTTTTCAATCCCAACATAGAAACCTACCTGTTTCTGGCACCTTTAGGGATAGCTACAATATTTTTTACAGCTCAAGACTATCTTAGAAGATACTACTTTGTCACCAACAAACCAGCGTCTGCCCTTATAAACGACATTATCAGTTATTGTTTGCAAGCAATACTAATTCTATATTTCGGACTGTCTGAAACGCTCGATGCTGAAAAATCACTATGGCTTATTGCTATCACTTCAGCCGCTGCAGTCTCTTTCGGCCTACTAGCTCAAGGAGGCATAGTCAAAAGCCCGTACACAGTTAACAAACGGGAAAACTTTATTAGATTATGTATCGATCACTGGCAATTCGGAAAGTGGCTTATAGCAAGAAACATTACATACTGGGGAGGAAGCCAGTTCACTATATATCTGTCAGCTGCACTTTTATCTGTTGCAATGGTCGGCGCAATAACAGCAACAAGAAATATTATTGGAATTGCAAATATTCTATTCCTCGCGATGGAGAACTTTGTACCATCCAGAGCCGCCAAACGCTTCAAATCAGGAGGTTACGCTAGTTTACAAAAATACATTACGAGAGTTAGTCTCCTGGGCGGGTCACTCACTGCTTCAATCGTGCTAGTTGCTGTCATAGCACCTGAATTCTGGCTAAATCTTATTTATGGCGATGAATATCAGGGCTATGGTGCTTTAGTTTACTGGTGGTCAGCATATTATTTAATTGGTTTCTTCCATAAACCTATCTCTGCTGGACTAAGAACTTTAAACATGACTAAAGAAATCTTCTATGCCACAGTAGCTGGCACGGCAGTAGCATTAATAGCTTCATATCCTATGATCATTTATATTGGTATCACTGGTGCGATGGTTACAATGCTTGGCGTGCAAGCTATTATGTTAGTAGTTTTATTGTACTTCTTGACCAAGCACACCATGACACAGCAAAGTTGAACATATTATATATGTATTTTATTACTATAATTGCTATTGTTTTTTGTAATCTTTCATCCTTATTGACTTTTAACTCATATTTTCTGGACCAGGGAACATCCAGGGTAAAACCATCATGATAATTTGTTTAACAGGCATGCATCGATCAGGCACTTCACTAATGGGAAGTTACCTGCAAAGTTGCGGCATAAATATGGGTGATGATCTTGTTGGTGCAGCAAAAGGTAATAAATTTGGTCATTTTGAAGACATAAGATTTGTTGAGCTGCATAAAAAATCACTGCTCCGAAACAAAAGCCATATGTACTCGCCAGCCCATAACCTTATTTTTTCACAAAATGAGATAACAGAAGCAAAAAAAATAGTTTCAGACAGAAATGAAAAATATCAGCACTGGGGATGGAAAGACCCAAGATCTTCACTTTACCTGAAAGACTGGTATGCAATAGAGCCAGGTATTAAATTTATATTTTTATACAGGCACCCAATGTCCGTTATAGACTCCCTTGTCAGGCGAGCAACAGACCGGCGATTAAAAGTTTTACCCTGGCAGGCAGCGACCGCCTGGATACGGTACAATGAAGAAATATTAAGCTTTTATAAATCGCATATTGATAATTGTATATTGATAAATATTAATAACTTCAATGAAACACATAACGAATCAACTGTAATATTAGAAAACTGGTTAGGATTAAAATTACCGGAACCCTATACTGACGTTTATCATCCAGGCGAGATATCAACTGGTTCAACTAATAATAAAATATTGTATAAGTTAATTTCAAAGATATATTATAAAAAATTAAGCCATATATTCTCAGAACTAGAAGCATTCTCAAAAATATAAATATCGGCTAATTCATTTTATATTTAGCAAATATTATTTTCACATCGCCCTGCTTCAGATCAACATGAAAATCGTTCAAGGTATTTTCACTACAATTGACCTCTCCATCAATTGTGAATTTCGACCTTTTTTCAAGATCGATTAACTCACAATCGTAAGCACCTTCTTTAAGGGCACTTTTTATATTTAACCTTATGTCTTTCTTGTCCCAGTTTTGCATGAATATCAGGTAATCTTTCCCATTTGACAGCATGCTGCACTCTACATCTGCATCACCCAATAAACTTGAACATTGAAGCGGCAGTCCACTGGGTAGCGACCGCCTTAAGATAGATATTAAGTTACTAGAAAAAGACTCATATTCACCAAGTTCAAGCATATTCATATCTGCATCATTTATGTGGAGTAAGGAACGTAATTTTCCTTTGTATTCATTCCCAACCTCATCTATTTCACCGTCCCCACCAAGCCAGACTATATTAGTGCCTGCATTCTTAGCCTGTTGAATATATTGAAACGAATCAGCATTTATAGAAGACGCAAATGGAACGATAATCAAATCGGCATCCTTGATAGTAGACAAACTATCTGGTTGATCCAGATAAAACAATTCATAAGGAATGCCATTTCTGAACAGCACTTCCATAACTGAGTTTTGAAAAATTGTGGGATAATAACCACGAACAGGATCTCTTGGATATTTCAAAGACCACCAGTCTTCACTGGAACGTGAATACAATACTGCAATATTGGATGGTGGTTTATATTCCTGCAACCCATTATCATCCAAATAAGAAATCAGTTGAAAAACTTTTGTCACCCAGCTTAGGGGCGAGTTAATGTTATCCGTATAAATATATTCATCTTTATAATAATTAATACCCTTAGCACCATGCATAAGTGCCGAAATAGCCGAACCGTAAACCATTATTGGTCGTTTAAATGGCTGCTCATCATAGTGCGGTGTCGTTTGAAGCGTTACTATGCCTTTTCTTTCTACCGAGGCCGCTACCAGTTTTTTAGTTTCATTCGCAATGTAATAATGGCCATTAAAATTGTCATTGGCCCACAGAGGATCTGAACTCATTTCGCTTATTTTACCTTTTGAACCCATTATGTCGTATGCAACACCATAGGCAGCTCGCTTTACCTCTCCAGGTCTAAACAGACTGGTAACAACTTTATCATCACCTTCATTTTTAATTTCATCAGCCACTGAGGAAAACAACTCTGCCAACTGATTATATTCAAATAATTGCCATGCCCTGTCTTTTTCAGTGTCCCCTTGAGTCAGGGGCACTTTAAACGCAGTGTTAGTTTCGAATAAAGCCTGACAGGTCGGTTGACACGCCTGTTTCATATTTTCATCAGAAATTCGGCAATATTCAGCCGTGTCTTCATGCAAACCAGTGTGACCATGGTAAAAAAACTCATCGCCCCCGATTGCAACGCCGTCAACACCTGAAGCCAATAACTCTTTTACCAGTTTTTTAGCCGATTCCTTCACGATAGGAGAACTTAAAATACATGGGTATATTTCTGGTTTAAAGACTCTGGGAAAGTCCCAGCCTTCCAATCCATATGGCAAAAGCCTTTGATTAACAATAAGGCCCAGGTTAACTGCGTGCGCCTGCCCTGTTAACTCTTTCAAAATGTTATTCTTACTACCTATTACAATATCGCTCGGAAAAGGATAAATCCGATATTTTTCCTTACCTGCCCATTGTTTTTCACCTGTCAATCGCCGCAGTGCATACGTTTTATTATATTCAGTCTGCGGAACAGTGTAGCTTATTTTTTTATGACGTTCGGCTGTTGCTGCAGGATAAAGCCATAGCCTATTCGCACCAGTATCAGATATTTTCTTGAGTGTAGCCAGATTGTTTTTGTAATCATATGGTTTTCCTGGCGACCAGTATTTCCACATTGTAGTGAAAATTCCACGAGGAAACTGTTTGCTCCAGCTTAAACCTTCACTAGCATTCTTCGTTGCCAGACTTACTTGTGTTCCAGATACAGACTCAAGTAAACGAACATTTTCATTTAATTCTCTGCTATCTTTTTTATGCAACAAGGGGGCTTCAGAAAATATTTCAATTTCACAGATAGCGGGAACACCATAATTTGGTCCTTTTTGTTTTTTATCCCACTCTAGTGATGAAAATCGTATCGCTCGTAGACTAATAGGTTTATTAAAATTATATTTATACCATCGCCCACCTATACCCTCATTTTCTTTTACTAAGTTTTCAGTATATTTACCAGCCCCGGTAATATCACCGTCAAATTTATAAACTTTTGCTGGTGAGCGACCATTCCTGTAACTACACTGAAAAATATTTACGCCGGTCACTTTTACATTTTCAGGATATTTAAATTCATAAACCAGCTGCACGCCTCCACCAATACGTGGAGCAAGAGGCGCCAACATAACAAGTGTATTTTCACTTGCATCATCTACGATTCCGTCGAAAAGATATTTTATAGTAGCCCCGATATAGGGAGAAGAGGAAACTGAAGAGTCAGAAGCAATATTGTATGATGCAATTGCATCTTTGCCGCCAAACATACTGGAGATTAAGATCAGCAATAAAAGAACATACGTACTTCTCACAAAAGATCGTTCATTACCTGCCACATACGACATCATAAACACCTAGAAGCAAATTAAGGTTTACATCCGAACTATATGCCTTTAAAAAATCAGCATGTGCGTTTGATGACATTTCCTGCAACAGTGATTTATTATTAACTAGATCTAATATCAGTTGTTTTAACATATCTGAATTTGCCACATCGAAATGCATACCAGTTATATTATGCCTAACAACTTCTTTCATCGCCCCTATATTTGATGCCACTACAGGTAAACCATGACCCAAAGATTCCGCCAAAACCATTGGAAACCCTTCATACCATTCAGATGGCATTACAAGAAATGAAGCCTGTAGCATTTGCTCCGATACACTCTTTGCCGGCAACTGCCCAAGATACTCTATTGATGGGTTATTACTATTTTGAACCATCGATTTCAAAGGACCATCGCCGACTATTCTTAGCGGGTACGAAACATCCTGCCATGCATTCAATAATGTTTTTATGCCTTTTTCTTCACTGAGACGGCCGACATATAATGCACCGTTTCGATTGGTATTATTTTCAAAACATCCATTGAATGGGTCATCTACAAAATTTGGTTTTACATGTATTTTTTCTTCAGAAATACCACTTTCAGTAAATTTACTTTTTGCCAAATTAGTTAACGCTATAAAAGCGTCAACTTTTTTGTTCCATGTGTTTTTTTTGCGGTGATGCATCACCATATGGGAAACAGGAATCGTTTCCAGCCTGGACCGACGGTAACAGCCATGTAATACTGCTTGATAAGCAGAGGCACCTATACAGTCTTCACATATCTTTCCATCTCTCATCAAAAACCCACCCGGACATAACAAGCGATAATTGTGCAGAGTTAAAACCGAAGGAACGTTTGCTTCAACACATGCATCAAAGATCGAGGGTGTCAATAAGGGAAAAAAGTTATGCACATGAACTACATCAGGTAATTCCTTTCTTAGATGCTCTAAAAACCGTTCTTTTGAATGTTGCGAATATGAAATATTATAAGCAGCACTTAATTTATCGTATACTGTTCTAATTACATCGTTGTTTACAGTATATTGCGATACTTTATGTTGAGCAGACTCAAGCATATTTTTTTCATTTAGAACGACTGAGTCCTCACCCCCCGCTTCCTGGTAATAATTATGAACCTGAAGTATTTTCATCTTTAAGATTTAGCATCCTGGGGTTATTTCGTTTAAAAAAACTGCTCTTATCATCATCTTCAGGGAGGGACAGAGGCACAGTCGATACATTTTGCCGTGAAGAAAAGGTCGCGCTATACATAAGTACACATAAAAACAGCATATAAGTATGGTCATGAATTGCCAGACCGGAACTTGTCGTCGTTCGCACCAAAAGCAATGCTAACAACGCCATCATTGATGCGTATTTTTGCCTTGATAAAATATCTGTTTTAATTAATTTGGTCCGGCTATATTTCAGCATTCTTAAACTAACTAATATTATTGCTGAGAGCCATGGTATCAACCCCGCCATTCCAACGCCTACAATAACATCAAAAAACGCACCATGAAGCGTTGACATACCGCCAGTATGCATATTACCTAATATTTCCGTACGAGCAGCCGCAACAAAGCCATACCCGATTACTGGCGATTCTTTAAATAATTCCCACGCCTTGCTCCAGCCTTCAGTTCTCCCTGATAATGACATAACCAACTCATCTTCCTGACCACGAAGTAAGAAATCTACTAGAAGCCCTGAAAACCCCATTACGATTAGCATTATAAAACCAAGCACACCAACCAATATTAGATGCATCTTATTTTTATTGAAATAAAGAAATACAACAATTGCAACCACAAGGCCTATAAATGATGTTCTCGACTGTGATAGTATCAGCTCACCCATAGAAACCAATAACATTAAAACAAGAAACACCTTATAAAAGGTACGCAGCTTGAGATACAATTGTGTGACGCAGAACAAGGAAACAACTGCAGCATAAAATGCCAAGCCATTCTGTTGAGCAATTGGCATAACGCCAGTCATCAAATACGGTATTATTCCACGGGACTTAATAAATGCCTCTGAAGGAAAAACAATAGCTTCTACTACATACGCCAACAGCATAACCATTAATATTTTTACAATATATTCATACGCCTTATCAATAGTTGTATTATTGTTAACCAGCAAGCCTAAAGCTGCTGTTGTTACTGTTAACACTTCAATTGCCTTCCACATTGAATAGAATGACACACCCGAAGTCACTAACTGCGACGAAATTAATGCTACAAATCCATAAACAAATAATAAGACAAGGGGCGCACTAATAACTCTCGTAACTTTTTCAGAATTTTTTAATATTTCAGACATCGCTATTAAAGCAGCAAGTAACGCCAACCCAATACGATAAAAATCCCAAAAATCAAATCCAGCACCAGCCACAATATCTCTTAGCCGCCAATTTAATATATTACTAAACATAGCCAGCCATGCGAACAAAGCATATTTATTTATCCTTTGAACATGATTACTATTTAACATTAATAAACCTTGGTAGCATAAAAAAATTAAAAGGAATGATTATTTCTCACCGCGCACAGAAAGCAAATTTGCCGGTACGCCGCCTACAACACTCATGTCGGGAAAAGATTTTGTAACGACTGCACCAGCTGCGATAATACTGTGACTACCAATATGCACACCAGGCAATATAATTACTCTAGTGCCGACCCAGACATCATCACCAATTATAATTGGTTTTTCAGGAGCATTTTTTTGTTGGTTTATAGGTATGTCGAGCCTGCTAAATTCATGTGAAGTCGACATCATAATAACATCAGGCCCCATTAACACATCCGAGCCTATTGTTATAGCACCATTCAAACGCGAATTCTGACCCAACTGGCTTCTATCGCCGACTTCAAGACGTGACCCGTCACCAAAATAACACTTATTCTTGACTACTACATCCTTACCGCACTTTCTCAGAATACGTTTTACAAAAAAATACCGCCAGCGATAGTACAAACGATAGCCAGGCATAGGCTGCATTGGTAAATGCTGCAAAATCACATAATATATCATCAAATACAATTTTTTCATTAGCGGATATAACCTCTTACATCTTTATCAAAATCATCTGTAAACAACATTTATATTTCACCACTATTTACAGACTCATACCATTGATCAACAAACTTATAACGCCTTCCCCAGTCATATTCATTGATCACTGTTCCACGTCCGCGTTTACCCATAGCCTGGTTATGTAATCGATTCTTACTCAACGTCTCAAGATGATGCGTTAACTCATCAACAAAATCGTTGCGAGTAATGGATAATGCTTTAAAACCTGTATTGTTATCGATAATTGATCCAGGTCCGCCAACATTAGAAGTTATAATTGGCAACTCCAGTAACATTGCTTCCAGTATCACTATTCCGCCAGATTCAAAACTCGGGTAAAGAAATAAATCCGCCTTACTCAGTCTTGTTATAACTGATTGCCTGTCCATCCAGTCTGTCAAGGTAATATAATCCTGCATTTCTAGGTCTTTAATTAATTTGATTAGCGCAGTCTTTTCAGGCCCTTTACCTATAATTTCAAGGTGACCATTACCACCATTTTTTATATAACCAGCAAATGCTTCGATAGCGAGATGAAACCCTTTAATTGGTATTAATCTACCAATTGATACCACATCAAGTTTATCCTCAATACCTTTAGTTTCACTAGAACCTGATAGCTCTTCACATAAGTCTGACTCTATACCTATTGCTGTGTGAATGCGGCGACGAGACGACTTGACCCATCTTAATGGTGATCTTTTGAAAACATCATCACTTATGCCAACTATCAAATCAGCCCTGATCATTGATATCCAGAATAAAAGATCGATGTGTCTCATGAATGACTGAAACCAGCATCTCATAGTATCTTTGTATTGCTGCTTACAATCAAAAGCAAGACTGGACGGGATTTTAGGGTGACTTCCAATTGGCCCCCATACATAAGGGTATGGGAGCAAGGCAAGAAATGTAAACAACCAGTCATTGACAAAGGTGACGTGATGAGCAATATCGATCTTGATATGTTTGCGCTGCATTATCGTTTTAAATAAAGCTGAAAATTGCCATAAATAATAATATGTACGAATACCGCGACCACCTTTCTTCCAGAATGACAGCCATTTTGGCAGGTCTGTGTATATAAAATACACATTTTTCATTGGTTCATCTCTTATAGCACGCTCAATTTCATTCTTATTACTAAGTCTAGTCAAAACCCATGCAGTATTATTTTTACTGACACTCTTAACCATGTTCCAGCCAACACCGGGTTCTGAACCTCTATTTGGTTCACATGCATAAGCAGATACAAGAATATTAAGCTGCGTTGTTTTTACCGGCACACTCAAAATCAGGTAATTAAGCATTCTTCTGAATACAGAATTTATTGATAATTCAGTTTCAAATCTCTTATTGTTCTTGATATCAACAACGACACCACGCTGTATCATAAACCATAGATAAAGCGCTATATAAACGGGTATTTCATCAGCGTTAAGATTTGATATCTCAGCAGCTTTTATTAAAAAGTCTCCATTATCAGATCTCTTATTAAGTAAATTAGAGACTATTTTTGACGGCTCATCTTCTTGAACAAGCGCAGAGGGTATAATCATGTAATGCAAAATATCAAAAAGCGCTGGAAATGTATCCGACGAATATTCCCAGTCAAAAACATATGGTCTGCCATCTTTCAGTCTAAGAATATTCCATTTGACAAAGTCTCCATGCGCAAAATGCGCTGATATATCTTTTATCCCAAAATTTTCAGAGACCCACTGGACAAGCGCATCTCTGAGATACAATTCTTCATGCGTATAATATGGAACAGAATCTGATGATATTAGACTATTGATATGTAGTGATGATTTATTATATCCAGATATTTCTTTAACGTAATCAAGCAATTCTTTTTGACTAAGATAATTGGATCCCGATTTATTTTTAGGTGCCTGTTGATAAAGAAAACTATATTTACCAGTATCTTCCAGTCTGACATTTTCGGGTACTTCAACTGATTCTAGTGGTTTATTTGTAAATTTTTGAAATGTACTGTATTCATTTAAAACTAATTTTTTGGCGTCTTCTCGCTCAGCCAGCTTGATATACGCTATTACCGAGTTATTCCGAGTAACCTGCACGGTTTGTTTTTCTCGCGGGCCTTTGGTTCCTTGATAGTACGATAATTCAACGTTATTGAAATCGAATATATTGAAAATAATTTTTGAGAGAGAGTTTAATTTGTTATTAATTTCATCAGACAATGTCACCTTTTTAAAGTAAAACTTAAGTAAAAATACAGGACTTAATAAAAGAATAATTTTAAACACCCTGGCCTTTAAAGAAGATGGCTTGTAAGTATCTAAATTTGAGCGTATTGAATTTTTTGATAGAACGGGTAAATATACACGTGCAATATTACGATCTGGGACCGCGCAATACTTTTCATTCCTTTTACTAGTCATCAACGATTATGTCCATTTTTACGATTTGTATGAGCTAAAATCTCCCAAACAACTCTTCTGGATACTTCTTCTGGAGAATTATCGGTTTTGATAAAAAGACCATGTTTGTGTTTTTTCACTTGCTCTCTATATGCAATTATCTGTCTTTCTATTTCAGCTTTTGTCAATTCCTTTTTCCTGCTCCAAATTACATCTGGGTCATTATCCAGCAAAATCAATAAATCAGGTTTTCTTACAAATATAAAACCCAGTTTGAATATCCAACCCGGTAATTTAAATGCATATCTGGCGGGGTGAACAAAATAATCGTAATAATATCTTTCAGCAACGATTACTGTTGATTTGATTCTGCGCATGGATATTAGTATGTCCGCACCAATAATGAAATCAAGTAAATAATACATGTACCTGATAGCAGACACTGTAACACCATACTTATATTCCATATCCGGCGCATTTGAATCAACCCCAAGAACTTCAATTGCACCGTCAGATTTTTTTGCTCTTCCTAATTTTGGCATACAACCTGGACGCCAATGAAAACGGTGACTCTTTCTATAGCCGTCACATATATTAGTCATAACAAGATTAGCAATTGTGGACTTGCCACTTCCGTCCGGACCCAACACAACGACAAAAATACCTGATGGATTGGCAACTCGTTTTAATCCACGTAAAAACTGCCATACCAATCTTAATGTCAATCTCAAGAAATGCTTGTACTGATAACTAGCTACTGCATTTTTCAGCGACTTTTTCATATCTACTGCACTGATATCAGGTTCAGCTTTCAACAGATTATTAACAACACCAGAAAATTGCTTACCTGCCACCTTCTCTGAAAAAAGGACAGCCTCATCTTCTTTACCTGGTACTAAATTTTTTATATAACTAACTGCCTCGGGAGTCAGCGTGTTCTTTTTTGTTTTTTTTATTAGCAAATAAACAGCTTCAACTTCATTCCTTGGTTTATAAACACCGGCCAATTTAATCCTCTCATGAGTAAACTCATGACTTTTTATTAAATATTTATTAATCCCAATGGAATCATACAAACAATCGAGATGTAGATATGAAATACTGTCATTAGTACGGATCGCGACAATAAAGTAATAACACCCTGGAACATCATAATGAAGAGCATGGACTATAAGTAACATGTTTTCATTCTGCATCTCTTCCAATATGGGCAGTACAACTTTGAGCGGTGATTCATTAAAAGCCAGATCAACATCGCTGACGTCACCGCCATCAAATATCTCTCTACCATGTATCATTGAGTAAACAACTTCTCGATCATCAAACCGAGAAAGTATGTCTTTCAATATTGATAATGGTGTTGGTTGCATAATTAATTTAGATGCTTGGATTTCGTTACAAGTCATTTGATATCAGTATATTTATTATTAGTGATTAGAGTGAGGGCTTTTTATATAAAGATTGTATTTGCTGCTTTGTTATATAAAATAAAAACAATGAATTTGTTACCAAATAGCGTTTCCATAACCTATGCGGCTCACGAATAAGTCGATAAAACCACTCTAACCCAGCATTCTGCATCCATTTGGGACAGCGTTCTAATAATCCGGCATGAAAATCGAATGCCGCTCCCACACCAAATAATATTGCTGGGCATAATTCAGCGTAATTCTCCATCATCCACTCTTCCTGTTTTGGCGCTCCCAGCCCCACCCATACAAAATCTGGTTTTGCTAAATTAATATTTTTTTGTACTTCCTCTCGCTCTAAACTAGTTAATTCTCTAAATGGAGGCGAAACCATTCCAACTATAGATATTTCAGGAAACCTCAAAATCAAATTCTCTTTTAGCTTATCAAGCGTTAACTGAGTTGAACCATAAAAATAATGTCTCGCATCAGGAAATTCCTTTATACACAATGGCATAAAGTCTGGCCCAGCCACTTGCTCAACATCTGAATATCCTTTTAATTTTGCATATACAGAAAGCGGTTTCCCATCAGGCAATGACAAAAATGATTTATTAGTACTCTCTCTTAAAGAAGTGTTTTTCTTAGACGTCACTACAGTATGTACATTTGAAAAACATACGTACCCGCCGTTACCAGATTTTATCTGACTGCCTATCACGGCTATAGCCAATTGAGGATTTGATGCAGATATTTTACAATCTAGAATGTCAAAGCGTTCGTGTATGGGGGACGTATTCACTTACTACTTCCCCTACCATACACATCATCAAATCGCACAATATCATCTTCACCCAGATAACTACCTGTTTGAACTTCGATTAGCTCCAACGGAATCTTGCCGATATTTTCCAGTCGATGTTTTGTGCCCAAAGGTATGTAGGTGGATTCATTTTCGGAAAGGATAAACACTTCATCATCTTTGGTAACACTTGCTGTGCCTCTAACGACTACCCAATGTTCTGCGCGATGGTGATGCAGCTGTAATGACAACACTGCCCCCGGTTTTACGGTAATGCGTTTTGCCTGAAAACGATCTGAGCTATCAATGCCCTGGTAACATCCCCAGGGACGGCAGACGGTTTTATGTAACATGACTTCTTCACGGCCATCATTATGCAATTTCTCGACGATGTTTTTTATGTCCTGAACTTTTTCACGGTGCGCGACTAACAATGCATCAGCGGTATCAACGATGATTAAATCATCGACACCGAGTGCTACCACTAATCTTGATTCGGCGCGAATATAACAATTATTTGAGGCTTCAAATTCAACGTCACCGATGATGGTGTTATTCATTGAGTCGACATCACCGATATCATGTAACGCTGCCCATGAACCGACATCGCTCCAGCCAATATCAACTGGTATCACGACTGCGTTATCGACTTTTTCCATCACAGCGTAATCAATCGAATCACTCGGACATTTTTCAAACTCTGTTTCGTCAATACGAAGGAAATCCATATCCTTCTTTCCTTTATTGTAGGCATTGCGACAGGCTTCATACATTTCAGGTACCAGTCGTTCCAGAGCACTCAGATAGGTGGATGCTTTGAACATGAACATGCCGCTGTTCCAGTAATAACCGCCCTGCTCTATATATTTTGCTGCCGTTTCCATATTCGGCTTTTCTACAAAGCCGGCTACTGAATAACAATTGTTGCCGATTGAATCACCGGCATTGATGTAACCATAACCTGTTTCCGGTTTGTTCGGCACAATACCAAAGGTGACCAGGTTGCCTGATTCACTCTGTTGCTGACCAATTTTTACTGCTGCAAGAAAACCCGCTATATCTTTAATATCGTGATCGGAGGGTAACACTAGCAATACCGGATCCTGTTCATTCACCATGGCGTTAAAAGCAGCCAGGGCGATGGCAGGTGCAGTGTTTCGACCCACTGGTTCGAGGATAATATCCACATTTTTAATTTCGGATTGTCTTACCTGTTCGGCCACCATAAAACGATAGCTTTCGTTGCAGATAACCATTGCATGGGTAATTTCTGCCGCGTTTTTGAAACGATTGACGGTATCTTGAAGTAGCGTGGTCTTGTTAAGCAGCGGCAACAGCTGTTTGGGGTGCATTTTTCGTGATAGCGGCCACAATCGGGTGCCCGAACCACCCGATAAAATTACAGGGACAATCATTAACCTCTCCTACTCGAATCGTAACTATTTTCTTTTTATTGTAGTCATTATTGTTCTTATTTATGCTTTATCGGCCAATAATCGACTTTTCCATATCAAAAACACGGCGGGTAATACTACCAAAGTCAGGATTGTTGCGCTTAACATACCACCCACCATCGGCGCGGCGATCCGGCGCATTACCTCTGAACCCGTGCCACTGCCCAGCATAATCGGTAATAACCCCACTATTATGGCAGAGACTGTCATCATTATGGGACGTACTCTTAATAAAGCACCCTCAATAACGGCAGAACGAATATTCTCGATGGTTAAACTCTGATTTCGTTTTTCTGCATTGCTGACGTGATGAGCATACGCCTGGTTCAAATAGACCAGCATGACCACACCAATCTCCACGGCAACGCCGGCTAAAGCAATAAAACCGACCCCTACCGCCACCGACATGTTGTAATCCAGCAGATACAGCAGCCATAAACCACCAACCAGAGCCAATGGTAGCGTACCCATGATAATGAGTACTTCAGTGAAATCTTTGAAGCTCAAATATAACAATAAAACTATAACTATCAATGTGATAGGAATAACAGTTGATAAACGTTCTTTGGCACGAACCATGTATTCATATTGACCCGACCAGGAAATGGAATAACCCGGCGGCAGTTCAACATTGTCACTCACAGCGCGCTGAGCTCGCTCTACATAGGAGCCCAGATCACGACCTTCTATATCGATATAAATCCAGCCGTTGAGGCGTGCATTCTCGGTTTTAATCAAGCCCGGACCGCTATCAATGCGAATATCCGCGACTTCCGCCAGCGGAATATGTGCACCGGTGGGCGTTACAATCGGCAGGTTACGCAGCTTCTCCAGCGAGTCTCTGACATCCCGAGGATATCGAATATTGATTGGATAACGCTCCAGTCCTTCAACCGTTTGCGCTACCTGCATGCCACCCAGAGCCAGACGCACCACTTCCTGGACATCGGCAATGTTGAGCGCAAAACGAGCTGCGGCCAGGCGGTCGATATCGACCATCACATAACGGCCACCGGCGACACGCTCAGAATAGACCGAGGCTGTGCCGGGCACATCCTGAATCACGGCTTCAATCCGCTCACCGATTTTCTGAATGGTATCCAGATTCGCACCAGCGACCTTGATCCCTACCGGGGTTTTAATACCCGTGGCCAGCATGTCGATGCGGTTCTTGATCGGCATCACCCAGGCATTGGTGAGACCGGGAATCTGGATGCGCTGATTGAGCTCCTGCTTCAATTTTTCGATGGTCATACCTTCGCGCCATTGATCGCGGGGTTTGAGCTGAATGGTGGATTCGATCATGGTCAGCGGCGCAGGATCAGTTGCTGTTTCTGCCCTGCCCACCTTGCCAAAGACCCGTTTCACTTCCGGCACGGTCATGATCAACTTGTCGGTCTGCTGCAATAACTCCTGTGCTTTGCCAATAGATACTGCCGGAAAGGTTGTCGGCATGTATAGCAGATCGCCTTCGTCCAGATCGGGCATAAATTCTGAGCCGATTTGTGTCAGCGGCCAGAGACCTAATACCACCAATGCAAAACTCAGTGCCAGTACTTGCCTGGGCGCTTTTAGTACCCAATTGATGGCAGGCTGATAAATCGCAATCAAAACCCGGTTCACCGGATTTTTCTTTTCTGGCGTAATATGACCGCGAATAAAATAACCCATCAGTACCGGCACCAGCGTAATCGACAAACCCGCAGCAGCGGCCATAGCAAAAGTTTTGGTATAGGCCAGGGGTGAAAACAATCGCCCTTCCTGCGCCTGCAGGGTGAACACGGGTAAAAAACTCAGGGTAATAATTAATAATGAAAAGAATAGCGGCGGCCCGACTTCCAGGGTTGCCTTTCTAATTATTTCCCAACGATTTTCATCGGTGACTTGTGTTTTCTCAAAATGTTTATGCACATTTTCGACCATGACGATCGAAGCATCGACCATGGCGCCAATCGCAATGGCAATGCCACCCAGTGACATAATATTGGCATTAATGCCCATCCGCTCCATGATAATGAAGGACGCAAAAATACCTACGGGTAAAGAAATGATAATGACCAGGGATGAACGCAGATGAAAAAGAAATAATGCACAGACCAGAGCAACAACAACAAATTCTTCAACCAGTTTATAACTCAGGTTATCGACCGCACGCTTAATCAGGGATGAACGATCATAGGTTTCAATCACTTCAACGCCTTCAGGTAAACTTCTGACCAGTTCATTTAATTTTTTCTTAACACCCTCAATCGTGGTCAACGCATTTTCACCGTAACGCATGACGATGATGCCACCAACAACTTCGCCCTCACCGTTAAGTTCAGATATACCACGCCGTAATTGTGGCCCCAGGCGAATCTGAGCTACGTCCTTGAGCAAAATGGGTGAACCTCGTTCATTCACGCCTAACGGAATATGGCTCAGGTCTTCCAGCGAATCGATGTAACCGGTAGCACGAACCATATATTCAGCTTCGGACATCTCAATCACGGAACCGCCAGTTTCCTGACTACCACGCATGATGGCATTTTTAACTTTTGCTACCGATAAATTGTAAGCACGCAAACTATCAGGGTCGAGCACGACCTGATATTGTTTGACCATACCGCCGACCGTGACCACTTCTGAAACGCCGTGTACAGTTTGCAATTCATATTTCAAAAACCAGTCCTGCAGACTGCGTAACTGCGACAAGTCACGGCCACCTGTTCGATCAAGCAAGGCATATTCATAAACCCAGCCGACACCTGTGGCATCGGGTCCTAATTCAGGCCGAGCCTGAGCCGGTAATCTACTGGCAACCTGACTTAAATATTCCAGCACGCGTGAACGTGCCCAGTAAAGATCGGTGCCATCTTCAAAAATCACATAGACATACGAGTCACCAAAAAAAGAATAACCGCGCACATTCACGGCCCTGGGTACTGACAGCATGGTGGTGGTTAGCGGATAGGTTACCTGATCTTCTACCACCTGAGGCGCCTGCCCCGGATAAGAAGTTTTAATAATAACCTGCACGTCGGATAAATCAGGAATTGCATCCAGTGGTATTTGTTTGATCGAATAAAAACCCGCCGCCATTAACATTACTGTGAGTAACAAGACGATAAATCGATTATCAATCGAATAATTAATGATGGCTTTAATCATTTTGTCATCTCCATGCCTTTTTTGTCATGGGCTTTGGACATACGACTAAAGCTGGCTTTGATGCTGGCTTCCGAATCAATCAGGAATTGTCCGGAAACAACGACTTCCTCTCCTTCTTTTAAACCACTAGCAATTTCAACCCAGTCACCACTTTCAATACCCGCATTAACAGTTCGTGCTTCAAAACGTCCCTCGCCCAGGGCAACAATGACTCGTTCATTACGCCCAGTGCGAATTAACGCCTCCATAGGAATAACCAGTATGTCGGCTTTTGCACCGCCAAATATTTTCACGTTGGCGTACATATTGGGCTTCAAATTTTCTTCAGGATTATCAAAACGCAAACGCACTTTCAACGTTCTTGTTTTTGGATCAAGGCTGGGATAAATATATTCAACCTTGCCCTGCCATTCACGACCCGGTAAATAAGAAAGTGTCACCTGTGCTGGATCCCCCATCGAAACCCAGTTGGCCTGCCTTTCAAATACTTCAGCCAACAACCAGACGCTCGACAAATCTGCCAGACTCATCACTTTCATAGAAGGTTTAATAAACATACCTTCACGTGCTGGTAAAGTTGAAACTACGCCATCTTGCGGCGCAAAAACAGAAATGTACTGACGAACTTTTCGATTCTCGCGTAACTTTTCGATCTGGTCAGCTGAAATTCCCAGCGCTAACAGACGTTCACTGGATGCAGAAACTAATCCCTTATTACCTGCAGATAGAGCCTGGACAAATTCCTCCTGCGCGTTGACCAGTTGTGGCGAATAAAAATCAAATAATCGATCTCCTTTTTTAACACGCTCACCTTCTGAACGTACTTTAAGGTTTTCTATCCAGCCTTCTGTGCGTAGATGAATATGGCTCAATCTGGATTCATCAAAATCAACATAACCGACAGTATCAATACCACGCCAGAGCTTAGATATTTCGGCTTTTTGTGTTCGTACGCCCAAATTTTGTACCACTTCAGGTGATATTGTGATTGCATCGCCTTCCGTCGCATTTTCTTCAGCATAAACAGGAACCAGGTCCATACCCATGGGTGATTTTCCAGGCTTATCACGCTGGTAATTAGGGTCCATTGGTGCGACCCAATAGAGAATTTCTTTTTCTTCTGCCGACACTGCTGGCAACATTAAAAACTGTAATAAAATTATTTTTATCACTACATAACTCATTTTTTTCATTATTCTTCTCCTGTTACATAGAGCAATTGTGTCATCGCCAAAGCACGATCTACGCGCACTCGCAAATCAGATAAACGAATATCGAGCTCGGTGATATGTGCACGCATTAAACTGGTAAATTCAGTGACGCCACTTTGATAGGCTTTTAAGGCTGCTTTTGTATTGCTTTCAGCCGATATGATTAAATCTGTTTTATATTTACGATGTCTTTCATCCAGTTTTTTTATCTTAATTTGACTGCTATCATAAATCTGTTTTAGATTGCGCAATTTATCATCGCGTGCCAACCTGACCGCCATCATTTTTTCTTCACTGGCAGCAACGCGTTTATCCTGGCGATTTTCAGTGAACAGCGGAATATCCAGAGTGACCATTGCCGCCACCATATCCGTGCGATCGCTACTATCCGGGTTTTCACCAAAGCGTTTACGGTATTCCAGCCCCAGCCCCCAGGCCGATTTATATTGCTGATTTGCAATCGCCACACCCTGCTTACTGGCCTGCAGTTTTGCCGTCTCAATAGCAATGGCTGGATGATTCGTAATCAATACATTAAGGTCATCAATATTTAAAACTTGAGGTAACTGAGGAAAATCGAGATCAATCGGCTGCCATGCGGCTTCACCCAGCCATTGCTCTAATTTGGAGCGCAGCATGTCTTCTTCGGTTTGAATTTTTATTGCTCTATCATCAAGCCGTGATAATTCAAGTTCAGCACTCAATACATCCTGCTGATTGACTCGGCCAGAAGCATAATGCGCTTCGGTAATATCAACCAATTGTGAAAATAATTTTCGTGATCGATGAATGATCCGAACCGCTTCGATCTGGTAATACAGGTTCAAAAAATCTTCACGTATAGTTCGTTTGACACTGACCTGCCTCTCTGCTGCCTTTGCCAGCTCAGCCTTGCCCTGCCATTCAGACTGCACCTGCTTTAACTCCAGAGAATCGCCTTTTGGAAAAGACTGTTGCACACCAAAAATCAACTGTGTCATGGGTTCCTGAGAAAGGCTCAGGCTATCTACGGGTACGTTTGACAGCCCCATAAGGAGTTTAGGATCAGGTAACTGGTTATCTGCCACGGCATCATTATTCCAGGCACGCGCAACAGCTTTATGGCTTTCCATTAACGGGTCATTGCCCAGAGCAATGTTCTCAGCTTCAGCCAGAGTCAACGCTGAGGCATGGCTAAATACACTCATTATGGCAATGAAGACTACTACCCTGTTAAAAGCCGGATGACTTTTATTACCACTAACATGGTAATGAAGATGATCTCTCATCATGAAATACTCCACATCAAAAAAAATATCACCGCATTCGATGATTAATAGTGTACAAATAATACACTTACTGGTTGATGTTAGAGTACTAGCGGGGGCCTTGAAGGGGGAGAAATACTTCGTGTTAACAAAGAATCGGTGACTACCGGCACAAATTCAATCGTTGTTAAATCAGATAACGTTAGAAAACTAAAAATAATAGCTGAAGAGATATGCACACAGCCTGTACAGTCACCATCACACTGCTGACAACATACACAGGCCAGTTCTTTTGGTTCCTGCTTTGTATCAACCAGACCCGACATTGGCATTTGATGTCCCGCATGATTCATCATGCTCATGTCAACATCGACCTGATTGACTACACAGTGATCCTGCGATATCTGCATAGGCATCGCAAACACATTGCGTAATGGCAGCATGACTACCATTAACACTAATATGTTCACCAGCAATTTTTTTAACATCAATTTCATGTGTTTATAAATAGCAGAATTATCTCAACAAAACAATTATTTACACTTCAGCAATACGATTATTGTTTGTTTAATTGGTTCCATCATGGAACATATTAAAATTATACCGTTGTTAGTTTGTATGCTCTCTCACAATGAACTGACGTATATAAAAACATCCCATATTAAAACATGGCCGTTACCGTCAATAGGATTATGATTTACCGACAAATTACGCTAAAGCTGTATTTCCACCTGCTCCGAAGCTGCCTTAGCCTTATTCAGGGCTTTTTCCACAGTATCACTTCTAGCCAGAACCACGCCCATACGCCGACGCCCTTTTACTTCCGGCTTGCCAAATAAGCGCACCTGCGTATCAGGTTCAGCCAGAGCCGACTGCAGATTACCGAAGACCGGCTCAGTGGACTCACCTTCAACAAGAATCACGCTGGATGCCGAAGGCCCGTGAAAATGGATATTGGGGATGGGCAAACCCAAAATAGCTCGAGCATGCAGAGCAAACTGGGATAAATCCTGCGAGATCATGGTCACCATGCCAGTATCGTGTGGCCTCGGCGAAACCTCACTAAAAATCACTTCATCACCCTTGATGAACAACTCCACGCCAAATATGCCACGCCCACTCAGGGCATCTGTGACTTTTTTTGCTATTTCGCGTGCCGATTCAAGTGCTTGCTGACTCATCGCCTGTGGTTGCCAGGACTGACGATAATCGCCGTCGATCTGAATATGTCCTATTGGTTCACAAAAACTGGTGCCACCTTCATGCCTTACCGTGAGCTGGGTAATTTCATAGTCAAAATCAACAAAGCCCTCAATAATGACTTTACCCGCACCACTTCGACCACCCTCCTGGGCATAATTCCAGGCAGCATCAATATCTGCGGGCTGCTTAATCGTACTCTGGCCTTTACCCGATGAGCTCATAATTGGCTTCACCACACAGGGTAAACCAATTTCAGCAATCGCCTGATCAAATTCGGCGCGGGTGGTAGCAAACTGATAAGGCGAAGTTTTGATGGCCAGATCCTCTGCTGCCAGACGCCGAATACCCTCCCGGTTCATTGTTAAATGTGCCGCACGTGCGCTGGGAATTACCGTAAAACCTTCTGACTCAAGCGCTACCAATGTATCTGTGGCAATTGCTTCAATTTCAGGCACGATAAAATCAGGCTGTTCCGCCTCAATCACGGCACGTAAGGCGATACCATCCAGCATGTTAATCACATGACTGCGATGTGCCACCTGCATGGCCGGGCTGTTTTCATAACGATCAACTACAATTACTTCAACACCCAGACGCTGCAGCTCAATCACAACTTCTTTACCTAGCTCACCACCTCCACAAAATAATACTTTTGTCGCAAATGTGGATAAGGGCGTACCTATTTGTGCCATATAAAAATACTCATTAGTTGTTAATCCTTCAAGTACCGACATTATAAGTTCATCCCAATAAAAGAAAACTTATCTTGTACTGATAAGGTGCAATAAACTCATTTTACAGATGCTCATTAGTTTGATAGCACCTTAAACAATTTCTGAAGCTATACAAATCATGAATTAAGATATTCGATTGTTATACATTTCATGATGTTATGTTATATTCACGTCACGAATCAGGTTGTACAAACTACCAGTATTGCGTGCTAGCTGGACTTGTATTGTTCATATACAATCAATCGAATAGATACTCGATTTTATCGAGAAAAAATGAAAACAAAGGGATAATAGTAATGACTTCTGATGAAGACATAACATCGGTCAACGTAGACACCTCACGATCTCAAACAGATGATGACTATTCATCTGATGAAATTATCCCCCTGAGCGTATTATCAGATGGCCTGACTGATGTCGGTAGAAAACGCCTTCATAATGAAGACTCTTTTTATATTTCAGATGACAAGTGCCTGTGGTTCGTTGCCGATGGAATGGGCGGCCACAATGCGGGAGATTTTGCCAGCCAGTCACTGGTAAATGATATTGAAGCCTTTTTTGCTACCAGCGACTCCATCGAAGAATCCGCAAAAAATGCCGAAGATATTATCCAGCAAACCAATTTGAACCTGATCAAAAGGGCTTCAACAATCGCCAATAACACCGTTATTGGCGCCACCATTGCACTATTCATTACTCAGGACAACCACGGTGTGGCCCTTTGGGCAGGTGATAGCCGCATTTATCGCATACGTTCAGGAAATATTGAACAGATCACCACTGACCATAGTCTGGTCAATGATATGGTTAAAGAAAACCTCATCAAACCGGAAGAAGCAGAAACTCACCCGGAAAAAAATAAGATTACTCGTGCTGTCGGCTATGATAAAGACCTCACCCTGGATTATCGAAAGCTGTCAATATTACCAGGTGATCGATACATCCTCTGCTCTGATGGATTATCAAAAGAACTATCAGATGATGAAATATTATCCATCGCTGGTCATGGCTCAACCGCCACGACCAATCAGAGCCTGTTGAAACGGGCTCTCGACAAAGGTGGACGCGATAATATTACAACCATTACCATCGATTTTTTCAAAGGATAATTTTTGTGGATAAATTTGAAAAAATAGTCACGCAACTAATTAATAACGAAATAGATATTGAAGAAGCCTGTTCATTGCTTGAACTCTGGTCTAAGTCGTATGTGGATGATAAAGAAACCTTCAACAAGGCTCATAATATTCTTGATAAACTCTATAACAATCATAGAATTAGCGACAACTATCAAAGTAAAATATTAAGATCAATTCAGGCCTGCTCTGGCACGACCCATGCTTCGAGCAACGATGAAGATGACGATGATGCAACGGTCATTGCTCAGCTGCCAGGTAAAACCACGACAAATATTCAGGATGAGATAGACGATGACGCAACTGTCTTTGCCAACAATTCTGTAGATGACATCACCATTCAGCTCGAAGACGATGGAAGTACAACTGCTGCCTCTCAATCTCAAAGCCAGCTCGATCACGCCGAAGATGATGGCGTTCTAAAACCCGGCAGCATACTTAAGGATCGTTTCAATCTGGTTTCTGTATTAGGTGAAGGCGGAATGGGCGTGGTTTACAAAGCCATCGATATGCTCAAAGTTGAAGCCAAGGACATGAATCCTTATGTCGCTATCAAGGTGTTATCTGAATCATTCAAGGAACACCCTGATGCATTTATCTCACTGCAACGTGAAACCAGTAAAGCCCAGAAATTAGCGCATCCTAATATTGCCACGGTCTATGACTTCGATCGTGACAAAGAAACCATATACATGACGATGGAGTTACTGGAAGGTAAACCATTGGATGAGTTCATCAAAAGCATGCCCAAAGAGGGCCTTCCTGAAGCCGATGCCTTGGAAATGATTAACGGTCTTGGTGAAGGGCTTGCCTATGCACATAAAAATGGTCTGGTGCACTCGGATTTCAAACCCGGTAATGCTTTTGTTTTGTATGACGGTCCAATAAAAGTAATCGACTTTGGTATTGCCCGTGCTGCTGGCGGTGCTGCACAGGATCCAGCACCGAATCATGATATAGCCAAAACAGGGCTGGAGACCAACCTGAATCCAGCTCCTACCGATAACACTGCAGGTGTCACTACCGATTTTGACGCAGGCACATTGGGCGCACTTACACCGGCCTATGCGACGGTTGAAATGTTTGAAGGCAAAGAACCAGCCCCTTCTGATGATATCTACGCCCTCGCCTGCGTTGCGGTTCAATTGCTCACGGGTAAACATCCGTACAAAAAATTAACCGCACCCAAAGCCAAACAGAAGGGTATGAAACCTCCTGTTATTACGGGTTTCTCCAAACGCCAACAAAGAGCACTGGATAAAGCACTTGAGTTCACTCGTGATAAACGAACTGAAACTATGGAGGAGTTTCTGGATGGCATTCGACGCAGAAAGAACTATACCAAGCAAATTGTTCTGGGTACTGTTGTCACCCTCGGCCTGATAGGAGGTTTTGGTTATAAACCTATTACCAACTATTATGAACAACAGGAAATTGAAAAAATTATAGTACAGGCCAATGAGGGTTCCACTACTCGCCTACTCCAGACATTAAGTACGCTTCAGATGTATACACCTGAAAAGAGAAATGCCATTAAAAATGGTATTAAAGATAAAGCGCTTGAAATATATACCACAAGAATTCAGGAAGCCGTCGATATTAATAATGGCCAGTACAGATTCGACGATGCAAAAAGTTATATTGATGAAGCATTAAGTTACTACTCTGACTCTGCGGCAATTAAGGATCTCTCTGTAGAAATCAATGAAGCGAGAGAGACCTTATCTCAGAACTTACATGTTAAATATATTGAACAACTAAAAGCTCTCAAGTTATTGCCTGATGAAACCCAGGATGATCTAACAGACACCTTAAGTCTTCTAAAAAGTATTGCACCGGAAGATGCTACATTTAATGACCCTCGACTAGAGATCAGTTACTATAATGAGGCACAAAAATCAGCACAAGAAAAGCAGTTTAAAACTGCCGACACTTACCTGGATGTAGGTAAAAAATATGTGCCAAACAGCCTGATATTTCAGGAGCTTTCTGATCGAACAACCCTTGATAAACTCAACAATCAGATAAGCGTCGCACAACCACTATCCGAAAATAATATTCCAACAGATATAGTCGTCCTTAGTGAATTAAGACCTTATATTGATGACTTGACCATATTGAGCCTAAATACAGATCAACCAGGCAAAGCATATAATCATTTCAATAAATTATTTGAAAATGAATTTAAGCAATCAATTAACATTGATGCTGAAAAAGCTCTTGAATTACTGCAAATATTTTCCGCAGCCTTGCCAATAGAAAAACTAATCAGGTATACAGAACAGCTCGACTCCATTAACGGTATCAGCACACCCGTACCTGAGAATGAGACGTTGGCAAAAACACATTTTATTAATAAAGACACTAATCTTGAGGATCTCATCTCACAGCTATCTGCCATACGCTCAAACATTAGCCAATACCGAATTAATGCTCGTACTCACTACAACCTGGACTTCATGTCTAGCATAGAAGCATTAAGCAATCAGAATCGTGCTTCGCTAATCGAGTACTACAATGAACTGTATCAACCTTTACTCATTGCTGACAGCAGAACTTCCTCAAATGAATATCTGAATAGCACCAGAAAATCATATAATGCAGAGCTGGCTCGTGTAAAAATCCAGGCAAATATTGAAAATGAGAAACGTATATTTAGAAATATTGCCGCAGAAAACAGACTCAAAGATTCTCTTAGTACTTATGAAAAAATCATAAACAATACAGATGACACGGAATTTATTGAGTATGCCAAAAAAGAAATTACCCGAATGTACTCAACACTGGCTGAAAGTAGTGCCACTGAAGACAACTATGATAATGCTTTAACCTATGCACTTCAGGCCAGGGAATATTTTACTAATGAACATGTAGAAAAACAGGTAAAAGAATACCAAAAAGAAATATCGACCAAAGAAGTTGCTCGTCTGATTATTAGTCGTGAAGAAGAAGATAAAATCAGCGCAAAAAAACTGTTAAAAACTCTCAGTACTGACTATGTTGATGATTACTCATTTATTGTCGATAAAATTGGCTATTTAATTAATCTTGAGATCATACCACTTGCTGATATCAATCTACTTGATGCCCATCGCCTGAAAGAACATGCCCTATCTATAGTGTCATCCCGGATTATAGAGCGCGTTTCTATTAAAGCATTACCCAAACCCTCAAAACTTGCAATTCAGGGAAAGATTGAAGTCGGGCAAAAAAATCTAACAGCAGCTCAATCCAGTCTTAACAAAGCCATTGCCGAACACCCTACACATTATCAGGTTGATGAATTAAGAGTCATACTAGATGAACAGGTAAAAATTGCTCAGGAGATCTATCAGGAATATGAAAAACATTTTAATAATGAAAAATACATAAACGCTGATAAGGCACTTAATAACGCTATTGCTCAATGGAAGGATAATCCAGCCTATAACAAAGAGCGCCTTAAATATGACCGTGTAATGAAACAGGTCAGGGCTAACGCGAAGTTATGTCGTACAGACCTTCAGGGAATAGGCAAGCAAACTCGAGGTACCTGTAATGATGTTGTGCTGTCTATGAAACGGGAAGCACCAACCATGGTTGTTGTTCCTGCTATCTCTGCAAGATCAACTCCCTATGCCATTGGCAAATATGAAGTTTCAATCAAACAGCTAAATGATTACTGCGAATCAACCAATCAGTGCTCTAAATTGACTTCAACCGACACAGAACTGCCCGCCACCAATGTACCCAAGGAAGTTGTAGAAAATTATACTCGTTGGTTATCTTCCGAAACGGGCTTTGCCTACCAGATAGCTTCACGCGAACAATGGCGCAATGCCGCAGCCTCAGGTGGACGAGAAGGCAACTCGAACTATAATTGTCGATTACGTCTAGGAACAAAACTTATTAAAGGCCAAAATATTGTGCCAGTTAAATCAGGCTCGGTAAACAACTGGGGTTTGATCAACTATGTGGGTAATGTTGATGAACTGGTAAGAACCGATAATGGTTATGTACTAGCTGGTGGAAACTTCTCTGACTCAATTTCTGACTGCAAGATCTCTCTTGAGAAACCATTTACTTCAAACAGCAGCACCACCGGTTTCCGCCTGGTGAGAAATTTAGAATAATGTCCAATTGATAATTAAAAAAACAATAAAATATCAGCTCACTGTAAATGAAATAATGAGTGGATTGGATGCAACCACCTTCTCGCCCATGCTGATTTCACCATGCGAACTCAAAGGCAGTTCTTCACGTCGCAAATAAACTTCTTTGCCATCGTTGAGCTTGATAAAAGTGCCATTCGTACTTTGATCTGCCAATACGAATTTTCCACGATTGTAATCAATTTTCACATGACTACGAGATGCCAATGGTGCATCAATCGTCACATCAGCATTTGCACCACGGCCAATAATAATAGGCAGATCTGCCTTGGTCAGAGTTTTACTGCCACCCAGATAACTAATCATTAGTTCAGTATCACCGCTGGATTGTGAAGGCGTAAACGACATTCTGGTGACATCATCTTCTTCATCCCAGACTATGTCATAAATAGTGATTTGCTCCTGCTTACCTTTTACTGATGTGGTATCAAATTCCCTGGCCATTTCCTGCAACTCATCAGAGAGTTGGTTATAAGTTTCTTCTGTCGTGATAATTTGGCGCGCTTTGGCGATTCCTGCCATACGTGCTGCAACATTTACCGCATCTCCAAAAACATCACCATTATCCAGAATGGCTTCACCGGCATGTATACCAATTCGAACAGCCATCGGTTTATCATCCGGCCCCGTCAAAATACTGACAGCTTCCTGAATTCGACAGCTGGCATTTACCCCATCTTCGGCAGTTGGGAACCGACTCATAATTTCATCACCGATGGTTTTAATCACCACACCTTTATATCGCTGTGTTATGTCGGCCATCAAATTTATACAATTCCCTATGATAGCTTTTGCCTGTTCATCACCAAATTTGTCATAGAGCGCTGTACTTCCAGCCACATCCGAAAACATAACAGCACAATTGATTATTTCACGACTCATTAAAACATCTCTCCAACTACTTACCTAATACAATAAACCTGAAACGTGTAATCCGACGGGTTTTTTCTTTCTCTTTTTTTCTTCATCATTAACAGGTATATTTCCAGGCAACGGCGCCTCGTCACTTTGATCAGCAGGCAACGCTATACCCATACCATCAACAACAAATAAGTTAATATCTGAGAATAAAGCTAAATCAATAAAACCAACATCTTCCAGCCCACTCGACTGACTGCGTTGAGTACCTGCACTTCTGGCAGCACCTGAGTTTACAAGCCCCTTACCCAAATCGGTTATATTAAGATTCACATTAACATTTGGCGCGGTTGTAATATAGGCATTGTTGGCATAATTCAGTGTCACTTTACCCTGAATATCACTACTCAATATAAAAGCATTTATCTCATTCTGGCCAATATTATTGCCTGCTGCCAAATTAACAACATTTGCCCTGACACTCGCATTATAGAAATCCGTACTATATATATTGCCATTGTCACTGGTTACAGAAACAGTGCCAACATTTGCAAAAGTACCCGATGCCGCATCCAGTAATGAAATAGCCATATCACTCGAGCTATGATAAATGATATTACCGCCCGTAGTGGTCGCCTCCAAACCATTAACCATGGTTATTGAACCCGCTGAGGCTGTAACCGAAATATCGCCAGCAGTAGAAATGATGTTGCCTGACTGTGCAATATTACCTGTCGATGACACGGTAATGCTAGCGCTCGTTGTTAACGCGCCAATATTAAGATCACCTGTATTCGCCAGCAATATACTGCCACCGGCCGTATCAGTGGCGATATATGCATTAATACTATTACCAGTATCACCTAGAGTACTACCGCCCGCAGTCGTAGTCGTTAGCAGATTACCACTAATCACACCACTTTGAGTCAAACTACCTGTCGTCAGGTTAATGTTACCAACTGTGTTAACACCAGTGATATCCAGTGCACCACTGTCCACCAGCAGGATATCACCGATCGTGTCCGTACCATTAAAACTGACCAGTGCATTATTTAAACCTAATGTAGTTCCACCCGTAGAATTCGTAGTGAGTAAACCACCAGTAAGAATGCCTGCTGAATCTTGTGTCAGTACACCACCCGCTGTCAGATTAATAGTATTAGCGGTCATGGCATGACTGATAGTCAGATTGGTGCCTGAGCTTAGATCAAAACCACCTAAGTTATTAACAATGGTGGTTCCACTAGTAATGATCGCTCCTGTATTACTAATAATGACATCGCCACCACCATTTTGATCTATACCAGCCAACGTCAACGTGGCTGTATCATTATTCAATTCGATGTTGCCACTGGTGCTGTTGGTTGCTGTGTAGATATTAACGGTATTCACACTGTTCAACACACTGCCACCAGCTGTGCTGGTAGTCAGCGAATCACCGCTGATGATACCGCTCTGACTCAGACTGCCTGCTGTTAGAGTGATGTTGCCTCCGGTGTTGATGCCAGTAATGTCCAGCGCACCGTTGTCGGTCAAAATAATGGTTCCGTTAATGCTATCGCTACCATTATAACTGTTAAGGCTGTTGCTCAAACTCAGGTCACTACCACCGGCCGTGCTGGTAGTCAGTAGATCACCGCTGATAGTGCCGCTCTGGCTCAGACTGCCTGCTATCAGGGTAACGTTTCCACCGGTGTTAATGCCAGTGATATCCAGCGCGCCATTGTCAATCAGAACAATAGCACCGTTAACGCTGTCGCTACCGTTATAACTATTAAGGCTATTATTTAAGCTCAGATCACTGCCACCAGCCGTGCTGGTAATCAGTAGATCACCACTGATAGTGCCGCTCTGGCTCAGACTGCCTGTTGTCAGGGTGATGTTTCCACCTGTGCTGATGCCTGTAACATCTAATGTTCCATTATCAACCAGAACAATATCACCACCACCGGTATCTGTGGCATTAAAAGCGGTTATGTTGTTTGAGTTATCCAAAGTAACACCACCGGTCGTGGTGGTGGTCAACAGGTTACCGGCAATCACACCACTGTCTGTTAGTGATCCCGTGTTCAGGTTAATGTCACCTGAAGTGCTAATGCCACTCACATCCAGCGTACCCGTATCTACCAAACTAACCATACCACCACCTATATTGGTGGCGTTGAAGACAACTATGTTATTGCTCTGCTCCAGAATGGTACCACCCACTGAACTGGTGGTTAATAACCCACCTGTCAGGCCGCCGCCTGCCGCTTCGGTGATGGTACCTGCAGCATTCAGGCTGATGGCATTAGCTGCTATGGCGTGACTGACGGTGAGATTACTGGTTGATGAACTCAGATCCAGATTGCCGGCTCCATTCACAGTCACGGCACCACCAGTGACGATCTCACCGGTATTGCTGATAATGACATCACCGCCACCGCTTTGACTAATGCCAGCCAGAGTCAATGTGGCCGTATCGTCATTCAACTCGATGTTACCACTGCCACTGTTGCTGGCATTCAGGCTGGTAATGATATTGTTTTGATTCAGTAGAGTGCCACCCACTGAACTGGTGGTTAACAGACCACCCGTCAAACTGCCGCCTGCCGCTTCGGTGATGATACCCGCCGCATTCAGACTGATGGCATTAGCTGCTATGGCGTGACTGACGGTGAGATTACTGGTTGATGAACTCAGATCCAGATTGCCGGCTCCATTCACAGTCACGACACCACCAGTGATGATCTCACCGGTATTGCTGATAATGACATCACCGCCACCGCTTTGACTAATGCCAGCCAGAGTCAATGTGGCCGTATCGTCATTCAACTCGATGTTACCACTGCCGCTATTGCTGGCATCCAGACTGGTAATGACATTGTTTTGATTCAGTAGAGTGCCGCCCACTGAACTGGTGGTTAACAGACCACCCATCAAACTACCGCCTGCCGCTTCGGTGATGGTACCCGCCGCATTCAGGCTGATGGCATTAGCTGCTATGGCGTGACTGACGGTGAGATTACTGGTTGATGAACTCAGATTAAGATTGCCGGCTCCATTCACAGTCACGGCACCACCAG
>Ga0224496_10000342_pt1 | contig 33385 bp, 47 predicted proteins | sample SF_Jul11_sed_USG_2_FD_168127 | JGI IMG/M metagenome (GOLD analysis project Ga0224496, IMG submission 168127) | Sediment microbial communities from San Francisco Bay, California, United States - SF_Jul11_sed_USGS_8_1 | ecosystem: Environmental > Aquatic > Marine > Sediment | place: USA...
CACCCTGCTGCAGAATAATGAACAGCAGCTCGTCCACCAACTGCTCACCGACACCCTGACCGGTCAACCGAACCGGGTGCTGTAGCCCGCCGCGCGGTCTGGAACCAAATGACGCGAGGTTTGAAACCGCGCTTAAAGGCCCTTTAACTCAAATTTGAAATGAACAACTCGGTGCGCGTTTTGCCCCTCGCCGTGGTCTCTTTCGACATGCTGTACTTGAGCGTCACTTCCTCGATCTGAAACCCTCCGAATATCTCCCGGATCTCCGGCGTATCATTGATCGTCATCAGGAACTTGCCTTTGACCTTGCCTAATATCTCGGCAAGGTCGAGAAAGTCCTGCTCGACAAAGTCATGGCGATAGCCTGGGATCTTCCAGTATGGCGGGTCCATAAAGAAGAAGGTCGCGGGGCGATCATAGCGTGGAATCAGGTCGCGGAAGGACAGGCACTCGACGGTCACCCTGGCCAGACGCTGCCAGGCGGCGGTGATTGTCTGCTCCAGCTCAAAAAGGTTCATCCTGGGTGGGTTGGTGGTGGCGGTGCCGAATGTCTGGCCAACCACCTTGCCGCCGAAAGCCGACCGTTGCAGATAATAATAGCGCACGGCCCGCTGCACGTCGGTCAGGGTCTCGGGGTTGGTTTTGAGTAAGCGGCTGAATTCGTCGCGGGCGTACAGCACATATTTAAACTGTTTGTGGAATTCTTCAGGGTGATGCTTGACCACCCTATATAATGTGATCAGCTCCTTGTCCAGGTCGTTCAGGATCTCGACAAAAGATGGATCCTTTTTGAAAAGTACCCCGGCACCGCCTGCAAACACCTCCACATAGCAGGCATGCTCTGGGATCCTCTCGATGATTTTTTTGCCAGCCGGTTCTTGCCTCCGAAATACGGAACTAAAACTCCCATGTTGCCCCTTGATAATAGGCAGGCAGTCTGCTAGATTCGCGGTCGCTACACAGCAACGAGACTAAGCAGGTGAAGCCTGCGGACCTCCTTTCCGCGTTGGTGCGCAGAGGGATGGTTCGGGGAGCGCGCTAACGCTCCCCGTCTCGACCTTCACCACTTCACGGTGATCAAATTCCCGCCAGCCCATACAGCATATAGGGCATACTCCCCGGTTTTGTTCCCCCCATTATCACCCAACGTAAACAGATCCCCATTAGTCGGCCGTCTGATTGGGTATGTCAAAATCTCAAGTGCCGCCATCTGTGAATACCCGGACGTGAACGCGGAGTCCTTGGTGGCTGGGAGCAGCCGGAGCGCACTCCCCACCAGCAACTGCCCAAGCATCCCGGATCGGGCTATCCAGCGCATCTCCCTATCAGTCTCCGTTGTTCGGTCGATGTGGAAGGCGAGACCACCGTTATACTCATAGTCCCCACCGACAGCCTCGAAGGCGATTAGATGGCTTATTTCGTGGACCGCTAACGATGCAGCAAAACCAGCTGCCACATAAAACGGATTTTGGGCAAAAATTTCGTCAGCCGACTTGCCGAATAATTGGACCTGAAGTGCGCCAGCCGTCTGGGGCCAACACACAGTCAGTAGAATGGCTGCAATTAGTTGTTTCATGTTATCCTCCTGCGTTTATAACCCCACGATAAATTCCTTTAACGCGGACATTGGTATCGGTATATCCACCAAACGAGAACTCTGCGTATGCACCGGTTGCAGATCCCTCGAAGATCTGCAGCTCGTTGTGATAATTAGCCAGTATCCCGACTGATGCATCGACCCCTGTTGCCAACGGCAAGCTAATAAAAACGGTTGTTGTACTTCCCTGGTTCTGCGTCAAGAAATACCGCACGGGGTTCCCTGTTTCATTGCGCAAGACAACTAAACCATCCGTGCCGCTTTTTTTAAGCAGGATTCCGCCAATGTCAACCACCGTGGCAGAGGCGTCCGTGGTATCAAAATCAAAATGGCCCATGACAATCCCGTCAACCGCGCCATCTTTCAGCGTGACGCCGTCAACGGTAACCCCGGCACCAGTGGTCTTCTCGTTAATCGTGTCGGCAGTTAATTCTCCCGCCAGCGACTGAACCAGCCACCGTTTGGTCCCGGCATTAACGTCAGGCGCGATAATATCCGGCGATGCCTCGGCCGCCCCCGAGGCATCGTCCAACTCGTACACATAAAATGCGCCGCCCGTCACCACAAAGGCCCGGTCGCCGTCAAGCAAGTCCGCCCCGTCAATGGCATCCAAAGCCCCGGCCGCCCCGCCGGTCAGCGCCGTGCGAAAATAAAACTGCTCGGTATCCATGGCCTCCGCATTCGTTCGCCATTGCTCCAGGGCCGCGCGGGCCACGGCCTCGAAACCATCGACCCCGGAGACCGGGAAGGTATCCCATGTGTATTTCTGGCCCATCAAACCACCTCTTTAATAGAATAATCGAGCATGCTCTTATGCGATTTATGGCCACCACCCGGAGGGGCTTCAAATTTGCCGAAAACCGCCCATTCCCTGTCATCCTGGCTACTGACCACCCTAAACGGCAGCGGGTCAGGCCCCACCCCGTCATATATCTTCATGAACTGATAAAAGTCAGGGGACCGGTCAACGCGGATCTGCCCGGCAAAGGTCCGAACAATGTCCCGTTTTCGGGTATAAAACGCGCCGTTGTTCAGCTCCTTGACGATCGAATAATCAACCCGCCCCTCGCCCAAATCGCCCACCGGATCGGGAAACGTCCTTACCAGGCCCGCCCAGACGATCCCGGCCTGTGCCACATTCGGCGTTTGGGCTAGAAAATCAATCTCGATCGTGTGCTGTAGCGTCTGGTAGAGATATTCAACCCATAGGGATGTATAAATTTCGCCGGCATCGGTGATCAGCTCCAGATAGGTGTCGATTACGTCGCCGAGGGTATAGGTGTTGCTTTCCACCACAACCCCGTCGCCGTCTTTAACCGTCACCGTCATCTCGCGGGCATTGGTGTTGAAGATGGCCAGCCCGTTGGAGCTGCCGACCACGGTCACGATCAGCTTGGCATCGGCGCTGGTTGCCTTCCAGATCTTTTTCGGATACTTATCCAGGACGTTGTCATCCGGGAACTCGGCATCTTCCTCGTCAGCCACGGCCGCGCTTATGTTGTTCGGATAGATCACTTTCATGCGGCCGTAATTTCCCCCTCGCCCTCAATCTCCACCACCTCGTTTTCAAAGTCATACGAGATCCGCCGCGCCCGAATATAGGCGGCGGTATCAACCACCAGTGAACTGTCGGTCCACGAAACCTTTTTGCCCGGCGCCGGCAACCCGCCCAAAAGTGGCACCCTCAACCGGCAGCGCGGTCGATTGATCACGGAAAGTATGTCATCCAGGGCCGCCTCAATGTTGGCCTGGGCGCTATGATAGGCCTCAGACAAAGATAGCGCCTCACCGTAGGGATAAGCGCTGGCCCGCGAATAATCGCCGCCGGTAATGATCGAGGTGGGCACCACGTCCTCGTAGGTGGACGGAAAATAGTCATACTCGGTCAACACCTCCGAGCCGTTATCCGCCAGCATGTCCACCAGGTACAGCGTCCCGGCTTCGATGTGAAAACAGTGCGAAAAGAAGGCGCAGAAATCGGAAATCGTGTCGATCAGCAGCCGGTCGCTGGTCATGGTGTGGATCAGGGCGGGCGAAGGCGCTCGGGCCGCTGTCGTGTCCAGGGTCAGGTTAAGCCGCGTGGGGTCGGCCGCCCAGGCCATGACGTTTGCCAGGGTGTCGTCAAAGGCCTGGTTGGTGGCCACCACCGTGTCGTAAGCCGTGCCGTGTAAATCATAAGAAATCGAATCCCGATCAAACCCGGCCCGGTGCGCGGTACCGGAAAACAACGTCTCGGCCGAGGCCTCGTCGGTAGCCGTGTATTTGACCGTGATCGGGCAGGATGCCGGCGGCGGCCAATCGCCCTTGAAAAGATCAGGCGACAAGATGATCGACCCGAAATCCAACCGGGCATAGCCGCCGTAATCCTTCGGCAGGCTGTATTGCGGCGGGGTAAACGAGGTGATCATATTGGCCCACCAATGGTCCAGGGCCAAGCCTTCCATTGAAAGCCGCTTTAAAACCGCGTTTATGCTCATTTCAACCAGCAGCATTACTCGCCCCAAACTTGTCTGTGCTTCGGATCACGGTTAACCATCTGCTTGGCCTCTTTGCAGCAATGACCCGGATCCAACCAGTTCAGGAAACGCTCAATGAGCCATAATATGGGATGGGACCTTTGAAAATCATCTCTACCGTGGGCCTCCAGGATGAAGCCAATGCGAGCCGACAGCGTGGAGTAAGGCGATCCACCGCATACGGCGTTCACGGCACAGTCAAACGCGATTAGTTGATTCAACAGGTATTGCGCAATAGACCATCTGAGATTTTTTGTCATATCATTGCTCCTTGTCACATCACCATGGGCCGAGCGCCCAGGCCCCGTCGTTCCGCTTTTACCCGCACATTGTCGGCCCGCTGGTCGATATAGGCGTCGAACTGCTCACTGCCCACCATCACCGTGATCTGCAGCGGCCGGCTGTTATAGTTGCGGTTTTCCTCGGCGGTTAAAATCCGCTCGCCCCGGTGGATCTTGGCGGGCATGTCGTATGGGACATAGTCGGTGCCTCCGGCGAATCCGGGTAACGGGGACATGTCCCACGGCGAGTCGCTGATTGTGGCCTTGTATATTTCCTCGATCTGTTTCCCGAGATGGTCGGCCCAGTGGATTGACCGTCCCGGGGTCACAAGATCCTCGAAAAAGGGGATCAGGGCAGCGTCCACCGAATCGATAGTGGCCTTGCCTGGTCCGACCAGGTAGTCATTGTCCCAAATAAAATGAGCCAGCGTATCGAGTTTCGAGTTCTTGGGCATTTTGTCCATTAACTCGGTCAGATCATTGCTCACCAGCAACATCGGGTCATCGATGATCTCTTTTGGGGTTGGAGCCAGCCCGGGCAACGGTGAGCCACCCAGCAAGTCATCAAAAAAACCGCCAAGACCGAAGTTGCGCCGGCCTATCAAACCACCGTCGGCAAAGTTTTCGCCAAGCTCTTTTCCGGCGATGCCTCCACCGATGACCTCGCCGTAATAAACCACGGCCTTGGCGATCGCCGAGTAAAGGCTCTCGCCGTCGCCCAGCCAGGCCTGTATAAATGTGGCAAAACCGCCGGCGTTGGTATCATTTGCCAGCTCACGAACCTTATCCCGGTCGGCGATCATGCCGCCCTCGGCAAAAACTGCCCGCTTCTGCCCGTTAAACCATTGCAGGAAGCCAAGATTGTTGGCCGTGGTCTCTTTATCAATGACAAATTCGCCGCCCATGCCGTAGTTGGCCACCGCGCCGCCGTTGGTCAATCCGAGGAACACATCGTCCCTGAAACCTGATCCCTGCCTGATATGTCCACCGCCGGGATGGGAACCCAACCAGCCGCCGGTAGCGAAATTTTCCGCCAATAGGCGGCCCCCCACCAGCTCAAGGGCCACGCCACCCAGGTATCCCGCCACCGAGGCAATCCGGCTTTTCCAGTCATCCCCCTCTGTGCCAGATTCGGCCGCACCGAGACCGATCCACGATCCCATTATATCGAGCAGTCCGCCGGCTATTGCCCCGTAATTGGCCCCTCCAGTTGAGGTCACATAGCTATCGGATTTGTCGGTTGCCCCTTTAGTTGCGGTTCCCACGCCGGTCCATAGTCCGGACACCTCACCGAGCACGCTGGATGCCGATGTATAGACCGCGCCCATGCCATCGACGGAATCTTTATCCCCGAACGCCGTAACCATTTTGCCGATACTGCCGCCCCACTTGGTCTGCATGTCATCCCACGGCCCGCCGGTCTTGGTCAACTCGGTGGTGGTTCCCTTGGCCGAGGCCACCACGTCGGCGCTGTACTCGGAATCCAGCGTCCGCATCTTGCTGAGGTATTCAGTCTCATAGTGGGTGTTTTTCCGGCCGTTGTTGTCGATCAGGTCTTTGTACTGATCATCAAGGAGTTGCCGTTTATGCTCCAGCTCCTCGACATCCAGCCGCTTGATCCGGCCCATGTAATCCTGGTAGGCCAGCTCTTTGTCAACGCCGGAGTCAACCGCCGCGCTATAATCGTCCTCATACTGGTCGGCCAGGTGGTCATAATAGCCGTCGGCCTGCCATTTCAGGCGGCCATACATCTTGTCGGTGATTGCCGCCTGTTCTTTGGCGGCCTTGATCGCCGCATTAGCTGCCTCTTTAGCGGCCTTGCCGGTCAGTTCCTGCTCTTGGGCCGTTTTTTTGAGGGCGTCTTGGATCTTTTTCTGACCCTCGATCACTTCTTCTTCGGTCTTGCCGCTGGTCACCGGGATGGCGGCGATCTTGTCACGCAGGGCGTGGACCTTATCGCCGACCGCGTCATAGCCTTTGCCGACATCCTCGAAGTCTTTTATTGATTGCAGGGTAGTGGCATGGCTCGATAGGCGAAAAGTCGCCAAGCCGCTTTCCATCGAATCAAACGGGTTTACATCCAGAGTCCCCAGCTTTACCAACCCATCGAAAACCAGATCAAGTGGCGCTAGGAGCGCCCGGAGCGCCTGAAGATCCGCCTCCAGCATCATGCCGATGAATTCGAGGGCCACGTTTGCCGCGACCTTGAATCCGGCCCACGCCTGATGCCCGAACTTGATAACATCTATGGCAGTGACGAGACCGTCGGCTAACCACAAAACCCCGTCTTTAACCAGGCTCATAAGGTATTCGCGGTTTTCTTTGATCTGGGCTCCCCATCCAGCGAACTCAACCCCGGCCATCTTGACCAAATCCACCAGGAACTGATTCTTGGTGATGACGAAACCAAGTTCTTCCTTAGTGTCGCCAAGGATATTCTGGGTCTGGGTCAATGCACCGCCGAACGTGTTAGTTGCTGCCGCAGCCGCGCCACCGAACTGGCTCTCCAACTCGCCCAGGACAATGGCCTGGGCTCCAACCATGTCGCCCGATTCCTGCATGGTCCTTATTTGATCTTTCTGCTGTTCGGTAAAGGTGACGCCCGCCCTAGTGAGGGCGGTCATGCCGGTGATCGGGTCATTGGCCGCCTTGCCCACCAATAGCATCGAGCTTTTCAGGTCCTGGTCCATAACCTGGCTCATATCGAGCGCCGCCTGGGTAGCCCGCTCAAAGGCCTCCCCTTTGATCTGCTTAAAGGTCGACAAGATGGCCATACCACCCAGGGTCACCTCATCGCCCACCGTGGTGACTTTCTGAAAACCGGAGGCCATCTCCTTGAGTTGGTCGATGTTATACCCGGCCGCATGGCCGGTGGCCTGGAGCACCGCCTCCAGTTTGTTCTCGGCAGCCTCTTGCACATTGGCAGCGCCTACATACTCAACAACCGAGCCTTTCAGGGCGTCGTAACCCCGCTTGACCCCCATGATCCCCACCACGGCGCCGCCGACTTTCATCAGCGACCCGGTCATGGACTCGGCTTTCTGCTCGGTCTCCCCCAGGGTCCGACCAAAGCCCAGAAAGGACTTCGTGCCCTTGTCCCCCGCCTTCTCGCCTTCCTGGCCGATCTGGCGGAGCACAACAGCGCCCTTGTCTGTTACTTTGACTTCGAGGTTGACGGTGCCGACGTTAGACAATGGATCAATTCTCCCAGGTCAAACCATTCTTCCAAGTTGAGGGAATTCGCCTCGAGGGGGAATCCCGCGTTTTGCAACCGGCGGATCCGCAGCAGCTTGTGCGTGTACGGATGCAGATCCGCCAGGCTTCTTTTTTCACAACTTTTGCACGACCAGGCCAGGTGCGCCCCGAACTCGGCCGCGCATTTTGCCTTTTCCTGCGGGTCACAGAGACCTGACTGCAGGGTGATCAGGTCTCTTTCGAGTTTCCCGCCGCGTCATCCGGGGCCGGGGTTTCCGCCTGCCCGGGCTCGCCATCGCCGGGCAGCTCTTCCGGGTCTGGTTTCGGCTTCTCAGTGGGGTTACGCTTTACCGCCACCGAGCTCTCGAAAACAAACAGCGCCAACACCTCCACGATGTCGGCGGCATACTTCTCGATCAGATCCCGCCAGTTTTTGTTGTAGTGCGGCGACTGCGGATCGCTGGACATGGGGTTGCCGTCCGCGTCGGCAAAATCGCCATCTTTAAATCCGACGAAGATCTTCATCCCATATTCCTGCCGCACCGGGCCGTGGTTGAAAACCACCTTGCCACCCTCGCGCACCACGCTCTTGTTCGAGTAATGCAACCGCTCGGTGGCGGTCGGCATCCGGTAATAGACCACCAGTTCCGAGCCGGACAGATTGTCGTTAATGCGCAACTCGTTACGGGCAGAGCCCCCTAGTGTACGTGCCATTTTTTTCTCCTTAAAAGGCTGTTTAAATCGTTTTCAAAAGATTGTTGGAAAGCTCAGCGAACATCGTGCCTATCTGCTACAACAGCACGGAAGTTCAGTGTGTCAAATTCTGCGTCGCAAACGATGTCAAAAATCTCATTCCACGTCGGAGCCTCGTTGCTATCAAACAGGCGATCTACTCGATTTTTAGGCGTCAATGGCCCTTTTCCTCGCGGGGGTCTGAATATAAACCCCAGTCCAGATTCAACTACAAACATTCTGCCATCCCGAACAGCGGCGTTTATTTCTTCGTGGTGGCACTGCCCGGTTGAAACTATCACTCCGCCGTTGGCAAGCATCTCCAAAAATTTAACTGCGTCCATGGCTTCTCCTTTTACGGTTCGCATTTCCAACAAATCGCGTCAGCAGACCGCGTGTCGCGTTGTCTATCAATTAGCCGCCTTGGCGCGGTCGGCTGCGCTCAGGCGTTATGCCGCGTACGCCGCTTGCAGATTTTTGACCTTGGCGATCACCGAGCCGTAGGTGCCATCCTCCAGCACCACCAGATCGCCGGCCTCGGCCAGCCGCTTACCGTCCACCGACAGCGGCGCGGTGAGCACGGCGCAAAGCGGAAAGATCAACTCCACCTGGTATTTGTGCGGATCGTCGAAGATGGCGCCCTCGGCCAGGATGTGGACCCCGAATGTGTCGTTGGCCGCGATATGCTGTTGCATGATCATCTCGCGGAATTCGCGGGTGAGCTTGATGGTCTGGGTCCGGCTGTCGCGGGAGATCCGCGAGGCATAGGCCCCGCCGGCGCCGGGCACGAACTCCGCCGCCACGCCGTTGTTGATCGTCCAGTCAACCGACTTGATCTCGCTGGTCAGCTCGCGGCCGCCGGCAAACGTCGTACCGTTCCAGGCACCGCCCAGCATGACGGTGAGTTCCGAAACCCGCAACGGGGTCTCGGTAACCCGGCTGGGGAATACCATCCATCCCGATTCGGTGGGGATGTAGAGCACCTCATAGTTGACCACGGTGACGTCCCCACCCGGGGCGGCAATGGTGATCACCGCCGGGGTGGCGGCGGATACCGCCGAATAGGTCACCTCGGTCCAGACGCCGGCGGTCAGCTCCACGCGGATCCGCTGCACGTTGTCCAGCCGGGTGGCCGCGTCGGCCCCCTCCACACCATTGGCCGCCAGGGTCAACTCGGTAACATTGCCCGCCGCCGCAATGGTCTCGGACGCCACGTTATCGGTGACCTTGCCGGTGCCCTTGGCCTGGCCGGTGATCTTTACCCAGGTGTCTTTGGCAAAGGTGGCGCTGATCGTCTCTATGGCCATGGAGGCAAAGCGGCGCTTGAGCACGGTCTTGCCGTAGCGCTGGGCCACCGTAAAGGTCGGCAGGTCTCGGTCGGCGTCAACGCCGGCGGCAATCGGCGTGATGGTGTGCTCGTAGCCGGTCCCGGCCGCCGCCGAGGAGATCGAGCCCAGGCCGTAGGCCAGCAGAAACGCAAAATGCTGGGGCTGGGCCTTCTCGAAATTAAACGGGATGCCCGAGGTGGCGCCCAGGTCATACACGGCGTCCGGCTCTTCCTTGCCGGTCAGCTCGTCGGCGTTGGATTCGCGCCGCGGCTCCAGGTTGGCGATGTCGCTCATCGAGACCAGGAGCGACAGGTCCAGGGTCTGCTCGGTATTAATACCGGTCTCTTGACTGCCCGCCGATACCGCGACAAGGTTATGTTGCCCGCGAAATGATCTCATGACTTATTGGCTCCCTTCTTGGTTGCGGTCGGCGCAGCCTTCGCATGCTCCGGAACCTTTTCAAATTTTTTCCGATCTCCGGCCGGGATCTCCGTTTCGTCATACTCGACGCCCGGCTTATAACTCCGTCCGGCCAGCGGCCCGTCAACCACCTGGAACCGCTCTTGCCCTTTTTTCAGCCTGCATTTCATGGCCGTTCCTCCTCGTAGACGTATTGATAGGTGATAAGCTGCCGCTGCAGGGATTGCTTTTGATCGCCGAACAGCTGGCTCGGGGTCTCGGACGATGAAAACGCCCACTGCATCCCCGAAATATTCAGGTGGTTTCTGTCGAGCACGGCGTGAATCTCGGCCGTCATCTCCAGCACCCCTTTTTTCCCGGCCACCGCATCGCCCATGATGCTGGCCTCGGCCTTGTAGAGCTGGACATATGGGACGATGATCACCTTGGCGGTCACCTCCCACATGTCGGCCACCAGCTCCACCCTGTTTTCCCCGCCGTCCTTGATGCCGACGCAGGGCGGCTTGGCCGTGGCCGGGATGTAATTCTCGTGGGGCGTGATGTAGATATCGCTATCCCGGATACCGGTCAGGTTGGCCTGCAACTCCTGTTTTATGGCGGCGAGCAATGCTTTCATCAATAGTTATCCAGCGATCCGGAGCTGTTGTCCGAGGCCCGCCCCCGGGAGAAAATGCGATCGCTTTTTGTGGTGGACGCAGCCGGTCCGGACGCGTCGCTGACCGCCGGGGCGTTAGCGCCCAGGGTGACCATGCCCCTGGATATATCCTTCAGCAATCGCCCGGCTGCGGTGTAGCGCTCCTTGCGATCGTCCGGAGCGCCGCGCCGCCTGGCATAGAGGTTGTAAACCGCGATATCCACCGACAGCTTGCGGATGATGGCCGGTACGGTATCAAACGGGATGCTGTATTGGGTGCCGCAATAGCCATCGATCTCGGCATCGGCGTCGGCAATGGCCCGGTCGACCACCGTGGTGTCCACCTCGCCGAGATCATTATCGTCCGTCAGCTGGACAAGCTCCTCGGCCGGTACCTGCTCCTCAATATCCGCCTGGGTGCAATAGCCCATTACTCACCGCCCCGGTTCTCGGCGTTGATTGACTCCCATGCCTCGTCGCGATCCTTGGCGGTTATTTTCCGGCACAATACGGCCTCCAGCGCCGCGACCTGGGGTTTGTCGTCTCCCGTCCACAAATCGCGGTTGTCCGGATCCAGGCCTTTAATTGCCGAAACAATCTCGGCCTGGCCAACCGGCGGCGGGGTGGAGGCTTTTCCGGGCTTGAGATCGCCGCGCGCCAGCAGCCGCTCGGCCGCCTTTTCCGACATCTTTACCGGATCGCCGATCTCGTATCTTTTTCCGTCATGTTGCAACGGGCAATTTTCCACTGTGTATTCCGGCATGACTTTCTCCTGGCTGGAACCATGGCGGGCGACTTGGCCCGCCATGGCAGATTTTACGATTTAGCTGCTACCGATCCGGCTTGTTACGCCACCGCGTCCTGGATGAAATAGCCCAGGTCGTTGGCAAGGATCAGCTCTTTAAGCGACTCACCGGCACGCACCTCCTTGCCGCCCCGCAGGCCGATATTCTTATCAAACGTGCTGCCGGCAATTCGGCCGCCATGCTGAGCGGTCAAACCAAAGGTCATGCCGCGCCTGGTGTCGGCCAGTTTGTTGCGGTATTGCAACGAAATGTGTTTGCCCCAGGCCCGGCTTAATGAGGCCGTCTGGCCCTTTTTGGCGGTGTTGACCCAGGCCTCGCCGACCAGTACTTCCTCCAGCTCAAACAGGTCGGCAATGGCCTGGCGGGTGGCAATACCAGCATCGCCGGAGTTTCTATTGATTGCCTTGAGGATCATGGGGTGTCGCGCCAGCACCGAGAAGGCGGGGCGGCCGATGGTCATGGCATTAGGCCGCATGATGCAGGCGTCCAGGCAGGCGGTGAGCCGCTCCACCGGGTCCGAGTTGGAGAAGTCGGAAAACTGGTCCGTGCCGGATAGGGTCACCTTGTTGGCGGCGCCATAGTTGGCGGCATTGAACACCATGTTCGCCACCCGGACCTCGCGATCCAGCAACACCAGATCCATGATGCCCTCGACCGCCCGCCCCTCCGGGTCATAATTGGGCGGCGCGTTGTTGATGTCAGAGATCGGGATAGGATCGTCCAGGCCGTAATCCTCCACCGAGGCCGTTTCCTCGGTGGCCGAGAACTCGACCTGGTTCGGTTTTGATTTGCGGCCCACCCTGGTATCGGGCAGGGTGAATCCCTCGGCCATGGCATACTTGAAATACTTAAACTCGCTTTTGCCAACCGGGACTCGAGGCATTACCTCGTCGGCGATGAGTCGCGTGTTGCGGTAGGCAATGGCGATGGCGGTCAGTTCCGCCTGAATCGGGAATGTTGCTTTCATGCTGCTTCCTCCAATAAATATCGTTGCAAATTAATTACGGTTATCAATAGGGGCCTATACTTATGCCCCCTGGATCTGACCCGGCGCCAACTGCACCAAACCGATGTCTCCAGCCACGCCGGAGACGCGGGCAATGCCGCCGACCCGGTTGTTGACCCCGGCAGCCGGGGCAGCGGTGACCGCCTTACCATCGGCATCAGAGGTCAATTCGTCGCCCCTGGTGACCGTGCCGCCGTATTCGACCTCAACGGGTCCGAGGGTGTGCACGTCGAGTCGATCGCCGCTGGCGTCAGCACCCATGGAATCGGAAACACCGAATATGGCATCGGTAACGGCAGCGGCCTGAACAGCCCCGCCGTCGGCAGCGCCGGGCTTGACGAATCGGTAAGGGTTGACAACCGCCTCAGCGGTGAAATTTTCTGTCAGTACAGGTTTCATGCTTTGCTCCTTATCCTTAAATTTGGTTTAAAACTGAGGGTCTTTTTTCTCCGGTGTTGCCGGGCCGCCTACTTGCCGCCCTTGACGTGACCCACGGCTTGGGTGACCGTAATGGTCCGGCCGGCCTTTGCTTCGGATTCTTGATATTCGATCGCTCGCTTGGCAAGACCCTCGGCGTCCTGGTTGTCCACATCGCCCGGATCATCATCCCGGCCGGCCAGCTCGCCAAACTCGACCAGCTTGGGCAGCCCCTCCAGAAACTCCTGGAACCAAGCCCCGGCGGTCTGCTTCTCGCTGCCTTCAGCAAAGGCAATAGCCTCCTCGCCGTCGAGCTGCTCCATGAACTCCTTGATCCCAGCCTTGACCCAGGCCGGGGCGATCTTGCCGGCCTTGATTCCCTGGTCGACAAAGTCGGCGACCTGCTGCTTGCGCGCCACTGCGTTCCGTGTCCGCTCCTTTTCCGCGAACTCGGCCTCGACGTCTTTCCTGGCCTTGGCCGCCGCCGCGTCCTCTGCCGTCTTTACGTCGGCTTCGGTAAAGCTTTTCACTTTCGGATCCATGTCCTCATCCTCCTCGTTGTTGCCCACCAGGCCGCCCTCGGCATAGGCTGACATGGCGGCGGTTTCGGTTTGCGGCCCTCTGGCCTCGTCTTGCAAATACTCCACATCCCAATCCGGGATGATTTGGTCGGCGGTCTCCTTGCCTTCTTTTTCAATCATCCAGTCCCGCAGCCGCCGGAAGAGGCGGGCGACGGTGCCGTCTGATTCGCCGAACTCAAAGGTCACGGCCTCGTCTGTCGCCGCAAACCTGAGATCAGCCAGCCCCTTGACCGCCGGGGGCATGGCGCCCAGGAATCCGACATGGCGCAAACGGCCGTCCGGGTAAAAGCTGGCCGAGCGTTTTTTAAAGCGGCCCGTGGCCACCATTTCCTCAAACTCCGGGACCACGTCCTTAAACTTTGCCAGCAGCCGGTCGCCTTCCTTTTTCAACCCCGCGACCCAACCGAAGGCCGGCGCGTTGTCTTTCGGGTGTCCGATCACCGCCGGCGGCTCGTGCTCGGCCGCGTTGAATGAGGCCACCGCCTTGTCGATCAGGGCGTCGCCGTCGTGTTCTTTGCCCTTGCTGTCGATCTGCTTGCCGCCCTTGAAGATCTCTATCCAGTCGCCAAACCCTTTAAAGTCCGCCATGTCGCGCTCCTATCCGTGTAAGATGTAGTCTTTCAATGCCTCGGCCATTTCGGTCCAGTCTTCATCCTGGAGAACCAGATACGGCCGAGCCGGGATCGTTACTTTTTTGCCGCGCCCGGCCTGGCCGCCGAACTGGTGGATGGCACCGTATTTCTTGTTGGTGCCGATCAATACCTTGTCCGACTTCGCTTTATAGTTAATGCTGCCCGCCAGGCCGCCGGCCATGCCCTGCTCCATGAGGATCTTCGAGCCGTTCTTCTGATCCAGGGTCACCTGCTTGAGCGGCTCCCAGGCCTGGGGCCGGCCGCCGACCTCGAAGTTGCGGAGAATCGAGACGGTGGCGATCTCGCCGATGATCTCGTAAGCGTCTTTCGGATGCTCGATGCGCTGGATCATGGCGCCCAGGTTCTGCATTACGTCCCGGGAGTCCACCTTGAATTCAATCGCCGAACCAGCCATGCCTACTTTTCTCCGTATGCCGCCATGCCCGGGTTGTAGTCCCACCCGGGGTCAATGCCCTTGGGTACCTGGTGGACCTCACCGGTGCGCTTATCGATCCACTCGTAGGTTTCTTCCTGCCTGGGCGCTTTGGTCTGGATCCTCTCGCCCTGTTCTTTAAGTTTTTCCACCTCACGGGCGGAAGCGCTCACCACGCCGCACTTTCAGCCCCAGCCGTTGGGCGGATAATGGGTCCGCCAGAACGGATCGTCCGCCGGCAGCACCAGATTGCCCCACGCGGCATGTTCTGGCCTGGGGTTGCCCGAGCTGGACGGCACATAGCGCAGGAACGGTCGCACCGCCTGCACGGCCGGCGACATCTGCTGCTTGTAGCGCCCGGCCGAATAAGACGTGGACAGGTTGGTGTTGAAGATGGTCGCCGTGCGCCAGTTCCGGCCGCCGTTATATTCCCAGCCAGCCCGGGCCACGGTGTCGTCAAAACTTTTCCGGAACTCGGCCAGGGTTGTGCCCTGGGCAATGCCCTGGTCAACCGCCGCCCGCAGATCGTCCAGCAGATCCTCTTTCATGGCGCCGGCCACGGTGAACGCCTTGGAATGCGCTCCTTGCCAGATATCCTTCCAGGTGGCGGTTGGCAGGTTGAGCTTGGCCCGAAAAAAGGCGATCGCCTCCTCAAAGGGCAGGTCAACATATTGGGCGCTCTCAGGCATCGTGCCCCCGGCCGTGCAAAACCATGTTTAAAACCCGTTTAAAATCGCCTGTGCGGGTCGCGGCAGTTCTCCGGCGAACACTCGGCCGCTTTCCAGGCTGCTCCAGCCGCAGGCGGCCTGGGCGCGTTTTAGCGTTCAACGTCGAACCTCCCGGCCAGGTCGGCCACTACAAAGGCCCGCTGCATGAGGTTGCCCAGGTCTGATTCGTTCATCTCCGCGCCCAGGTCCAGCAGGCTGTCCCGGAACTCCTCAAGCGATCCGGCCTTGGCCAGTGCCCGCTCGATCGGCTGCATGAATTTGCCCATGTCCGCCTGGGCCAGGGTCTTGGCGCCCAGGGCGTCGAGGGTAGGGGCTGGTGACATGTCCAAATCCGCCTCGGCAAAGTAGCCGCCCAGGTCGTTGCCCGGATCCCGGCCACCGGCAATTTGCCCGCCGACAACCTCGGCGCCTTTTTCCGGCTCCGGGATCCCGTAGGTGTCGTAAAAATAGCGCTTGGCCACCGGCAGGCCGATATCCTTGACCAGCACCTTGTCGCGATCGGCCAGGGCCTTGAGATCCTGCTCCTCGGCGGTGCGTATTCTCAGCTGGGGATAGTCCGCGAGATTGGGGTGGTTAAAATCCGCGATCCACCGGACCACGGTTTCGTTCAGCACCTCGCAAAGCAGGTCGGCATCCGCCTTGACGATCTCCTGACGCACGCCGTCCTGGGCATCGTCGTTGCCGAGCTTGCCCGGCGTGCCCTCGGTGCTGGCGGTCTGCGACAGCACCGCCTTGGATATCTGCCGGTCCATGTAATCGCACAGGGTCTCGTAGGTGACTTTGCCGCCGCGAGTCGCCTCCAGCAGATCGATGGACATGGTGTCCGGGATCTTGACCCCGGTTTCCTGCTGTATGGCGTCGATGGCCTCCAGCAGGGCGTCCTGATCCTTCTTGTCCGTGCCGGATGGGTACTTGCCCACAGCGGTGGGTGAGCCGAATTTCTCAAGAAAAACCAACCAGAATTTAATGCCGTGTTTCTTGAACCAGACCGGCCACCAGAGTTTCTGCCCCAGCCCCTTGCCGTAGGGGTTGTCGCTGGAGCCATAGCTGAAGACGATGAACTTCCGGTCCGGCGTCTCTTCGCCCGCGATCATGTTGGTCCTGGTCAGCAACCGCAGGCTGCGATCCTCGGCAAAAACAAACCGGCGCGGATGCTTGGCCCGGATCTTTTTGGGCATGATCTGACCCTTGCGCACGGTCCACATGACCTCGCCGACGAAATAGCCGTAGAGAATCGCCTGCAGCAGCTCCTGGCAGAACTGGCTGAAGTTGCACCCGCCCAGGCCCGTCTCGACGGTCTCGGCCACCGCCTTTGCCGCCTCGGAATCATCGGCCGGCAGAACCTCCCATTCCTTGCCGGTGACCGCCAGGTAACGGCTCTGCAGCACAGCCCCGGCATGGGCGTCGCGGTCCACCTCGTCGTAGAGCTTGAGCCCCTTGCCGTTGGCCTCGGTCCGCAGGGTGGGGTCGGGGTTCTCCATCCGGTTCGTCCAACCGGCAAAAATATCGATATCATTGCTCGCGGCGGCGATCTCGTCGGTGTTTGGCTCCGGCGTTTTTTTGTCCTGGTCGGCCATTTACGCGTCCATATAGTTTTGGATCCGGGATGAGGATCGTTTCTTGCCGGTTGATTCGTGTTCGATTGGCCCGGCAATATCCTGCCGAGTCGCAAACCAGGCCAGCGCCCCGGCAATACCGGAATCGCCGTGCCGCTTCTTGCCGTCTCCGCCCTTGATCTTTCCCTCCGGCAGCCGGGCCACGCCCTTGATCACCTTGAAGGCCCGGTGGTCGGCAATTACATCGGCGTCCTTGGGTAGCAGGATCGACCGATCCTCAAAGGCCGCCTTGTATGGAGGCATGTTCTCCCGGTACCAGGCCTCGGAGAGCATCACCTGGGCAATCCGCTGATTGCCGTATTTCTGCATGGCCCGTTCGGCCAGGTACTGACCGTTGCCTCGGGCATCGAGCGCGCCGAACCGAAAACGCGGCAGCCGGTCGATCACATAACAGAGGATCTGCTCCTGTTGCTTAAAAGGCACGTTGCGCAGCTCAACAATGAACGGGCAGCGGAATGAGGCGTCTTGCTGTTCGCCCAGGGGAATGATGTCGGTCAAGTCGCCGTTCCGGGCAAAGTCCTCGCCGAAAAAATGGTCACGGTTCGGATCCAGCTCGGCCAAGAGCGGCGCCAGGTGTTCCTCGCACCAATCGTTGACCTCGGCATGTCGGATATGATCGGGCAACTCGGCAAATTCAGTTGTTTTTTCGTAGCGCAGCACCGGCAGGTCGGGCGACATGCAGTTTTCAAGCAGTGCCCTGGTCAGGTAGGTGCCGTTGCCCTGGCTTGGGACGCAGAACAATTCTTCGTCGGCGTCGTCACCGTAAAAATCGACCAAAGATTGCCGCCACTCGGCCTCGGCCTTCTTGGACCACTTGCGGCCCAGCTTCAGGCAGATCCGCTTATATAGCCCTTGGGCCAGCGCGTCATCCAGGGTGACCCGGTGCAGGCTGTACGGTTTTTTTCCGGCCCGGATATCGTTGATCAGTTCATTGAACGGGTTGGAATCGCCATTATGGGTGGAGATCACCCGGACCTCGCCGCCCCACATAAGCAGCGCGATCGCCGCCTTGAGGAGCTGGTCGAGCCCTTCATGGAAAGCCGCCTCATCGATCACCACCCGGCCCGCCTTGCCGCGCAAGTTGGATGGCCGAGACGACAGCGCCGTGATCTTGTGGCCGCTGGCGAAATTGATGCGGAATGCCAGGATGTCTTTATCCTGGTCCTTGAAGATTTCCTCTTCCAGCTCGCCGGCCGCCAGGTTGTACTGTTTCGCCCAGGCGGCGCAGTCGCTGATGAACTCCTCGGCCATGTCCTTGTTGTAGCCGATATACCAGACATCATCGCCCGACTCGGACGCGGCATAGAGCGCGTCATCCGCCGCCTCAGACCAAGAAAGGCCGACCCGGCGGGACTTCTCCATCACCTTGACCGGGCTCTTGTCCGCCAGCCACTTCTGCTGATAGGACAGCATGACGGCCGGGGCTCTGTTTGCTGTGAGGACGTCGCTGGTCATTCACCAATACCTAAAATAGAGCGCCGGATACTATCCACCGACTCGTCTGTGAGCCCGGCCTTCTTTACTTCCCGGACCACGTCGGCCGCGACCTTCTGCGCTTTTTCCATCTTGTCCCAACGCTCCAGGAGCGCGCCCATCTTGGAGAGCGTGTCCATCATCGGCGCGGTGCGCTCCTCGGGCCGGAGGTTTTCAAAATATTCAAGCTGCTCGTTGAACAGATCCCGCAGCCGCTGGATATTGCCGCGCTTCTGCTGCCTGGCCTTGTCCCATTCATCAACCCCGGAGACCGGATCCTTGGTGGCGGTTTTCCACTTGGAAAGCGAGACCACCGAGACCCCCAACTGGCCGGAGATCTCTTCCAGGGTCATGCCGTCGGCGTACAGCCGTCGGGCGATTGGTTCCTGGCCCGCCTTCTTAGCCATTGAGAGCCCGCTTGATCTTGGAGATCTCGCCGCCCAGAGACAGCAACTCGGCCTGGCATTTGACTAATTCGTCCATCCAGATATCGGCCTCGGCCAGATTCAGCTCATCCGGCGACACCGTGGGGTCCAGCAGGTCGCGCATGGTCTTGATCAGCCCCTCCATGCGGAGCATAAGGCGTTCCGCCTCCAGCTCCCGCTCCTTGAGCCTTCCCAGATATTTCAATCGCTCGCTCACTTGGGCACCCCGATAGTTTTTTCTTTTCCCACCCGCAACATGGGGCAGAACTTGTTCCCGGCTATATCCTCGCGCACGGACTGCACTTTGCCGTGGGCCTTCTGCCATTCCTGCGTATTCATGATGACGATGTCGCGGAGGTCGCTTGTAATGGTCTGGGTTGTTTTCACCAGCTCGACGTTGTCTTCATACATCTGGACCACTGCGTCGAATCGTTTCTCGTTGGCCCGATCACGCCGATCCGCCGCCGTGGACAAAAACAGAATCAGACCCCACGGCCCCAGAAGCACAACAATCACCAGCACTCCCACCGGCCATTGACTGACCATTTGCAGCACCCCAAGAAGGGCATTTATTGCCGCCAGCTGCTCTGGTGTCATCCGCACCCCCCGTTATCGATCATCGTGGTCTCTCAATTTCTCGTTGACATTCAATGCACAACTCACAACCCGGCACCGCCTCGCGCCGCGCGATCGGAATCTCGTCGCCGCATTCCACACAAACCTCCGAACCGGGTCCCGGCTTGCCGGCCTGTTTTTTGTGGGCCTCCAGCGCCTGCTTCCGATAGCGCTCCTCAAGGTCCTGCGCCTGGTCGAACTGGTCCATCAGCCGCCGCCATTGCCCCGGATTGCCTTTATGGCGCTTTCAATCATGCCTGGTCTAATGTCTCCGGCCTTGGCGCGTTTTTCTTTACCGCGCCCCCAGGTTGTGACACCCAGGATGGCGCCCCAGCCGACCCAGATAAACTCCGGTACCGGCGGCACCACCTTACCGATTAAGGGCAAAACAAAATAGATGGCCACGACGGCGATCCCATACAAAAAGCCGTTAAACGGCCGCCAGGAATACTGCGGCCAGTGTTCACTTTTGGCCTCGGCCTGCATGGTGGCGTTGACCACGGCCAACTTGCTCGCCTCGACCTTGGCCATGCGCACCTCGTGGTCCATAGCGGCCCGCTGCAACTCCACGAACAATTCGGGGTGGGCGTCGATCTCCGCCGCCACCTGGTCTATGGGAGTGTCCGGCGATGCACCGGTCACGGAGCGCATCAGATTATGCAGCACAGGGCCGGAGCCCGGCACCACCATATTCGCCACCGTGGGTGCCACAGCGGCAATGCCGTTGATGATTTTGGATAGAATGCCGTCGCTCATGGGGTCGCGCCGAAGTCTTTTTCGTTTAACAGCGTGTAGGTGAACCTGTTGCCGTAAGCCTGTTTACCGGCCTTGCACAACGCCATAAATATTTGAAAATCCCACCAGTTGGCCAGAACCTGGCAAAGGGCCGACCATTTGCCCACCTGGGTGGGTTCGGAAAGTTCGCCTGCGTGATGGATGTTGCACCCGAAATAGCCGGTCTCTTCGCGGCCGCCGTCAAAGTCCAGCACACCGTCACGGTTGAAGTCCCGAATCACCGGCAACTCGCCGCCAGTCTGCACCAGGGCCTCATATTTTCCTTGGTGTTTGCCGACCTGATACACCCCTCGGTGTTGACCTTCCTTGAGAATGCCGGTTCCGCTCTCGACCATGGGGTTTTCTAGCCAATAGCGACCGGGGTCGGTTGTGCAAGGGAAGACGTTGTAGCACCAATGTCCGGCCCGGCGATGAAACACGACCATCAGGTCGTCAAACTTTTCAGACCTGGCCTCTTTGGCGCGAATGCCGACAATGTTCAGGTCAAAACCTCCAGGGCTGTCAAAAACCGCATAGCCCTTAATCCTCATGGCTTTTATGACTTGCTCGACCGTTGGTGTTCGCATCACGTTGCAACCTCATCTAGCTATAGCGGGAAGGAGCCGGAGCCCCTCCCCGCACCCGGAGAAAAATGAAAAACGATGGGGTAGATTTAACTGGTCTGGGTTGAGAAAATTAGCTGAACCACTTCAGTGGAAAAGAAAACGGCCGGGCAAATGCCGGCCGCTTGAGGGAAGGGGGTGAGGGGGTTGATCTATTCGCTTGATACCTCTTCATCTACAGGCAGCTGCTCAACCCGCAGAACCTTGTAACTGCCGATCGGCCACCTGGCCCGGGTGAAAATGATACGGCCTCGGCCCTCATAATCCCAGGCGACCCGCCGTGTGTCGCTGCCGTGATAAAACGGCACCAACGCCTTGCCGGTATACCAGTCGGCGGTCTTGGTCGGCTGGCCCAATATGCCGACAACCGTATCGCCGGTCATGTTGCGCTGGATTTTCTCCATACCCGGCCCCAGGGGCAGGGTGGCGACCTGGGGCCGGGGAGCCGTGGCCGCACAGGCCGTTATGGCCAAAAGGGCCGCCATCATCACTATTGTTAATAATCGTTTCATTTTTTCCTCCTTCATTTGTGGGTTGTTTACGCCATCGTTAACCGTGTTTCACGTCGCTGTCAAGCCTACCAGCTGACGGCATTAACGTCAGCCACCGTCTCGGCTGCCGCGACAGCCGCCCGCAATGTTTCCAGTTTAGTGAGGCATGCGAGCTTGTAGTTTACCCCGTCGGCAAAAACCTGCGCCATCTGCGCGGCGGTGTGAAACTTAAACGACTTTGTACTTTCACCAACGGCTCGGGCACGGAATTGCAGATCGGTTTGCGCCAGGGCCGCACCGACCAGGTTCAGCTGGTCCTCAATGCCGCCGTCGTAAAAAATTTCTTCACCGATGGCGCTTGAGGCGAATCCGGCTTCAATGTCGGCCTGGCAATCGGCGGACAGTTCGGCAATTTTCCGCGCCCTGGCGCTCTCCACAAAATCAAAACTCGAAGCAAAGGCCACGCCATCCGCCTCGTTTTCGCCGTCGATCCACACCTCGCAATCCAGGTGCGTGACGAACAGGCCGAGTGCGGACAGGCCAGCCATGAAATCTTCACATGCCTGGCTTGAGGGGATATTCAAATTGACCATCACACTGCCCTCCATTTGAGATATGCGACTATGGGTTTAAAAGGGGTGGCGGCCAAAACAGATTCGGCAACCTCTGCCGCCGGGGTGACTAAATCAACAGTGATGCTGCCGACATAGGTAGCCGCCGAAATAACATTTGTACCGCTTACAACTCCCGACATCCCCGGCACCGGCCCTGCTGACTTACCCGCCTGAGCATTAACTTTTTCCGAGGCGGTCGAACGGAATGGGCCTTTGATGCTCAGGGTAAACATCGTCGGCACCTTCTCTGTCAGGCCGGAGGCGAGAGTGATGATCCCGGAGGCGTTATCCGCCACGGTCGTTGTGCCGGTATAGATGATCCGTGATACCTTCATGCCGGCCGAGGCCGCAGCAACCGATGGCCGCACCTCGCAAAGCGAAAATGTGAAATTTCTCGCTACCCCGGCCCCGGTGTTGCCCTGGGCGACAAAATATAACCCGGTGACAATGCCTCCGGTCGGCAGAATAAACCCGGTATGGATATGGCTTACCCCGCACAGGTCGGCATTGTTGACGGTGTCCGGATCCCCCAGGATAGGGGAGCAAACAATCTGTTCGGTTGATGGGGTTGACGGGACCACATTGTGGACCTTAACCTTGCGTGCGATCTGCATAATTATGCCCCCGGAGTAACATAAACCGTGCCCGTCTCACCTGCGGTGATAAAGGCCAGTTTATTGGTGGCGATAAGGCCGGACAGCCGATAGGTATTCCCCCCGAACAGCGGCAGATCCCCAGGGGTGCCGACCACCGGCGCCAGCGCGCTCGGCGCCGCCCCCTGGACAACGAAGCAGTCAACCGTCGGCGTTACCAGTGCGCTCGATGCCCCGATTCCATCCACCGTTGCCGCCGACACGCCGCTAATTTCCAGCGCAACGGTCGTGTGGACGTCCGGCACTTTCACGCTGGTCGCCAGTTGCGCCGCTGCAATCTCGGCAATTTTTGCCGCTCCAAGCTCACCATCCATACTGCTACCTCCATGTGTTTAATATGTGCCTGGTTTAGCCCAGGGCTTCCTAGCCAAACGTCTCAATTTTCACCCAATTACAAAATCAGCATGGCAATCACTTGGTCCTATCCAGATACAAAATCAGACCCAACCCGGCCAGCCAGGGCGAGGCGGCTGCCGCGTCGAAACAGGAACAGGCCCAGAAGAGCAGGGCGGTACCGCCGAATGCGAAACAATAGCGCGTCTTTCTGGTCATTTTTTCACCCGAATATTTTGAGTTGTTGAGAATCATCTTCTTGGCCGGTGCTGCCGGAGATGCTCCAGACATGCCGCGAACTCAGGCCGTGTGCCCTGGCCAGATCCTGCACCGCCTTGGTTATCGTCTCGCCGGTATTGATCCGCCGGTCGATCTCGGCCCGGATAAAGTCATCGCGCCGGGTGCGTGTCAAGTGGTCGAGGTTGCGGAAATACACATAGGTGCCGCGTAGCCGCTCAACCAGGGCCAGGGTCATCCGCACGCCAATCACCTCGGCCACCAACGAGAGATCGCCGGGCAGCTCCGTGATCTCGGGCAGGGCCTCGTCGGGCAGGCCGCTGATTCTGTCTTTATCTTGGCTCATCAGCTCGTTTCTGCCATTTCTTCAGCGACTCAATCACCAGACATTTCTCGTTATCGTCGCACCATTGCAGGGCCTCGACCCCGGTGAGCCGTTTTATATAGGCGCCCAGCGCCCTCTCGGACGGATCCCGGACGATCCCGTCCTGATGCATGGTGATCCATAACGCCCGGATCTTGCGCGACATGGGATCGGTGGCCGCTTGCCGTTTGGTTTTCGCGGCCTTGCCCGGTTTGACCCGCCACCCCAGGGCTCGGAAGTGGCTCAGTAGGGCCCCAACCTGACGCGGCTTTAAATCCTTGGCAGATCGCACCTTGAAACGGTCCCACAAAAGGTTGCGGTATTGCTCGTCATCAAAGCCAAGCTCCTTGGCGGCAATGTGGATTTTGGCGTAATCAGCCCTGGTCGGTTTCATCAACAACCTCTCCTCTCAACATCGCCTGAATTTTCCGGAGATTCTCTCGGGCCACCGCGTCGGAACTGCGGGCCTCGGTCGGATCATCAACCGGCCGACGAAATGGTGTTTGACGCTCAACGTCGCGGCTCTTTTCCACCTGTAAATCCTCGGCGTCGGCCATGGACCAGGCCACCTGCCGTAGGTAATTATGATTTTTCATGGGTCGCTTGAGGGTGTCGCGCTGGGCCACCATCTGATCCATGGCCAAGGCCCAGGTCGGCGCCGGACAGGGTCGGCTCACCTGGCCCTGGACCTGGACATTCCCGGTCCCGGTGAGGGCGGCGATTTCGCGGACCAGCTTTAACGCCTTACTCCAGGACATGGCGCTGGATGTTGGCCGGAACAGCGACAAATAGTGCAGCACAGCAGGTGGGAGGGGTTGCGCCAGGGTAGACATGGCCACCAGCATCTCACGAATGGCGGCGTCATTCACCCACCCTTCGGCGCTGCAAGTCAACCCGCAGCCGGGACAAACTAGCCGCATATCGTCCGCTCCAGGACACGGTATAAACGCCAGACCGGCACCATGTAGATGGCCAAAAGCAACGCCGTGGGCAGGGCCTTGAGCCGCCATTTGGAACAGAGCGCCACCATGGGCCAACAAACCAGGAACCCGTAACCGGACCGCAAAACCTCATCAATCATGATTTTAATCCCCCTTTAAACCGCTGTTAAAACTTCAACCATTGACATTTGCCGCACCATTCACCCCGACTTTTCCGACACCATTCGACCGGGGCCCCGGTTATCCGCCCGGTGGTCGGGTAGGCCGTGCAGCCCGCCAGCCGTTGTTCACCCGGCCGGGCCTTGGGGTAGATAACCTTTGGTGCTTGCCAACCTGGCATTAAATTTCCTTTTGGCTGCTCATCAGGCCGAGGCCGCCACGCCCCGGCGACTCCCCAAGCGGCGGGGAGTTTCGCACTCTCACAGATCCAGCCGCACCCCTTTCCAGTCCCCGGTCCGTTCCGGCCGCTCGGAAAAATAGGTATAGGTTTTCCGGCCGGTGATGGTGATGGCATTGGAGATCAGTTCCATGGCCTGTTCCCATTCGGCGTCCTTGATTTTCAACCGCCGCAGGCCCAGGATCCGCTTGACGTCGACCTGACCCTTGATGTCGACTTTAAATGCATCGAAAACCACGGCCCGCAAGTTGGCGTTGCCGCCCTCGGACCAGCGGTCCAGGCATTTATCGATGGTCTCCTTGGCAAATTGGAGCCGCTCGTCAAAGTCGATGCAGGCGCAGGTCTTGATCTGCAACCGCCGATCGCCGGAAAAATTGGAGAAAATATAGTTGCCGCCCGGGTTGAGGCAGTCGGCGCCGGCATCCTCGGCCGACTGGGCCAGAAACTTCTCCACCTCGACGTCGATGGCCCCGCGCAGTTTGTCCAGCCGCTCGGAAATTCGCTTGGCCTCGGTGATCAGCCGCTCCACCATGGCGTCGCGTTTCTTGTCGATGGGCTTGATGTACCTGGCCGGCACACTGGCGCCGGTCGAGTCGATCCAGACCCCGTTTTTATCTTTAGTTGCCATCACTTGCTCCTTTGTTTTTTCGTTCTGATAATACCGGCTTCCGTGCCGCCCCATGAAGGCAACATTTCTTGAATTTAATCCCACTCCCACACGGACACATAGAATTACGCCCAGTCTTTGCCGTTATCTTTTGAGGTGGAACTGGCTTGAAAAACTCTTCGTCTTCTGGTTTTCCTGCCATCCGGAACAACATTTCTGCGTATGGCATAACCTCACCTGTTCTGATGTCCATAACTCCCTCCACTATCTTTAAGCCACGTCTCGCGGTCCATTATGCACCCGCGCCTTTTGGTACCGCCGGATCCTGTCCGCCGCCACCTCGCAGAGCAGGGCCGCTTCCTGCAAGTCCTCGTCGGACATCTCCTTGGCCACCGGCTTCTCCAGCAGCGTGGTGACCAGTTGACAAATCGAGGTCACGGCCTCGCCGCGATACCCGGACACGATCTGTGCCCCTGTCTGGTCGCTGTTGATTACCTTCATTATTGGCGCCAGCTTCACCGGCTGGATTGTTTGATGTCTGTTCGATTTGTTCATCGTTTTCCTCCTTGGGTTGCAGGTAGCTTGTCGATTTCTCGTACCGTATCCATGGCCGCAGCCCGTACCCGGTGCAGATTGGCTTTCTTTATGCGCAACATGCCGCCCGTCAGTAACAGGTCGGTCATGGCCTCGGCTAATGGGTACAGGGTCGTCAACAACACCTTTTGATATCTCACGCCGTTTGTCATTTTCATGGCTTATCTCCTTACCGCACAACGCTTACAGGCCGCATGCAGCCTCTGGGTGGCCGGATTGCCGCACCGGAGACCCACCTTCTTGGCACGCTGCCAGGTTTCGGCACATTTCCCCGGCTCGATCTCGCCCAATTCCGGGCAGTCGATCAAACCAGATTCGCTGCCGTAAACCGCCATCACCTTGCGCTCGATATTGTCGGTGGATGCCCCGTAGTTGCCGGACAAAACCAAAGATATGGAGGCCGGGGAAATCCCCACCTCCTTGGCCGTGGCCGCTGCCCCTTTGGCATCCACATGCTGCCGTAAAATTCCCAACCAGGCCGTCATTTGGATGCCTCCTTGATTTGCGGCCGTTTCGGGCCGGGGTCTTTTGCCAGTAGCCACAGGTTCTCCAGGCCATCCTTGCCGATCTGGCGGACATAACCGTCACGGACCAGCAGCTTGGTGAAGGTCCTGGCGCCGTCGTGTGATACCGTGGCCAGCAACATCAAATCGCCAAGGGTAAACCGCCGCTTGGCCCGGATGACGGTCCACATCTTGTCACGCAGGTTCCGGGGTTTGGTCTTAACGCGCGGCCGTTCGGCAACGTCCTTTTTCTGGTTGATCCGCCAGGTGGGGTTGCGGCGATATGGCCCGCATTCGCCATAACCGGGCGACACCGGCTCGTCACTAATCTCGACCAGATACTCTTCCCGGGCCAGGATATCAAGCACCCGCAACACCGGCACCCTGGGCCGAGCCACCGCCGCCACCACCTGGTCCAGGGTGATCTTCCGGCCCTTAAAATCGGCCAGCCATTTGCGTACCGGCTCCAGGATCGTCATCACCTGGCCTCTTTAGTCGAGCGCAGATGCGTGCCGGTGACCATTTCCAGGCTATTGTGCTTGGCCAATCGCTCGGCCCTGGCGAACCAAACCATGGTCCGCCGGAATTTCCCCTGGCCCCTGGCGTGGATGAACTGGATCCCGCTCTCGTCGATCCCCACTTCACAGATCTGTCGGGCCAGCTCGGCAATATCGTCCTGGTCGAACAATTGGAACCGGACAACGGCCGAGAACCGATCAAACAGATGGCGAAATCGTTGTAGTTTTTTGCTGATTTGGTGCATGCCCACCATCACCACCGGGCAGTTGGTCATGTCGTTGATATCCCGGAGCACCTCGACCATCCCGTCTTTGACCAGATAGTCAACCTCGTCGACGATCAGGGTCCGCGGCCGCTCCAGGAGCTGCTCCAAAATCTGCTGGAACAGGTCGTCGGTTCGAAAAGCCGGGGCCTCGCCCAGCTCGCCGACAATGGCGGCCAGCAGGCTGCGGCGGGTCATGATGTCGGTGGCCCGCACATAGATGCAGTGGTCGTTGTCGGCCGCGAACTTCTGGGCCATCTCGGTTTTCCCGGTGCCCGGATCGCCTTCCACCAGGATGTTGCCGATCCGCCCCTGGTTGGGGTTTTCGACCGCCTCCATCCCCACCAGGAACCGGCTGACGTTTTTGGTTGTTGCGAAAACTCGTTTCATTCATTAATCTCCGTTCAAGATGGATTGATTTCTGGGCCGGAGGATTTCGTGGATCCCCGGCCCGCCTTTATTCCGCCGCCTGCATTCCGGCGGCCTTGCCCCGCAAATCCCCTTCCAGATCCAGATACATCCGGCCCGCCCGGGTTGCGTAAAACTCCCCTAAAAACTCGTTTTCCGGCCCGCTGGGCATTTTGCCGGACCGCACCCGGTCGCGGATCCACTGATAACGCTCAGTAGCCGAGGCAAAGATCGGCACGATCCCGGCCGCCGCTTTCTTCTTGACGACCACGGCCTCATGGTGGCGCTCGGCTGCCAGCTCGTCGATCAATTCGGCCATGTCGTCATGGTTCTGCTGCGCCTGCTCCCGGCCCAACACCGCCCGCGCCGCCTCGCCCAGGGCCGGGGTGGTGTAGTCGTTCGCCGGTTTCGGCAGGTCGATTATGTCGGCGATCTGCGCCTCGCGGTGCTCCAGGATCTCCATGTGGATGTCGCGGGTCGCCGTCACCCTGGCGTTGCGCTTCAGCTCCTTGCTGCCCTCGCGCATGATGGTCTTCTGCCGCTCGCGGGTGCGGGATGCGATCTCGGCCCGGTCGTGACCGGTGCGGATCGGATCCACCGCCGTGCAGACAAACTCGCCGGACTCGGCATCGAACAAAAAGATGGTGCCCAGGTCGGTGGAATCCAGCAAGACGCGGACTTTTTTGCCCTCATACCCGGCCATCTCCGGCGCGATATAGCCGACATTGTCGACCCGGATGCCCTTCTTGGTGACAGTCCGCAGGCCGCCCTCGGACGGCGCCTCGGAAAGCAGCACGTCCAGCGCCCGCTCGTTGGTGATCCGCCGCACCGGCCTGGTCCAGGCCCGGGCCACGTCGGCCGGTTTTCGATCCTGCAGCCCGGCGTGGGGGTTCTGCTCGTAAATTGCCCGGCACCAGCGGTCGCAGATTGTCTGTAATTCGTCGGCGGTCAGTTGTTTGATCTCCACCGGATCGCCGCCGCGCCGCATCAGCCGGTCGGCAAAGGAGCGCCGCGCCTCGATGGCCTTGCGGTCCGCCACGCTGTGGCCTATATAGCCGGGCAGCAGCTCGACGATATCGTGGGAAAAGGTTTTAAAGAAGCGCTCGATATGCGGCTTGGATTCCGGGGTGAACGGCGGGCACAATTTTTGCTCGATGTCCAGGGCCTCGAACACCCGGACCATGTGTTTGGAGACATAGTCGGCGCCGTTGTCGGTCTTGGCGACCTCGGGCACGCCCCAATCGATGATTGCCCGCCGGGTAAGGGCCGCCACCGCTGTCGAGCGTGACGATGGGCTTACCAGGAGTTTGGGTCGGCGGCTGTAAACATCGACTACGCCGATCACGGCAAAACGGCCGTCTTTCAGCATGATATCGGCCGGGGTTGAGTCGAATTCCCATACCTGATTGAGCCGTTCCACCTGCTCAGAGGCATCGCCCAGGGCAAACTGGTGCTTATTCTTCCAGGCGTCCGGGTTGCTCATATAGAGCAGTAAGCTGCCGTGCTTGGCCGTCCAGGCCTTAACGTAGCGCCGAACCGAAGATATATGCGGGGTTTGGCCGTTGAACCTGGCCGCCATGGCATCGCCGATCTTGATTAATGAGATGTGCGGGTGTTCGGTGAGCAGCCCCTTGACAAAGGCGCGTTGTTGCGGGGTGAGGGTGGTTTTGCCCTTGTTGGGCGACCGGTAGCCGTTGGCCAGCCCGGCCAGGCCCGCGTCATCATATGATTGCTGCCAGCGGTTGAGGGTGGACCAGGAGAGAGTCGGGCCGATCGGACCGGTGATCCAGGTCGGCAGCCGGAGGTTGCCCTCGATATATTCGGTGCAAAAGAGCTGCGAGCCGCGTTTTAGCGGTAATCCGGCGGCCGCGATAAAGGCGTTGCGGGCCATCAATATTTCCAGTCGGGCCTCGGCCTCGGCTTGCCGCTCGGCAGGCAGTTGGTTAAAGGCCACCAGGCCCCGTTCCCGGTTGATCCGCGCCCGTTCCGCCGATTCTGCCGCGTCCTGGGCAATGGTTGTGCCGTGCAAAGCCCCGACCACGGCGCCGCCCTGGGGGGAGAGGGCGACGCCGAGGCCATGACCGGTGCCGGTGGGGGGGGAAACGGCATCCTGTCGGGCGATGGCGATGCGGGTTGACTCGGGCAACATTTTGGAGAGATAAGCCTTGGCCCGGCCGCCCCGGCCCTTTTTCCACACGTATTTCCAGCCGTCGGCGTCGGCCTGCCGGCTTACGCTGCGTGCTGTTTTGCCGAGCAGCTCGGCCAGCTCGTTGGCGGAATAGGTCGGGTTCATTTTTATGCCTCGATGGCGGCCAGTAAAGCTTCAAGGTGCCGAATGACCTCGGCCTTGTCGGTGGTTGCCCAGTCGCTGTCGATTTCCACCTGGATCTGACTGAGCAGGGAATTGAAGGCCTCTGAAAAATCCGGGCTTATCTTGGTTTTAAAGCCGAGATTAAGCTGGGTTTGTCTGACCCTTGTGGTGATCTTCTTTTTCTTCCCCTGGTTGACCGTATTATTGATGTGAGAGGCCGTGACCTTGCCGTCCGGCGCCGTCTCCACCGCCTGTTCCCACAATTCAAGCTGCAGCGTGGGTTCCAGGCCGACCAGGGCGCGGGCCTGGCGCTCGTTTTTTGGTGTTTGTCTACCATTGGTAGACAAATTCTCCGCCACCGTGGCCGCCTCGATAAGCTGGTATGCCCTGGGCCGGCTGAGTTCCCATAGGGCACCGACGTATTCGGCAAAGGTTTGGTGCGAGGCGCGATATAACCGACCGTCGTTGATCTCCCGCAGGGCCAGGCCGACCACCACAAAGGCCGCGAAATTCTCCTCGACCACCTTTTCCAGCTTGGCCAGCCTGGAGGATTCGGTTTTGGATAATGGTTTTATCTGGTCTATTTCAATCAATCCGCTCATTGTTTTCTCCTTTTGTTCGGCCGTCATGCGGCCTTTTTCATATCTTCCGGCAGCGCCAAAAGCTCTGCCGGGCAACCCTCAGCCAACAGCAGCCGCAGCACCTTCCTGAGGTGTCGCCGCCCCGCCAGGGTATTGCTGATCCCGGTGTGGGTCTCATATCCAAGCGCGGCCTGGATCTTGGCAACCGACCAACCGTTGCGGTCCATCCAGACGCCGATCTCTATTCTGTTGCGCTCGGTCATGAGATTTCCTCTTCCAGCTTCCGCATCTGCTTGCGCAGGTCTTTGGTTTTGTGATAACGCCTGGCCCATTCCAGCATGGCTATGTCGTTGCCCTCGATAATCATGTGGCCCAACAGCCTGGTCATGGGTTCCAAGGGAGAGGCGGTGCCGAGTACGGCGCAGAAGATGGTCAACCCCTTGATACCCGGCATGCGGCTCTCTTCTTCGACGTTCAGCCATTTTTCAAAGGTGTCCTTGCTGAGGCCACCTTTACCGTTCATCCGCACCCCTCGCCGTTCCGCCAGGTCATTCATCAGATCGAGCACCTGCTCTCGTTTTAGATTGGATTTTTTGATGGCCTGATTCATGGCCGACTTGATATCGCGGGTAATGGTGTGGAAGGAAGGTCGGTTGAAGAGGTCTAGCTGTTTGGGAGTCTTGGGAGTCAAATTCTTTCTCCGTCCGCCGAGATGGCGGTGATCGTCCGAACCGTGGAATAAGTTGGACATTGACCCAGTCGCGCGGGGTTAGTAAGATGCTGCGTAGCTAGTAACTTTTGTTACCAACAGGGACCACTATAAACGCAACTTGTGACGCATGTAAAGACAAAAATGGCGTCCGGCTTTATTTTTTACGCACCATTTGTCTTTTGCTGCGTAACCTGTTGTTTACTTGTGGTAATTACATTAAGCAGTTGCCGATAGGTGGATGTCCGACTTTGCGTCCGACTTTCACCTAGAAAGCCGGACGCAAAAAATGTCTACAGACTCGATTGTCGATAAGTTAAAAGCTGCTCGTAGCTTTCTCGGGAAAGATCAGAAAGAAATGGCGGCGCTATGCAGGATGGCCCATCGATCTTGGCAAAGATACGAACAAGGAGAAGGTCTACCGTCCGGCCAAGTTTTCGAGGCATTAACGGAACTCGGTTTTAACATCACTTGGTTTTTCCGTGATGATGTGCCTATGAGAACTGAGGAAGAGAGGGCTACCCACATAGATACTTCAGCCGACGCCGACCTCGCCTGCACCCCTAGCGACAACTTAGGCCTGGGCGAGAGCGTCGAGCTGCTGGCCAAGATCTACCACTCCGGCAACAAAGTGCTGGTCCGCGCCATTGCCGCCAACCTCAACGCCTTCGGTGAGGCTATCGACAACAAAGCCTTGGCCGCCGCCACAATGATTGAGTTGGAACAGATGAAAAACAGAATGCTGGTGATGGAAAAGAAGGTCGCCGGACTGGAGTCCATCCCCAAGAAAGTGGTAAATGGTATGTAGAACAAGGGGGAGGTAAAAGAGGTGACCGTATATATATAGTAGTTAAGCTCGCCAGCTACCAATGGACCCGCAGCCATAACGGCAAGATTGTCTACCCTTTCAAAATAATGTAGGCTGTGTAGCTGTTGTTCGTTTTAATTAACTGAAAAAGGAGAATAGAGGATGGCTCTCAAAAAATGTAAAGACTGTGGCGAGAAGGTCAGTAAAAAAGCAGATTCATGTCCCAAGTGCGGATCACCTGTAAAACGTAAAAGTATTGGCTGCGGCGGTTTAATTGTGGCCCTCGTTTTCCTTGCTATTATGGGAAGCGTAATATCCAGCTTTCAAGAATCGAGCAAAAAGGCTACTGAGCAGCGGCAACAAGCCGAACTTGCACAAAGACTTAAGGATGCAGGGGAAAAAGCCAGAGTTGATTTTGAAAAAAATATTGTAGAGCATTATGCAAAGTTAGAGAACTTTGTGAAAAACAAGGATTTTTCAGGGGCCATTTCCCTTTTAGATAATTTCAAAAAGCACAACCAGTTGCCTTATAAGGATGTCCATGAAATTGACAAATTAGTTCGAACTAATTTTTATCTCAAAAAGCTCAAAACAATACCGACAGAGAATGCAGAGGAGAATTTATCAATTTACAACTCCCTCGTCGTATTGAACCCTTTAAGTCAAAAATATATAACCAAAAGAGATCACTACCAAAAAATCATAACTGAAAAAGAAAGAAAATTAAAAGCTGAGACCGAAAGGAATAATCAAATTGAAAAACAATTTAGTGGTTGGGATAATTCGCACAGAAACCTTGAAAAGGTAATCAAAAAATCAATGAACGATCCATCGTCCTATGAACATGTCAAAACCAATTATTGGGATAAAGGTGGCTATCTTATTGTTCAAACAACCTTTAGAGGAAAAAACGCTTTCGGTGCTGTCGTTAAAAATTGGGTTAAAGCAAAAGTTGACCTTCACGGAAACGTTCTTAATATCATTGAACAAGGGCCATGATCAAGCATAGGTAGCCAGGAATAAAAATAACGCGGTTTCAAACCCCGCGTTATTTTTTTGTTTCTGGCTGTTTTTTTTAATTTTGGATGCACCAACCTTTTTTAAACCTCTTTTAAACTTTTCTTTAATTAAATCAAAACTTTTTAAATCTTATTCGTTGCCCTGGTTTGGTTCCACACCCCTCATCCCCCTACACCGGGACGAGAAGTCACCCTTCACCCT
>Ga0224496_10000343_pt1 | contig 33374 bp, 31 predicted proteins | sample SF_Jul11_sed_USG_2_FD_168127 | JGI IMG/M metagenome (GOLD analysis project Ga0224496, IMG submission 168127) | Sediment microbial communities from San Francisco Bay, California, United States - SF_Jul11_sed_USGS_8_1 | ecosystem: Environmental > Aquatic > Marine > Sediment | place: USA...
GCATAGTCATCACCACCATAAATGAAAGCCGTATTGGCATTGGCATCCAGTACCAGACTGGAATTATTCAGACTATTTAACAAATCAACTTCTTGCTGCAATGTATTTACTGCACCTGGGTCACCTGCCAACACCTGAGCCTGAAACTGAGCATCCAGCGCCTGAAAGTCATCAACGCCATCAATAATACCGCCGTTATCAATGGCAGCAAGACCGGCACCTAAAACAAATCCAAATGTTTCGCCCGATTCATTCACTGCCAGCATGGCTGGATTGGCAAAGGCAGCGGTGGTAATACCACCGGTAGCCACACTCACATTGCCCATGGCGACGGAACGTGCATCGTAATAACCGTATGTGCCTGCACTGGCTGTTGTAAAAGTCGCCGCTAACAACCCGGCGGTTAGTAATCCACGTTTAAACATAATGAAATGCTCCTGAAAGTAAGAGGAATTTAATGAAATAGTCTAGATCAATTGCCCCTGAAAACAAGAAATCCACCGGAACAAACCCGATTTTGCGGACCAATAACCGTTTTAGGCAGATGCAGGGTTATTTTCTTTCAGATACACTCTGCTTTTGTATTTACACTCCAGAACTATGACTATTCCATCATCTAACAATACGCCAGCAACACTGATCAAACGACTTCTGGCCATTTGTTATGATCTGCTACTGTTAATTGCCCTGCTGTTTACCGTGGGCGTGATTGCAGCGGGCATTTTTACCTTTACGGTGAATCATGGCAATGCCATCACAGACACCCATCCAGCTTATCCTGTGTACCGAATGTTTATACTCACACTGCTGTTAATAACCGCTTTTTTATTTTATGGCTGGTTCTGGACCCACGGTGGTCAGACACTGGGCATGAAAACCTGGAAAATAAAACTGATTTCGACAGATAACCAGCCGATTAGCTGGTCACAGGCCCTGTTACGTTACCTTGCAGTTTTTTTGTCATGGGGTGTATGCGGTCTGGGTTTTATCTGGGCGCTATTTAATAAAGAGAAAAAAACCTGGCATGACATGCTGTCTAACACTCGATTAATTAAATTAGATCCCTAATTAAATCTTTGTGCAGGTATCTGAAACGAACAATTTAATAAAGCCATTACCTGATCAGTGACCTTGCCTCACAATAACAGGCACGAAGATAACATCAGTGTTTTAACTTACAACTTATAACTGAAGACGTACAACTCGCTTTAATGTATGCGCTTCAATGAAAGCCCACCGAGAATCGCCACCATCACGACCGGAAATGCGGCACTTAACAAGGGATGCAGTCCATAGACCTGCCCCATGTGGTTCATGGTGCGATTTAAAATAAAAAACCCGATACCCAGTAACAATCCCAGCAATACACGACTACCAGAGCTGCCCGTGCGTTGTGAGCTAAATACAAATGGTAACGCAATGATTAACATCACCAGTGTCGACAACGGTGTAATCACCTTTATCCAGAATGCGAGTCGATAACTACTGTCATCAAGCTGATTATCAGCAAGATAATTACTGTATTTATACAGATCAATAGCGGACATATTTCCCGGCTGAACACTGACCACATTGAACAGATCCGGATTAAATAATTCCGTCCATTCCAGATAATCCATAAATGTACTACTCACACCGGTTTCATTTATTCTGCTGTGATCAACATTTCTTAATTGCCATTTATTACCCAGATAACGAGCCGATTTCACAAAATAAACCTGTGCAATCTTTTTTTCCTCGTCGAGCTGATAAATTTCCAGATTACCCAGCTGCATATCCGGATATACGCGTCCGACACGCATAACACGCGCGCCATCTTTCACCCAGAATCCATGTTGTGCACCCAGTGAAATATTCTGTTTCAATGCTGCAGCACGAACCGTCTGTGCTTTTCGCTCGCTGGGAGGCACCATCAGTTCACCCACCAGTAAGACCAGAATCACCAGTACCACACCGGCCTGTAATACAGAACGCACAATACGTGCAATCGATACACCGGCAGCCCGCATGACGATCAGTTCACTATTGCCCGCCAGTGCACCCAGACTGAGTAAACTACCGAGTAATACGGCGGTTGGAAATAAATCATACAACCGTTTTGGTAAACTTAAGATGACATAGGCAATGGCTTCTAAAATGCCATATTGCCCTTTGCCTACATCACCAATTTCAGATACAAAATCAACAAATGCCAGCAAGGCTCCCAGCACCAGCAGGGCCATCAGAGTGCCGCCAATTACCGTTCGTGCAACGTATTGATCAAGAACTTTCATGAGATTTTGCTTCGCAACAATCGCCGGAAACCACCGGTGCGTCGGATTAACCAGAAGGTAATTAACATAACCACAAAGCCATGCGCCCACCAGAGACCTAACCAGACGGGTACTTTCTGCTGCTGCACCCAGGTTTCACCAATGCCCAGCATATTGGAGTAAATAAGATAAATCAGTATCGCCAGTGCCAGTTTTGCATAGCGCCCCTTGCGTGGTGTTGTGTAACTGAGCGGCAATGCCAGTATCGCCATCAACAGCGTGGCCAGAGGCACCGATATGCGCCATTGCAACTCGGCTCTGTCAGCCGGCTTATTCGACTGCCATAACTCGATTGTTGAACGGGCATCGCGTCGAGTTATCTGATTGACCAGTTCATTTTCCGGTACATGAATACCGTGTTTTTCATATTCAATGATCTGATAATCGGACTGTCCCGCCTGCCCTTCATACTGGTGTCCGTTTTCAAACAGAATAAACTGTCGCTGGTGAGAATCGACAAACCGTTTTGCTGTTCTGGCGGTTTCAATACTGTTCGAGACCTTGCCTTTTTGATGTACAAAAATATTTTCCATCTGCACACCGTCATCAGACTGTTTTTCCAGAAACATAATGGCATTGCCATCATTTGATGCATTGAAGCGTCCGGCTTCCAGACCACTGAGTTCTGAACGGTTTTCTATTTCAGCTTTTAATAGCTGCGCTTTCTCGGATATGCCGGGCATCACAAACAGGGTTAATATCAGCATCATCATGGCAATCGGCACTGACACAATAAATAAGGGCCGGTAGAGTCGTTTAAAGCCGATACCGCAGGCAGACATCACAGCCATTTCACTGTCTTTATATAAACGGCTAAAACTCAGCAATACCCCCAGATAGAGACTTAAGGGCACCAGCAAAATGAAATAACGGGCACTGGTGATGAGTAGCAACGGCAGTAATGTATCCGGCGGCAATGATCCCTCAGCCGCTTTACCCAACAGCCTGGCCAGCGTGGTACTGAGTAAAATCAGCATCAGCACCAGCGTTACCGCTAACCAGGTTAGCAGTAATTCTCGTGAAACATAGCGATCAATAATGGAAAAATAACGTCTGGGCATGTCTATCTGGACTCGTTTTTCAGTATTTTACGCTTATTTCAGTTTTTTTTTCATATCCAACTGTATATCAACCCCATCTTTGAATAAAATCCCTGTCATAGAATCTAAATATTTCAATGTCAGCTAACAGCTTTTTTAGATGCCGACATTAATCAAGTGTAATTTATCAGCTAATAATCGTTAAAATACGCTTTAACAATAACAGAATCCTGGAGCACATATGGAATTCTCGGTTAAAAGTGGCAGCCCTGAAAAACAACGTATTTCATGCGTCGCCGTCGGCGTATTTGAATCTCGCAAATTATCACATTCAGCCCAGTTACTGGATGAAGCCAGCGATGGTTACATTGCCAACCTGATACGCCGTGGTGAGTGTGAAGGCAAGCTGGGACAGACTCTTTTACTACATAACGTGCCGAATACCTTATGTGACCGTGTATTACTCATTGGCTGCGGCCGAGAAAAAAACTTTGATACCGGCCCTTTCCAGAAAACTAATAATATAGTGGCCAAATTTCTCGATGAACGGGGCGCAACTGAAGTGTTCTCCTGTCTCACCGAACTGAATGTAAAAAACCGTGATATCGCCTGGAAAGTTAATCAGGCGGTACAGGCGACAGAAGATGCGCTGTATACCTTTGATCAGTTAAAGAGTAAAAAAGAAAGCGCACGTCGACCTCTGCGAAAAGTTATTTTCAGCGTACCCAGTCGCCGTGAACTACCCGATGGTGAACAGGCGGTGCGTCATGGTATGGCCATCGCATCGGGCATAACGCTGGCCAAAGATCTGGCTAATTTACCCGGTAATATTTGTACACCCAGTTATCTGGCGGAACAGGCCAAAGCACTGGGTAAAACCTATCGCGATCTAAAAGTTAATGTACTGGAAGAAAGCGACATGGAAGCTCTCAAAATGGGGTCACTGTTATCGGTTGCTCGCGGCAGCCGTCAACCTGCAAAACTGATTACCCTGGAATACAATGGTGCTGCTGACAATCAGAAGCCGATTATTTTTGTTGGCAAAGGAGTTACTTTCGATTCCGGCGGTATTAGTCTGAAACCCGGCGCGGGCATGGATGAAATGAAATTTGATATGTGTGGTGCCGCCAGTGTTATCGGCATCATGAGTACCTGTGCAGAATTACAGTTACCCATTAATGTGGTTGGCATTATTCCTGCGACAGAAAATTTACCGGATGGTCTGGCCACAAAACCCGGTGATATAGTGACCAGTATGTCGGGTACCACCATCGAAATATTAAACACCGATGCCGAAGGTCGACTCATTCTCTGTGATGCACTCACCTACGCAGCTAAATATGATCCCCATGTTGTCATTGATATTGCCACTCTCACCGGTGCCTGCATTATTGCGCTGGGCAATCATCCCTCCGGTTTACTGGGTAATCACAATCCTCTTATCAATGAACTGTTAAATGCCGGCAAAATTTCCGGTGACCGTTGCTGGGAATTACCTTTGTGGGATGATTATCAACAACAACTGGATAGCAATTTTGCAGATATCGCCAATATTGGCGGCAAAGAAGCCGGCACCATTACAGCAGCCTGCTTCCTGTCACGCTTCACCAAAAAATATCACTGGGCGCATCTGGATATTGCCGGTACAGCCTGGCGCTCAGGAAAAGAAAAAGGTGCCACAGGTCGACCCGTGCCCTTGCTTGCACAATATTTGCTAAATCACATTGCTGATCAGAAACTGTAGAGATCATCTGTGCCCAGAGTCGATTTTTATATTCTGCCAAATGAAACCCGTTTAAGTCTGCAGCAATTTGCCTGTCGTCTGGCCGATAAGGCTTATCATCAGGGTCACCGAATTCTGATTCAAACAGACAACGCAGAGGAAAGTCATCTCATGGATGATATGTTGTGGACATTCAGTGATAACAGTTTTTTACCTCATGCTATTTATTCAGAATCTGACAATGATGATCAGGCCATAATCATTAGCCACGATGCGGCTGATCATAAAAATTTTCAGATAATGATTAACTTATCGTCTATAACACCTTCAGATGCGAACCATTTTGATCGTATTGCAGAAATTGTTAATCAGGAACCGGTGCGCAAACAGACCGGGCGTGAACATTATAAAAAATATAAAGCGCAGGGTTACGAACTCTATCATCACGAAATGAACTGATACAATTAAGCAAATGCATTATCAATAGCCTTACCATGAAATGAATTCAAATAATGCAGACAGGTTTAAACAACACCATAAGTGAGTAACCATGATGAATGACAATAGCGAAAGCCCTATTCCGACATTGACTGACATCATCCAGCTCGGCGATGCATCGATGAAAAATCATTTCGATGCCAGTTTATTTGATCAGGATCCTGAACAACCCAGTGATCCGGCCGAGACACTCATTAGCGATAAACTGAAACAGACCCTGGACACCTTAATTCAGGAAGCCATGGACGAAACCTTACCGTCCATTGAGGCTCAGCTAAAAGAAAAACTAACCAGTCAAATCCTGCAAAAACTTTCTAAAGACTGAAAAAGATAATCGCCTTCATTGGCGAACACTGTTTTACTTTAACTATCCACATCATGATACTGACAGGTATTTCATTATAAACACGGGTTTTATCCTGTAACAGACGAGCCATCAACAACACAGTTAATCTTGCAGATTACTGACGTTCAGCCCCGCGATACGGTATAATTCCGCTTCTTTTTTCTACTGAATTTTGAAGCTGGCATGGAAAAAACCTACAACCCGCAAACAATCGAACAAAAATGGTATCAGACCTGGGAAGATAAGGGCTATTTCTCGCCCCGCGAAGATGATGCTGACTCAGACAGTTATTGCATCATGATACCGCCACCCAATGTCACCGGTACCCTGCACATGGGCCATGCTTTCCAGGACACCATTATGGATGCCCTGATTCGTTATAACCGCATGAAAGGTCATAACACCCTGTGGCAGGCAGGTACCGACCATGCCGGTATTGCCACCCAGATGGTGGTGGAACGTCAGCTCAACGCCGAAGGTAAAAGCCGTCACGATCTGGGTCGCGATGCCTTTATCGACCGTGTCTGGCAATGGAAAGAACAGTCCGGCGGACAGATTACCCGTCAGTTACGTCGCATGGGTGGCTCACTGGACTGGGAACATGAACGTTTCACCATGGATGAAGGTCTGTCAGCCGCCGTCCATAAAGTCTTTATTGATCTTTATGACCAGGATCTGATTTACCGTGGCCAGCGACTGGTCAACTGGGATCCGGTGTTGCATACCGCCGTCTCCGATCTGGAAGTAATATCCGAAGAAGAATCCGGCCATTTATGGCACATGCGTTATCCACTCACTGATGGCTCAGGCCATCTGGTGGTTGCCACCACCCGTCCTGAAACCATGCTCGGTGATACTGCGGTAGCCGTTCACCCGGAAGATGAACGCTATAAACACTTCATTGGCAAAACCATCACCCTGCCACTGGTGGGTCGTGAAATCCTCATCATCGGTGATGACTATGTGGATCCCGAATTCGGTTCCGGCTGTGTCAAAATCACCCCGGCCCATGACTTCAATGACTATGAAATGGGCAAACGTCACAACCTTGAGATGATTAACATCCTCACCGTCAGTGCCTGCATTAATGACAATGCGCCGGAAAAATACCGCGGCTTTGATCGTTATGAAGCCCGCGATATGGTGATTCATGATTTACGTGAACTGGATTTACTGGAAAAAATTGATGACCACAAACTGATGGTGCCCCGCGGCGATCGTTCCGGTGCCGTGGTTGAACCTTATCTCACCGATCAGTGGTATGTCAGGGTTGAGCCGCTGGCAAAACCGGCGCGTGATGCAGTTACCAATGGCGATATTAAATTTGTGCCGGAAAACTGGAGCAAAACCTATTTTGAATGGATGAATAATATTCAGGACTGGTGTATCTCACGACAGATCTGGTGGGGACACCGTATTCCCGCCTGGTATGACAATGAAGGCAATGTGTATGTTGCCGACAATGAAAGCGCAGTGCGTGAAAAATATAATCTCGGTGCTGATGTTGCCTTAAAGCAGGATGAAGATGTGCTCGATACCTGGTTTTCATCTGCACTCTGGCCCTTCTCTACTCTGGGCTGGCCCGAGAATACCACTCGCCTGAAACAGTTTTATCCCACCAGTGTGCTGGTCACCGGTTTTGATATTATTTTCTTCTGGGTTGCCCGCATGATTATGATGGGGCTTAAATTCATGGATGATGTGCCATTTAAAGAAATTTATATTCATGGCCTGGTACGTGATGCCGAAGGCCAGAAGATGTCGAAATCAAAAGGCAATGTATTAGACCCGATTGACCTGATTGATGGTATTGAACTGGAAACGCTGGTTGAAAAACGCACCAGTGGTTTAATGCAGCCACAGATGGCAAAGAAAATCGAAAAAGCGACTCGTAAACATTTTCCTGATGGTATTCCGGCCTTTGGTACTGATGCATTACGTTTTACCTTTGCTGCCCTTGCATCAACCGGTCGTGACATTCGTTTTGATCTGCACCGCATCGAAGGTTACAGAAATTTCTGTAACAAGCTGTGGAATGCAACCCGTTATGTATTAATGAATACCGAAGATCAGGACAATGGCATTAACAGTAATGACATTGAATTATCACTGGCTGATCGCTGGATCTTGTCACGTTTGCAAAAGATAGAGAAAAATATTGCCGAGCATATCGAAAGCTATCGCTTCGATCTTGCGGCACGTGATCTGTATGCCTTTGTCTGGGAAGATTACTGTGACTGGTATCTGGAATTATCAAAACCGGTGCTGATGAAAGACGGTGTTTCCGAGGCAGCCAAACGCGGTACACGTAACACGCTGGTTAATATTCTGGAAACCATACTGCGCATGAATCACCCGTTCATGCCTTATATCACTGAAGAACTCTGGCAAAAAGTAGCGCCTTTAACCGGTGTTAGCGGCGATACCATTATGACCCGCCCTTTCCCGCAGGCAGATGACCGTCTCATTGATGATCAGGCCGAAGAAGAACTGGAATGGGTAAAAACATTCATTATGGGTGTGCGTCGCATTCGTTCGGAAATGGACATTGCACCGGGTAAGCTGTTACCGGTTTTATTACAGAACAGCAGTGATCTGGATAAACAGCGTTTCGAACAGAATCAGGCGTTTGTACACACACTGGCAAAACTGGAAAGCGTTACCCTGCTTGATGATGCCGAACAGGCACCCGAGTCGGCCACAGCACTGGTTGGCGAAATGAAATTATTAATTCCACTGGCAGGACTGATTGATAAAGATGCAGAGCTGACACGTTTAAATAAGGAAATCGGCAAACTGGAAAGCAATCTGGAAAAAAGTCAGGCAAAACTGCAAACTCCCAGCTTTGTCGATAAAGCACCGGAAGCCGTTGTTAACAAGGAGAAAGCGCGGGTTGCTGAAATGGAACTGGCACTTAAGCAGTTACAGGAACAGGCGGAAAAAATTAGTGCCCTGTAAAATAATAATGCTCCGAGGTTAATCAAAGCGAAGGCAATTAGCGGATGGGGATTTTACTTAACCGGACCTTTGTCATAGTATTGACCCTGGACCACTGATCAGGAATGTAGCTGTTATGAATATAGCACCCGAAAAACAGCAACAAATTTTGCAGGTACACGCCGGTCTTATCGTCACCATTGTCAAAGCCATTAATGACCGTTCATTAATGCCCAATGTGGAACAGGTACTGAAGATTTCCGAAGAAAATGGCTGGCGTCAGCTGGTTGCTGCTATTCGAAAAATCATCAAAGGTGATCGTGACAACAGCCTGCTTAACGGTCTTGATGAAGAAGACAGCATTATTATCGATGCTATTTTGAAAGGTCTTCAGAACCCATCCACCTTACCTGATCCCAATCAACAGGCCGATCCGGCCATGGCTGCGCCTATGTTTGCCCAGTTGATACACGAAGCCAGTCGAGGTGATGCCAATGCCCTGTCGATGCTGGGTTCGATGGCCGAACAGATGTCCAATACACAGGGTGATCTGGCTCGCTTCAGCACGTTGCTGAAACCGCTGGTTGACGGTGAACGGGATACTGACAAATTATGCAGCAAGATTGGCCCACAGGGTGAATCACTGGTGGTGTCGATACTGTCAGAACTGGCCAAGCTGGAAGCGCATTAATTTAATCGGCCATTCCAGCATCTGTTTTTTTGACAACCCTGTAATGGCTTTTGTCTGAAAAGATTTTCAAACTAAAAATCAGTTGCCACTCACGATAATCTAGTACTCCAGGCGTTTATAAAGCCGGTTTTCAATATTACTTTTATAATGCAGAAAATGACTCACCTGTATGTCATCCCTGCTCTCAACGCCGTAGAATTTTAAAGGCACATCAATATCGGTAACAAAAACAAAACGCCGGCCTTCGCTGATCATTCTATTTTTCAGATATTCGGTACATTCCTCAATGACGCGATCACCATAGTCAAGGGAATCAAATTTGACGCCGTCACACGTTAGATTGATCTGATCACCGTCGTTTTGACTGTTAACATTAACTTTAATATTAATAAAATCACTATTACCATCCAGCACCTCGGCGCCCACCGGGTAAAACTCCAGCCCACCTAACTGATTAGTGGTAATCTGATTGATTTCCAGCACCGGAGGCTCACGATCCTGGTAATTAATTTTTTTAAGTCGATTACGAATATTTCGTATTAACAGAAACCAGTGGGTAATATAACTTTCCTTGCCATACCAGAGTTGTTTATGAACCCAGAGAGATCCTTTTTCATCCATAACATAGGTTTCGACATGGCGATTATTAATTCTGAAAAAAAGTTGTATCACACCTGGCTTGTTAAACTCGGCAATAAAATGTAACGGCGTTTCCACCATTGATTGTCTTTCAAGTGCAAATGATCTGAACTCCGTATTGGGCTGCCCCAGAAAATTCAGTAATTTTTTATCTGTACCCAGTTTTTGTGGCACGAGCAGATCATTCTCCACCTCAACTGCATAATACTCAGCCGAAATACGAATAATAAAACGCCCGCTATGTTGTTTCTTCTGATAAAAATACTCAATCATTTCTTCATAAACCTGCTCAATACGCTGAGCAAGGTATGTGCTTTCACCGGATGCATAACCAAAAGGCTGTAATGGCATGGGTTTTTTCATTGCCGATAAAGGTGCATGATGTGTCCATTCACATAAACATTGCAATACGCCATCATTACCACTGTACTGACGAACTTCAACACCACCCCAGCTATCGATGATTAACTGCTCGCAATTAGTTAACAGATTTTCTGCACGATCACCGTAATTTAACGGATCATCAATATCAGTCATTGATTCTATACGCAGTCGAAAAGCATCATTGATAAGTAAATTAAAAAACAGTAACGAATAAACCGGGTGCACAGGATGTTGTAATGCCTGCTTTGTAACTTTCAATATGACATCTGGATCCACTTTATGCACTAGAACCTCGAGTGCATAACGTGCTTCAATCTGTTTCACAAGCCTTAATGGACAGTCAACAGATACCTGTGTGGATTGATCAACAATACGATTCAACCAGGCCCAGGCCACCAGAGATAAAAGACCATTAAAACTGGCAACGGTACGTTCTTCATCTTCACCGAGTTCAATATTTAAAGACCACTGCTCACTGCTGATATGATGCCGTATTAAAATTCGATCCTGAACAATATTGGCATTACTGCGTGTATTCACGATAGCAATCTTATTATCTGCATCGGCTAAAAATTGCTGGATATTTTCTGCCAGCTGAGGAATTGATTCAGCTTCACTTGCCTGCTGCTCAAAGTGCGTCAGAATAATTTCAAAAATCAGCCTGATTTCTGCAAACAGGGCTTTATTCAAATTCAGGAACATTACCACGTCAATACTATTTGATCTGACAATCTGACGGTGATTATCCTGACCACCCGAAATTGCCATTAATACATTTCTGGCCAGGGAGTCGATATTTTGCCCGAGAAACGCGACCAGCTTCTTGAGTGGCATTGGATGCCGGTAGACAGACACAGACAGATCATCCATAGATTCCTGCAGAAAAAGCTTATACATATCAAGAGGTGTTGTCGATTGAGCTTGTTTTCCCGTGGTATAGATCAGTTTTTTCAAACGCCAGGCAACACCCTCGCTTGCAGGTAATTCTCTTTGCTTCTTCTCCAGCATCAGCAATTTAAGCCAGGTTAATTCCGGAGATTGATGTGCCGCGAATGCAGTGGCAACAGACTGGTCGAGTATTTCATGATGAATGACTCCCGATATGCAACCGAGATTAATATACTCGTCTATATTGACGTAACGTGCCTGATTCAGATGCTTAACAAATTCATCGTAATTAATATTATTTTCTGGCGGCACCAACCACCAGACGGGATATTTACCCGCAAGCAGTAAACTTTCCACATAAAAATGATCAACAAAAAGCGCTGGAGATGAATAATCAAATTTCAATTTACGGAATAGCGCCGCATCAACCAGCTGATTAGCCGAAATAACATAACCTTTAATATTAAATTCACGACTCTTTAACCAGGTAATTATCCGAGCAAGCTTATTATCGATTCCTTTTTTATCCTCCCGTGATAAGGCAGGAGCGACAACAACCCAGATAACAATCTGCTCACCAAATACTGGCTGCTGCACAAAAACAGAATCAATCGGCGGATTTTTGATAACAATCTTGTCATCATAACTGAATCGATTATTGATTTTTTTTGCATTAACAATAACAGATCTATCAGGCTTATAATTATGTATACCATAAAATGTTTCAGGACCATGATAGCCAGGTAAGAGGCGATGATTAACATGCAATAAAAATGGAACAAGATTTAACGCAGCCTGCTGTGTCAGATCATAACTTTCAATTAACTGAGTAAGCTGATAATTATTCCATGACAGAAAACTGTCTCTGGCATCAACAACATCCATTATGCAACCTTTACCGGATCTTTTACTTTCATAAGCAATAGCATACCTAGAACAAACAACACCAGAATAGATAAAATTGAATAACGGTGATTATCCGTAAGCACAGCAATCAGCCCCATTAAAACCGGACCCAGAACAGCGGCTGCTTTGCCCATCATATTGTAGATACCAAAGTATTCTGCTGCCCGCTCGGCAGGAATCATACGCGCATAAAATGACCGGCTTAACGCCTGAACCCCGCCCTGCACCAGCCCGATCATAATCGCCAGACCGTAAAATTCTGTAACAGATTCCATTTGATATCCCCACAGGGTAATCAGAGCATAGACAATGAGACCTGCAAACAGGGCGCGTCTGGTACCAATTCTGTCTCCAATATGGCTATAGAGTATAGCGGCAGGAAAGCCAACAAACTGAGTAATCAGTAAAGCAATAATTAAATCACCCGAATCAAATCCCAGTGCCAGACCATAATCCACTGCCATACGAATAATCGTATCGACGCCATCTATATAGATCCAGTAGGCCAGTAAAAAAATCCTGATCTGCTTATCAGCCAGAACATGCCGAAAGGTTCTGGCTGTTTCTGAAAAGACCCGTGACACAGAAACTTTACTGACAATCACCGGCCTGGATTCAGTTACCCAGAAAGCCAGCGGCATTGAAAACACAAACCACCAAATTGCGGTTAACACGAATGAAAACAGAACCACATCCATGACCTGTGTAAAACCAAACAGCGCAGGTTGCTCGGTCATGAATACACACAAGGCTAATAAAATCCCGCCGCCCAGATAGCCAAAACCATAACCAAGCCCCGAAATTTTATCGATGTGCTGGTTGCGACTAACATCAACTATCAGGGCATCATAAAAAACATTGGCACCCATGAAACCCAGCATGCCTGTAACATAGGCAATCAGCACTAACCACCAGAGTCCCGCAGGCACTGTATAAAACATCATGGTTGCAACCACACCAAGCAACATAAACAACAGCAATAGTCGCTTACGAATACCGGCGCAATCAGCAAGCGCACCCAGCAAAGGAGCAAGAACAACGATCATAAGACTGGCAATAGAATTTGCCGACCCCAGCCAGAAGGTACTTTGTTCCGTGGTTAATTCACTGGCCCAATATTGTTTAAACACAACCGGAAAAAATCCGGCAATAACAACCGTCGCAAATACTGAATTAGCCCAGTCATAAAATGCCCAGCCCCATACCTGTTTATCTCTTATTATTTTCATGATTTATATAACAATCTTTATATAATCTTGTTTATATTAGCTAAAAGTCTATATAGTATAGTTAGAATCTGACAACTGCAGAGATATATGAATAGAACTTTTCTAATTCTGTTAATGATTGGCACAGCCTTAATGGTGGCCGTCATCGGCAGCAGAGAGACGCATGATACAATTGATACCATGCCCTGGCATATTCAGGTTGTGGATAATGGTTATACCCGAATCTTTGGCATCACTCTGGGCAAAACAAATATTCAGGATGCTCATCAGATTCTTGCCCATTTCTCAGAAACCCGTTTATACACAGTCAATAATAAAATTGAATTACAGGCACATTTTGATGAATTCAGTCTCGGTGGCTTATTAGCTGAAATTGACCTGATCTATGATATTCCTGAAACACTGCTGATTGAATTACAGCAACATGCAATGGACAGTGAACAGGGTGAATATCAGATTCTGAATGACGACCTGCTGATGAATCTGCTTACCACACCGATAAAACAGCTTATCTATAACCCATCCATTGATTACGACAGTGATATCATTACACAGCGATTTGGGTTACCCGAAAGCAGCGAAACTGTTAATGACACGGTTGAAAAGCTCAACTATCCCGATATTGGACTGGTTATTTATTTAAATACAAAAGGCCCCGAAAAATTTATTTATTCTCAGTTAGCAACAGCCTTTCCATCTAAAAACTAAACTTCATAAATCCCGTGTTCGCGGGTAGCCAGGAATTTAATATCAGGCCAGCGTTCCATGGTCATATCCAGATTAACACGAGTCGGCGCTATATAAACCAGATCCCCGGCATGATCCAGTGCCAGGTTACTCGCAACTTTATCCTTGAACTGATTGAGCATTTTCTCATCATCACATTCTACCCAGCGAGCCGTTGTCACACTGACATTTTCAAATGAACATTCAACGCCATATTCATCTTTAAGACGATGAGCAACAACATCGAACTGCAACACACCCACAGCACCCAGAATAAGATCATTTTTTGTTAACGGCCGATATAACTGAGTCGCACCTTCTTCACAAAGCTGAATCAGACCTTTTTGCAAGGCTTTCATTTTTAGCGGGTCACGCAACTGTGCCCGACGAAACAGTTCGGGTGCGAAGTTCGGAATACCGGTAAAGAAAAGATCTTCACCTAATGTGAAGGTATCACCAATGCGAATGGTACCGTGATTATGCAGACCGATAATATCACCGGCAAATGCTTCTTCAACATGATCACGATCCGATGCCATAAACGTCACGGCATCACTAAGCTTGATATCTTTTTTAATACGCACATGTTTGACTTTCATGCCCTTCTGAAAAGTGCCTGAACAAATACGCAGAAATGCTATTCGATCCCGATGCTGTGGATCCATATTGGCCTGAATTTTAAAAACAAAACCAGTGAATTTTTCTTCTTCTGCTTCGACCACTCGCTTACCTGCATCCCGTGATTTTGGATAAGGCGCATAAACATCCAGTGCATCGAGCAATTCTTTAATACCAAAATTGTTAATGGCGGAGCCGAAAAATACCGGTGTTAAACGGCCTTCACGATATGCCTGAAGATCAAATTCATGACTGGCACCTTTGACCAGTTCAATTTCATCACGTAATTCCTGTGCCAGGTGCCCCAGTTTTTCATCCAGTGCCGGGTTATCCAGCCCCTGAATAACCTCACCCGCCTGAATTTTGCCACCATGGGTTGCACTGAAAAAATGCACACTATCATTATAAAGATGAAATACACCCTTAAAACCCTTACCCATACCAATCGGCCAGGTCATGGGGGCGCACTGAATGTTTAATATGTTTTCGACTTCATCGAGTAATTCAATGGGTTCGCGTGCTTCACGATCCATTTTATTCACAAAGGTAATAATCGGCGTATCGCGTAAACGACAGACATCCATGAGTTTAATGGTACGTTCCTCAACCCCTTTTGCGGCATCGATAACCATTAATGCTGAATCCACTGCAGTTAATGTCCGATAGGTATCCTCAGAGAAATCCGCGTGTCCAGGTGTATCCAGTAAATTGATAATGCAGTCATTATGGGGAAACTGCATAACAGATGAGGTTACCGAAATACCACGCTGTTTTTCCAGCTCCATCCAGTCTGAAGTTGCATGGCGTGCCGCCTTACGGCCTTTGACAGTACCCGCCATCTGAATAGCACCACCGAATAACAGCAGCTTCTCAGTCAGCGTGGTTTTACCCGCATCGGGATGGGAGATAATGGCAAATGTGCGTCGTCGCTGCATTTGCTGTAGATAATCAGACATAGAAATTACACATCAAAACAAAGTGGGGAATTATACATCAAGATAATTAGAGAATTACGCCTGTACGGGTATTATTCCTTATTTTCATCGACTGAAATATCAACACCACCAGGTTATAAACAGTGTGACACCGGAGGGATCCCGTCCGCATAGCTAGTTATGCTTTGGCAAAAACCGGCTTAATCCTCACTCTCAGCCTCTGTGATATTGAGTGCTTTGGCAAAAACCAGCGCATTCTCTTTACCGTCTTTTGCCGGGTAATAGTCCTTTCGGACACCAAGCTCATTAAAACCTTCGTTCTGATAAAGATTAATTGCGATGTCATTGGATTCTCTGACTTCAAGGAATATAGAATCGGCTCCCTTCTGTTCTGCCACTTCCATTAATTTATGTAACATTTTTTTACCCAGCCCCTGGCCCCGGCACTCGTTGGAAACACAGAGATTTAGAATATGCGCCTCATTGGCGGCAATGGAAATAATGCCGTAGGCCTCTATCACTGCATCCTGTAGATAAACAAAACAGTTATATCCGACGCGGATACAGTCTCGAAAGATGCCCACCGTCCAGGGGCAGGTATAAGCATTTTCTTCGATTTCAATAATCCGCGGCACATCATCAAAATACATGGGCCTGAAACCGGTTACTGGTTCTAGATCAGGATTTAACGACATAACTAACTATTGTTGAGTAATTGCTTTACTGCAAGCAGATCCTGCCATGATTTTCGTTTTTCAATGGGCTTGCGCAATAGATAGGCAGGATGATAACTGACCCGCATGGCAATGCCATTGTAAGTATGTTTTTTCTCGCGTAACACAGCCAGCGTTTCATGACTCACTAGCAAATGCTGGGCAGCAATACGACCCAGGGCCAGTATTATTTTAGGTTGTACCAGTTTTATCTGTTGCTGCAAATAGGCATCACAACAGACAATTTCACTGGTATGAGGTTTTCTGTTATCGGGCGGGCGACACTTCAGAACATTGGCAATATAGACCTTCTGCCTGTCCAGACCGATGGCCTGTAACATCGCATCCAGCAAATGCCCGGCGTGACCAACAAATGGCTCACCCTGACGATCTTCATCTTCGCCGGGCGCTTCACCAATGAGCATCAGATCTGCATCAGGATTACCGGTGCCGAACACCGTCTGTGTACGCAGGGTATGCAATTCACACAGCTGACACTGACTGACAACCTGCTTTAACGACTCCCAGCCTAATGATGAAATATCTGTGGTGACCGGTTTATCAACAACATCACTTACCTCCGGTTGATGACTGTCATCAACTGCAGAAACCTGATCATCAGGCAGAGATGTAATTTGAAGTGGCGCATCCGGCTGATGCTTTAGACACCATGGCTGTATATCCATGGCGTTTAGATACTCGAGCCGCGTGGCTTCATCAAGACAGCATCCCTGCTCAATGGTCCTGTCGTTCTGATTTGGCATTGACACGTTTACACGTCGCCCAGTTGAGGATGCTCCCTGTCTTCTGGCAGCATAACTTTGTTCAGTGCATTGATATACGCCTTGGCAGAGGCAACGACAATGTCGGTGTCCGCACCCTGACCATGCACAATACGGCCATTGTGTGACAGACGAACCGTTACTTCGCCCTGTGAATCCGTGCCACTGGTAATATTATTAACGGAATACAGTTGCAGTTCGGTATTACTTTTCACTACCTGCTCTATGGCTTTATACGCTGCATCCACTGGTCCACTGCCCTTGGCTGTTGCAGAACATTCTTCACCGTTGAGATTAATAACAATATCTGCTTCCGGTATTTCACCGGTTTCTGAACACACCTTAAGCCTGACCAGTTTAACGTGTTCATTGATGGCCATTTTATTGGTATCGGCAACCAGCGCCTGCAAATCTTCATCAAAAATTTCATGCTTCTTATCAGCCAGATCCTTAAAACGGGCAAACGCATCATTCAGTTCTTCTTCTGAACCCAGATCTATACCCAGATCTTCAAGACGGGTTTTTAATGCATTACGCCCGGAATGTTTGCCAAGCACAATGCGATTTTCTTTCCAGCCAACATCCTGTGCCCGCATAATTTCGTAAGTCTCACGGCTTTTTAATACACCATCCTGGTGAATACCGGATTCATGGGCAAATGCATTAGCACCGACAATGGCTTTATTCGGTTGCACAGGAAAGCCGGTAATACCGGATACCAGCCTGGAACAGGGCACGATCTGAGTTGTATCCAGTGTCGTATCACAGGTAAATAAATCCTGCCGCGTACGCACAGCCATGACCACTTCTTCAAGGGATGCATTACCGGCACGTTCACCCAGACCATTAATGGTACATTCAACCTGACGCGCACCATTCAGAACCGCTGACAGGGAATTGGCCACTGCCAGCCCCAGATCATTATGACAATGCACGGAAAATACAGCCTTATCTGAATTGGGTATACGGTGAATCAGTGTACCAATCAAATCGCCAAACTGGTTTGGCAGGTTATAACCCACGGTATCCGGGATATTGATTGTAGTGGCACCGGCCTTGATAACCGCTTCTATCACACGGCAAAGAAAATCCGTTTCTGATCGACCGGCATCTTCGGGAGAGAATTCCACATTGTCGGTAAATTTGCGCGCCATCTTCACCGCTGCAACCGCCTGTTCCAGAACCATGTCCGGCTCCATGCGCAGTTTCATTTTCATATGGATAGGTGATGTCGCTATAAAGGTATGAATACGCGATGAGTTGGCATTTTTCAATGCTTCACCGGCACGATTAATATCTTTTTCCAGGGCACGGGCAAGCCCACAAACGGTACTGTCTTTTACGGCTTCTGCAACAGCCTGTACAGATTCAAAATCACCGGGACTGGCGATGGGGAAACCCGCTTCAATAATATCAACACGCATTCGTTCCAGTGCTTTTGCAATACGCACTTTTTCGTCTTTGGTCATAGACGCGCCCGGGCTTTGTTCGCCATCACGCAATGTTGTATCAAAAATTATTAATTTGTCACCTGAACTCATGACTCTGCTCCGCTATTCGGATTATTTTTTATAGAAAGTTTTTAGTGCGTATTCTACCTCGCCAGGAATTCTGTTATCTGCCCTAAGGCAGTAGCAGAAATAGCGCATGGCCAGAAAGAACAGAGCTGTGAGACAGACACAATACAACATCACTCTGCTGAGTGAATGCATTAACCAATTGTAATCTGTGTTGTTTCATAGAGCCTACATGGATGCATGTTTGATTAGACTATAACGATAATTCCTGTCTTTGCCAAGTCTCTAATCAGGCTTCTTACGGCCTAATTTACGGAATCGGCGTACGCCACTGAACAAGGGACCTGACAGGGCATAACCAAAGAAAATCGCAAACAGAATTTTAGGTGGATCAATAGATGCCAGAGACAACGCCAGTACCACAATCAAAATCGTAAAAAAGGGTACCTTACCCTTGAAATTAACTTCCTTAAAGCTGTAATAAAAGATATTACTGACCATAAGAACACCCACAATAACGGTCAATATTGCTGCCGGAATTGCCAGGGCTGAACCCTTAACATCTGCGTCCACCATTACCCAGACCATACCCATCAAAACCGCAGCGGCAGAAGGACTCGGCAGACCCTGAAAAAAACGTTTATCCGCAATACCTATCTGAGTATTGAATCTTGCCAGTCTCAATGCGGCACAGGCTGTGTAAATAAAAGCGGCTAACCAGCCTAATTTACCCCATTGCCAACCCAGATCAATCATGGAGGACAAGGACCACTCATACATAACCAGTGCAGGTGCCAGTCCAAATGAAACCATATCTGAAAGACTGTCATACTCTGCACCAAATGCACTTTGAGTATTGGTCAGACGCGCCACACGACCATCGATACCATCCAGTAACATGGCAATAAAAACAGCAACAGCAGCATGTTCGAAACGATCATTCATAGCAGCCACAATGGCATAAAAACCAGCAAACAATGCTGCTGTGGTAAAGAGATTGGGCAACAGGTAAATACCACGACGTCTACGCACCGGCGGCTGATTAAGATTCTGGTTCTGATCCATAATATTATTTTTAATAACTCATTAATTACACAATAACTGTATCTTACTATTTAGCCTATTCTCAGCGACTTTATGACCGTGCGTCAATTTATTTTGACGGCAAAAATAAAGGGGCCTTACAGCCCCTTTATTTGCCAGATCATAACAAAACAATTAATTCTTTGTTTTATCAACAATCTGGTTAGCCTGTATCCAGGGCATCATTGCACGTAACTGACCACCCACAACTTCAATTGGATGTGCTGCGTTATTACGACGGCGAGCTGTCATTTCTGGATAATTTGTCGCACCTTCCATAATGAAACGTTTCGCATAATCACCATTCTGAATATTACGTAATGCTTCACGCATGGCTTTACGACTTTCTTCATTAATAACTTTATCGCCAGTGACATACTCACCATACTCTGCATTGTTTGAAATAGAGTAATTCATATTGGCGATACCACCTTCGAACATCAGATCAACAATCAGTTTCAATTCATGCAAACATTCGAAATAAGCCATTTCTGGCGCATAACCCGCTTCTGTTAAGGTTTCAAAACCCATTTTGACCAGTTCAACTGCACCACCACAAAGTACAGCCTGCTCACCAAATAAATCGGTTTCTGTTTCGTCTTTGAAAGTCGTTTCGATAATCGCTGTACGACCACCACCAACACCTGAGGCATAAGACAATGCCAGGTTTTTAGCTTTACCTGAAGCATCCTGAAAAATAGCAATCAAATCAGGCACACCACCACCACGAACAAATTCACTACGCACTGTATGACCCGGTGCTTTTGGTGCAATCATAATGACGTCCAGATCTTTGCGCGGCACGATCTGGTTATAATGAATAGAAAATCCGTGAGCAAATGCCAGCGTCGCACCCTGTTTCAGATTAGGCTCAATTTCATCTCTATATAATACAGATTGAAATTCATCCGGTGTCAGAATCATAACCACATCAGCTGTTTTCACAGCATCAGCTACTGAAGCCACTTTCAGACCTTCATTCTGAGCCTTAACAGCTGAACTTGAACCTGCACGTAAAGCAACAGTGACATCAACACCTGAATCTTTCAGATTCAGGGCATGAGCATGACCCTGAGAACCATAACCAACGATAGTAACTTTCTTGCCTTTGATAATTGAAAGATCACAATCTTTATCGTAATAAATATTTAAACTCATGTTTATATTCCACTAAGTTAGTAATTCAGTTTATGAAGTCAGTGATTTTTCGCCGCGACTGATGCCAATAGCGCCTGAGCGAACCACTTCAAAAATTTTTATACTGGAAAGCGATGTTAAAAATGCATCCAGTTTTTCACCGGTACCGGTTAGTTCAATGGTATAAGTGGTATCGGTAATATCAATAATGTGCCCACGGAAAATATCCGCAAGGCGCTTCACTTCACTACGTGCCTCACCTGTTGCCTGAACCTTGGCCAGCATTAATTCGCGTTCGATATGTTCATTCACTGTTAAATCAATTAACTTAACAACATCAACCAGTTTGTTAAGCTGCTTCATGATTTGTTCAACAATCTCTTCTGTGCCGGATGTGACCAATGTCATACGCGACAATGTTTCATCATCGGTGGGCGCCACGGTCAGTGACTCGATATTGTATGCACGAGCAGAAAACAAACCGGCCACACGCGACAGGGCACCTGATTCATTTTCCAGTAATATCGAAATAATATGCTTCATATTCATATCAGAATCATTTCATTAAGACCTGCGCCTGCAGGAATCATAGGATAAACATTTTCTTCACGATCAGTCATGAAGTCGATAAAAACCAGCCTGTCTTTATATTTAGTCATGGCATCTTCAAGCGCCTGACGCACATCTTCAGGTTTTTCAACTCGAATGCCCACATGACCGTATGCCTCTGCCAGTTTCACAAAATCAGGCAGCGAATCCATGTATGACATTGAATAACGTTTTTCATAGAAAAACTCCTGCCACTGACGAACCATGCCAAGATAACGATTATTCAGGTTAATAATTTTTAAAGGCAAGCCATACTGTAAACAGGTAGCCAGTTCCTGAATACACATCTGTATACTGCCTTCACCTGTTATACAAACCACGGTTTCATCCGGATGTGCAAACTGAACGCCCATGGCGGCAGGCATGCCGAATCCCATGGTACCGAGGCCACCGGAATTGATCCAGCGACGCGGTTTATCAAAACCATAATACTGCGCAGCAAACATCTGATGCTGCCCCACATCCGAGGTGACAAAAGCATCACCTTTGGTCACTTCATGCAGTTGTTCAACCACAAACTGTGGCTTGATAGTGCCAGAATCATGATCATATTTCAGACAGTTCTGGGCTCGCCATTCATTAATCTGCGACCACCAGCCTTCCAGCGCAGCTGAATCAATGCGACGATCATTTTTACTGAGTTGATTATTAAATTCTGTTAGTACCTGTTTTACATCACCCACAATCGGCACATCAACTTTGACATTTTTTGAAATCGAAGCCGGATCTACATCAACATGAATAATCGTCGCATCCGGACAGAACTTTTCCAGATTGCCGGTTACCCGGTCATCAAAACGCGCACCGATAGCTATCAGGACATCACAATTATGCATGGACATATTAGCTTCATAGGTTCCATGCATACCCAGCATACCGACAAACTGTTTATCACTGGCAGGATATGCACCCAGTCCCATCAGTGTGTTGGTCACCGGCGCACCCAGTGTTTGGGTAAAGGTCACCAGATCTTCCGATGCATTACTCAAAATAACACCACCACCGGTGTATATCATCGGCTTTTTAGCGTCAAGAATATGTTCCAGCGCTTTCTTTACCTGCCCGGCATGACCTTTTATGGTTGGGCAATAGGAACGCATTTTAATCTCACGGGGATACATGAAATCTGTTTTAAAAGCGGTGATATCTTTTGGAATATCCACTACCACGGGGCCAGGTCGTCCTGTCGTGGCAATGAAAAATGCTTTTTTCAAGGTCATTGCCAGGTCCTTAACGTCTTCCACCAGGAAGTTATGCTTCACCACCGGGCGAGTAATACCCACAGCATCCACTTCCTGAAAAGCGTCATTTCCAATCAATGGTCTTGGCACCTGACCGGTCAGAACCACCATGGGTATGGAGTCCATATAGGCCGTTGCTATACCAGTCACCGCATTGGTCGCACCCGGCCCTGATGTCACCAGGACAACACCCGGTTTTCCTGTACTGCGCGCATAGCCATCTGCAGCATGAGTAGCTGCCTGTTCGTGACGCACCAGTACATGCTTGATTTTATCCTGCTTGTAAAAAGCATCATAAATATGCAGTACAGCACCGCCAGGATAACCAAAAACGTGATCAACACCTTCTTCAATCAGACATTGAACAACTATTTCAGCACCGGTTAATTCCACCTTGATGTCTCCAAACCTTAAATAGAGTCTAAATTACCTTAAAAATCATGCACTTTTGTTATTAAGCAGGATTTTTCGAGCACAGCAGTGTACATTAAAAAATAACGCAGGTCACCCAGCAATGCGGCTGACCCGAGATGATCTTTATTACAAACCTCCTGATCGAAAAAGGCGCGCAAAACACCCGAAATCTCAAGATTTGTCATCTGTACAGAATTTCGTAACATAACACCCTTTCAGACTAAAAATCGATATATTTACACCCAAAAAAAAGCCCCAGCCTTTCGGCCGGGGCTTTTTAAGTCATGTCCGACCAGCAATTAGAAATCGCTATCTTTGACCTTTCCGCCTGCTACAGCTGTCAGCAGATCACGGATCGCATCTGGAGTCGACATAATGTTCATGAAGCTGTTATCACCCATCATGCTCAGATCGGGGAAATTGATCGCAATACGGAAACGGGCATGCAGTGCTTCTGCTTCATTACCATTGACCAGAATTTCATAAGGCAGATGTGCCGTTGAACGAGTGGGTTTAAAATCAATTTCACTCATGATGAAACCTTCGTCCATGTACTTTTTGCCTTCATTTGGTGCTTTCATACCGACACCGAACAAAGTCTGCGCAGTACCGGGAATATCAATGCGATAAACCTTCATAGCGCCGCCTTTATTGGCCGCCAGGTTTTTCTCAATAGTATTTACCAGCGTATCACGGCTACCAGCACGTGCCAGTGCCAGAGGCTCATCAAAATACTCCATACCAAATGTGTAATGGTATTTAGCCAGCTTGCTAGGTGTCAGGCCTTCTTCTGGACCAAAATCTTTCTTATGACCCAGTGCTTTTTGCAGTGCTGCAGATGTACCTTTCAACTCTGATTCAACACGATAAGCCTTAGCCATGTAAAAAGGATTGGTGTAAGACACCTGAATTTTGTCGCCAACTTCTGTTAAAGAAACACGCTGTGCCGCGATGTAACCACCACGCTCACCTTTAGCAGCCGATTTCAGCTCGCCATTAGTGACCACAACAATATGTGCACCTTTGAATGGCGAATATTCACCGGCAATTTCAAAACCATTAGCCTGTAAAGCTGCTTTAGTTTCTTCCAGCTTGTCTGCAATAGTGCCCGCTGTTTCAGAACCCAATGAGAAAGGCAGATATTTATCAGCTGCTTGCGCAACTGATGCACTCAGTGCAACTGCCACCATTAGAAAATAAGAATATAATGTTTTTGTGTTCATTTTGCTCTTTTAAACCCCTGATTAATTTTTTAGAAAGCCACTGTCGAACTAGTTAATACTAATTATTTTTTAGCGGACTAAGAAACTAACCTCGAGCAAAATTATTGTCAACGGAATTTTTTATTAATTTCCCAAAATACGATAAGTTTCATTTATGATAAAACGCATTAATACTGGCTAATAATCTTTTCCAGCCCTGTAAATTCCAGGCTCATAAAAAAAGACCGTGCATTGCACGGCCTTTTTTGTCAAAACTATTAATAGTTAAGATTAGAACTTCATGGAATATGTAGCCTGAACTTCCATCTGATCCATCTCCAGCTTAATCGTCTGCTGATTAGGCACTTCCATTGGATTAGCACCTGTCACATCATTTGATGGCGCATACATACCAGCCAAGCTGAATTCAGCATTGGAACCCATCGCCATAGTAAAACCAAATGTTAAATGCGTCTCCATAATTCCAGGCGCCAGCATATTAAACATAACTTCTGATTCTGGGATTGGCTGACTTCCATTACTCAAACCTACACGCCAGGTCATATCATTCTGATCCCACTCATAACCAATTTTTACAACAGTCATATCTTCCCAGCCAAAACCAGGACCATTTGCAGCACCAAAAGGTTGTCCGTCAACTAACAATTTACTCATAGGATTAGCGATCGAAGCGACATCACTATAATAAATAGTCTGAACATCAACAACCAATGTTCTCTTGTCGTCTATATCCCATGCAGCGCCTAAAGATAGAGTAGCAGGAATATCAAAGTCACCCTGCTCTGCAAACAGACCTGCATAGTCATCGAATTCACTCATTGACATTTTGGTTTGATATGATGCACCTAATGTTACTTCTGGTGCTACCTTACCCTGCCATCCAATCTTGGCACCAAAACCTGTAGAAGTATCATCACCATTATTAGTCAGTTTGGTATTATCCGCTGAAAATCCGCCAAATGCGGCTAAGCCAGAAGATTTAAACATCTGGTAAGCAAATATCAAACTTGCACCGACAGAATGATCACTATTTAACTGCTTTGCATAAGAAGCATTAATAAACAGCTGCGCCAAATTAACACCTGTTGGACCGCCATAAAAAGTACCCGCTGGAGCAGCACTGGATTTATAGTTGGTATTCATACCACCATTACCATAAGCTGCCACACCAAAAGCACTTGTATCATCAAGCTTCTTACTGTAACCAAAATGAGGGATAAAGAAATATTCCTGCGCACTATCAACTGAACCAGGCGTCAAACCAAAAGTACCAACAACTGCTGATGGAGCACCCGTAACAGTATAACCACGATTGGGATTAAAAATCGCAGCACCTACATCCATCCGATCACCCACATTCACTAAACCGGCAGGATTATTAGCCGCTGCCATTGCATCCTGTGAATGAGCAACACCCGCACCTGCCAGCGCTTTTTCTTTTGTACTGTAACCGTGTGCAAAGTAACCATTAGTTGCATTGGCTAATGGTGATATCAGCAAGCCCGTCACTGATAATGCAAGTAAGGATTTATTAAAACCTCTAGACATATTCATATCCTCAAATGGATTTTTACGCATTTGCGTATTTATTAATTAAAGGTGCTCCGTGCATTTTGTTGTGTCTGCCCTGAGCCGCAAATATCTTCTAAACCTTTTCAAAAAAAACATCAGAAAGCATATGCGATTGCAAATTATGTAGTTCAGAACAACTGAATAAGCAAATTATTAATGGTTTAATAATAGAAAATACGAACTGTATAACACAAACCAATGATCTATATCAGCAACAACTAATTTAGACATAAAAAAACCCGGTCAGTATTACTGACCGGGTTTTTAGCGAACTATCTTTAACCAGTGCCGGCTTAAGCCATTAATGGCATACCGGATTGCTGCCAGGCCATAATGCCGCCACGCAGATTAAAGACGTTATCGAAACCTTGCGCAGCCATAAAACCAACACCCTGTGCTGATCTGGCACCACTTCTGCAATACAACACACAATGATCATCATTTTTAATTTCATGCAACCTTGCAGGCAAAGTATGTAATGGCAATTTTTCGGCTCTTGGAATAACACCACCCGCCATTTCAGCAATACTCCGAACATCTATCAATCTTACGTTCTTACCCTGATCAAGTAACTCTTTCAGCGCATGAACATCCATTTCCTTAATTGAATACACAATTCACCCCGAAGTTAATTAGAAGTTAATAATATGCCGAATTATACATATGGAATTTTAATAAAACCAGAACCCGATAAACAGAAATATGATCACCGATAATGCAAAATAACTCATTATGGGCAGGAAACCCTGATCACAACCCGATCATAAACATATTTTACCTTCTAAATCATTATGTTACGATTAACAATCAGGGCTTTTTATTATCATGACATAGGAGTAAAATGCTTTCGTTTCTGGGCATTTACAGAATTTTTTTTACATAAGGCTTGCCTTTTATTTACATTAAAAGGTAAGGTTTAGTTTGAAAAAATCATACAACCGACTAACTTTTATTACTTATAATTTATTAGGTCATCAGTTCGGCACCTGACAGCATCAGCGAAAAGCCTTAGCTGACCTTAAAAAACACAGGAGAAATGTATAATGAGTGGTGATCAACGTAAGCTGACCATTATTGCTACTAAAGGCACGCTGGACTGGGCATATCCTCCCTTCATCCTGGCAAGCACGGCTGCTGCACTGGGTATGGAATGCTCTGTATTCTTCACCTTCTACGGACTGAATTTATTACTGAAAGACACAAGTGCTTTAAAAGTAACACCAACAGGCAACCCTTCAATGCCTATGAAAATGCCCATGGGTCCAAAATGGTTACGCAACATCGACTTCGGACCAAAAATCCCTAATGTCATGTGGAATGTTCCTTTCATGGACAGCATTGCAACAACTCTGATGAAAAAAACCATCTCCAACTGTGGTGTGGCCACTATTGCCGAGTTACGTGATCTTTGTCAGGAAGCAGAAGTAAAGTTTCTGGCATGTCAGATGACCGTTGAATTATTTGGTTACAATACAAATGTGTTCATTGACGGTGTAGACTATGTAGGCGCTGCTACCTACTTCCAGGAATCTGATGACGCTACCCAGTCACTGTTTATCTAAATAAATATAGATTACAGTTTGATTCTAAAAGGCCGCACATAAATGTGCGGCCTTTTTTTTAGCCAGGTAAATTTATTTACTAAAAACAAAATATTCGATAGAACTGATAGCCATAAAAACACTCAAATACAAGATGAAAAAATACTTCTCCTGTTATTTAATACTGTCACTATTATGCATAACACCTGTTAATGCAGAACTGCCTAACCTTGGCGATCCAACACAAAAAGAAATTTCACCCTTTCAGGAATATTTAATGGGTAAAAATTTCTATAAAACACTAAAAGCCAACGTGCCGTTTGTTGATGACCTGGTGATCAATGAATACCTGGACTCTCTGGGACAGAAACTGGTTTCCCAAACCGATAAACCGGATAATAATTTCAAATTTTTTATTCTCAAAATACCTACAATTAATGCATTTGCAGGCCCTGATGCCTATATTGGTATTCATACGGGATTAATTCTTAACGCAGATAATGAAAGTCAACTAGCCGGCGTATTGGCCCATGAAATTTCCCATGTCACCCAGCGGCACCTGGCCAGAGCAATGACTGAATCATCAGTTTCACCAGCCGCCATGTTTGCCACCATGCTGGCAGGTATTTTGCTGAGCACGCAGAATCCACAGGCTGGCGCAGCTGTTTTTTATGGTGGCTCAGCCGCAATGATGCAATCTCAAATCAATTTCACTCGACACAATGAACATGAAGCTGATCGCATAGGTATTCATTTACTTAGAAATGCAGGCATTAATCCTGTAGGCATGTCCGATTTTTTTGGCAAATTATTAAAAAATGCAGATTCAAATAATATTCTGGCACAAATGGAATATTTAAGAACGCACCCTTTAAATTCAACTCGTGTTGCTGAAGCACAAAATCGTATTGAAACCAATGATAAAAAACTACCTGATGACAGCCTCGACTTTCAACTCAGCAAGGCTCGCATTATTGTTACCACAGCCTCGTCATTAACCGAACTGATTAATCACATTGAAAAACTGAATATCAATCAACAAACCATTGCCACCCGGTACACCTATGCGATTGCACTCACCAGGCAGGGTAATACGGAAAAATCAATTACCATTCTCAATCAATTAATCACCAGCCATGATCACCCATGGTTTCGACTCGACCTGGCTAAAGCCTATGAAACTAATAACCAGCCTGATAAAGCACTCTCAGTACTGGAAAACCTGCTGCTGTTATATCCAAACTACCTGCCTGTGACCATAGAATACGCCCGCGCTCTAAATCAACTTAAACAACCTGAAAAAGCGATTCAAATCTTAAAACAACAACTAAAGAAAAAAGAACAGCCTGTTGTTTTTCAGGCATTGGCACAGAATTATTATGCCAATAATCAAATTACTGCCGCGCTAGAAGCAACCAGCCATCAATATGAACTTGAAGGCTATTTACAACTGGCGGCTCAACAGATCGACTATGCACTTAAACAAACCGATCTTGAATCCAGTACCCGACAACGCCTGGTTTCGAGAAAAAATAATCTTATTAACAAACTGGGTAAAGAACAAAGTTTTCCTAATTAGATAACATCAATATTAGAAACCATTAATACATATAAATAGTCACATTTTTTACTTGCCATAGTATCTACAATGGGTATGCTATAAGCACTAATGCTTTATGTTAGAACATTAGATACGTGCTCCCAAACCAATGGAACACAACCACAAAAACATTCTGTGGCAAGAATAAAAGAAAAAATAATTGGAATTTTTGGGCACAATCTAATTTTAGTATTAGTACATTAACCATCCACGCAAAATAAATGAGGAGTGTGCATTATGCGGCATACCGCAATCACCGTATCGACAGCGACCGCTATCGCTGTAGTACTAGGTAGTCTTTCTCTCTCGATCCCCACTGTGAGTCAGGCTGAATCATCTGTCGATGAGGGCAAAAAAATTGCTTTCGATCGAAAAAAGGGCAATTGCCTTGCATGTCATCAGATTGAAGGTGGCAGCCTGCCCGGCAATATTGGTCCACCATTAATAGCAATGAAGGCTCGTTTCCCTGATAAGCAGGTGTTAAAAGCCCAAATTTCGAATCCACAAAAAAACAACCCTAATACCATAATGCCTCCGTTCGGACCCCATGAAATATTGTCCGCAGGCGAAATTGATATGGTTGTTGAATTTATCCACACTCTATAAAGAATTTAAGGTATTAACTGATGAATACAAATCGTAGATCATTTCTAAAAACCTCTGCTACTGCCGGCGCTGTCAGTGTAGCCGTAAGCGCAGGTTTATTAACACCCAGAGCCGTTTTAGCTGCCTGGCCAAAAAATGCATTTGAAGCAAAAGATGTCAATTCAGCATTAACGGCAGCCATGGGCGATACAACGCTGACAGACAGTGGCGACATTAATTTAAAAGCTCCTGATATTGCTGAAAATGGAGCTGTTGTACCGATTACTGTAACCAGCACAATCCCAGGTACTGAATCCATCAGTATCCTGATACCCAATAATGCGACTCCTCTTGCAGCCAGCTTTACCCTGAGCAGTAACACAGAAGGCTATGTTTCAACCCGTGTAAAAATGGGCAAAACATCCGATGTGGTTGCTGTGGTAAAAGCAGGTGGAAAGCTCTACTCCAGCAAGAAAGAAGTTAAAGTAACAATCGGCGGCTGCGGCGGTTAATTAACAAGGTATCGAGGATTAAAAAAATGGCAAATTCAATTAAAGTACGCGCAAACGTCAAAAGTGGTGTAACTGTTGTAAAAACACTGATTAACCACCCTATGGAAACGGGTATGCGCAAAGATAAAAAAACTGACAAAATGATTCCTGCGCATTTTATTCAGGAAGTAACGTGTGAACACAATGGTAAAAATGTACTAACTGCACAATGGGGTACAGCTGTATCTAAAAACCCTTACTTGTCATTCAAATTCACAGGTGCCAATGCCGGTGATAGCTTGAAAGTAAGCTGGGTTGATAACCAGGGTCAAAGCGATTCAATTGAATCCAAGATCAAGTAGGCAAACCCAATCATAGATAAATACAAAAGGTACTAAACCATGAAAAAAATAGCAGTTACATTTACCACGCTATGCACACTTGCTGTTCTTATGCTGGGCTGTGCAAGTAATCCTGCGGAAAAAGACCTGAATGATTTCCGTGACTATTACTCAAAACGTTTTCCTGACACACCAACGAATGATTTTATAAACGGCGTATATTCTATTGACAAAGGCTCTCGTGACCAATGGGAATCTTTAGAAGAATTTCCTCCCTATGAAATTATTATAGAAAAAGGTGAAAAGCTGTTTAACACACCCTTCAAGAATGGCAAAACCTACGCAAGTTGTTTTTCTGTTCCTGTAGACAGCATCAAGTCAAGCTACCCTTATTTTGATAAAAAACGTAAGGAAGTGATTACCCTTGAGCTGGCTCTTAATGACTGCCGCAAAGCCAATGACGAAGAACCACTGAAGTATAAAACCGGTGCAATCACTCATCTGGGCGCCTATCTGGCATTCCAGGGTCGTGGCAAAACAGTCAATGTAACCATCGATTCAAGCAAGGAATCTCTTGAATGGTATAACCGCGGTAAACAGCATTTTTATGCCAAACGCGGTCAGTTAAATATGTCATGTGCAGATTGTCATTATTACAATGCGGGTAACCGTATACGTGCAGACATACTGAGCCCCGCCCTGGGTCATACCACACATTTCCCTGTTTATCGTAATAAATGGGCAACCGATGGTGACGGCATGGGTACATTACATCGTCGTTACGGTGGTTGTAACAAGCAGGTACGTGCAAAACCCTTCGAGGCTCAAAGTGAAGAATACCGTGCACTGGAATACTTCCATACTTATATGAGTAATGGATTAACGCTGAACGGTCCTGGTGTACGTAAATAATCGTTACACAATAAAGCAGACAAAAAAAAGCCCGACTCATCTGAGCCGGGCTTTTTTTATGTTATATGGTGGGCCGTCCGCGACTCGAACGCGGGACCATCGGATTAAAAGTCCGGTGCTCTACCAACTGAGCTAACGGCCCGTATTTGTATGTCAAAAACACGCAAATCGGTGTCCCATGGGGACTTCAGCTTAAACTAACCGGTAAGTTAACCTTCCGTATTCTTAACGACTCAAGCTGAATAAGAAGGCGCGTATACTACCTGAAATTCTGAGAAAAACAAGTCAGACTGGCCCGTGATTACAGCCAGTTTATCCAAATCCGTATGAATATGGCATCAGCCCCCTGCTGTTGCCTTATCAGCCTGGTAGTGAGTGGGGTCCTCTATATTTGCTTCTTCAAAACCTTTAGCTCTTAAACGACAGGAATCACAGACACCACAGGCTTTTCCATTCAAATCAGCAGCATAACAGGAAACTGTTTGTGCATAATCAACACCCTTTTCAGTACCCAGTTTAATAATATCGGCCTTGGTCAGATCAATTAAAGGGGTATGAATCTGCATTTTATGGCCTTCAACACCCACTTTCGTTGCCAGGTTAGCCATGGTCTCATAAGCCTTAATGTATTCGGGCCTGCAGTCCGGGTATCCGGAATAATCCACTGCATTAACACCAATATAAATATCATCCGCCTGCAGAATTTCAGCCCAGGCCAGTGCAAATGAGAGAAAAACTGTATTTCTGGCGGGCACATAAGTGACAGGAATCCCTTCTGAAGCATGATCAGGTACCGCGATTGACATATCTGTCAGGGCTGAACCACCCAGCACCCCCAGATCAAGGTGCAGGATTTTATGATCTTCAACACCCAGTGCCTGCGCCACCCGTTTAGCCGCATCCAGTTCTGTTCTATGCCGCTGACCATAATCAAAACTCAAGGCATAACATAAAAAGCCGTCACTTCTGGCACAGGCCAGCGCCGTCGCTGAATCAAGACCACCGGATAACAGCACAACGGCTTTTTTTTGTTCTAATTTCTTCATTCGATTTACTTTCCAGGTTGATTGCTCCACAGATACTTATGCAACTGTATCTGGAACCTGACAGACAATTGATCTTCAAGAATCCATTCCGCCAGCTCTGATGCGGAAATATCACCCTGCACAGGTGAAAACAGGACACTACATTTATTATTCAGATTATATTGCTCGACAATGGATTTTGACCATTGGTAATCACTGCGATGACAAATAACAAATTTAACTTCATCGGCGGCGCTTAAACAATCAATGTTTTCATACCGATTGCGAGATTCTTCACCTGAACCAGGGGTTTTTATATCCATGACGCGTATCACGCGTGAATCAACCGATGAAATATCCATAGCACCACTGGTTTCCAGCGAAACCTTATAACCTTCATCACACAATAATGTTAATAAAGCAGCACAGGATTTCTGTGCCAGAGGCTCACCACCAGTGACACAGATGTAGTTTGTTTTATATTGTTTTATTTTTTGCAGAATAGCGTCCGGCGTATACCATTCACCACCGGTAAACGCATATGTGGTATCACAATAACCACAACGCAAAGGACATCCCGTCAGGCGTATAAAAACTGTCGGATATCCCACAAGGGATGATTCTCCCTGCAATGAAAAAAAGATTTCAGTAATCCGTAGCCGTGATTCTTCTGCAGACATAACAATACTCTCCGACTACTTTCTTATTATGCTTTA
>Ga0224496_10000344_pt1 | contig 33334 bp, 21 predicted proteins | sample SF_Jul11_sed_USG_2_FD_168127 | JGI IMG/M metagenome (GOLD analysis project Ga0224496, IMG submission 168127) | Sediment microbial communities from San Francisco Bay, California, United States - SF_Jul11_sed_USGS_8_1 | ecosystem: Environmental > Aquatic > Marine > Sediment | place: USA...
CGCGTCGAGACGATCCCGTTCAGCGCACGCGTGAAGCGCACGCTCTCCGAGACCGCCTACACGCCCTGGCGCATCTCCGACGCTCCCTTCCAGGCGCGCTTCCTGCGCTGGCCCACGGCCTCGCCCGACGGCAGCCAGCTCGTCTTCCAGGCGGTCGGCAAGCTGTGGATCCAGGAGCTCCCCGACGGCAGCCCGCGGCGACTCACGTCCGAGACGTTCGCTCCGTTCGAATACGCCCCCGCCTGGTCGCCCGACGGCCGCTGGATCGCGTTCACGAGCGTGGACGCATCCCAGGCCGGACGGCTGTGGAAGGTCGCGGCCGCGGGAGGCAAGCCGGAGCCGCTCACGTCGCGGCCCGGAGAGTACTTCCACCCGGCCTGGAGCCCCGACGGCCAGTTCCTGGTGATGGTGCGCGGCTCCGGCGCCACGGCGCGCGGGCGCACGCTGGTGGCGAATCCCGGGTACGAGCTGGTGCGCATTCCCGCGTCGGGCGGGGTGCCGGAGCGGCTCACCGGAATTCGGGGCGTTCCCTGGGACTTCGACGTCGTCGAGCGCCTGCAGATCGCGCGGCCGTCATTCGGCCCGAAGGGTCGCGTGTTCTTCACCGAGCGCGTCGCTGCCGACGATCCCGACGACGAGCAGGGGCCGGCCAGCCAGCTCGTCTCGGTGCGCCCCGATGGAAGCGACCGACGGCTCCACCTGCGCTTCCCCTTTGCCGACGACGTGGTGCCCTCTCCCGACGGCAGGGCGCTCGCCTTCCAGGAGGGCGACGAGGTCTACCTCGCCCCCTTCCCCCGCAAGGCGCGCAAGGGGCGCCGCGCGGATCCGCCCCTGCTGGACCGCCGGAACGCGGCGGCTCACGCGGCGCGCCTGAGCCGGGCGGGAGGCTTGTTCCCGCGCTGGCACAGCGCGAAGAGCGTCGAGTTCGGCAGCGCCGATCGCTACTTCCAGTTCGACGTCGACGCGCGAACGACCCGCGCCGTCCGCCTGGATCTGCGCATCCCGCGCTACGCGCCGCAGGGCACGATCGCCCTGCGCGGCGCCCGCATCGTCACGCTCGACGGCGACCGCGTCATCGACGCCGGCGATGTCGTCGTGGAGGGCGCGCGCATCCGCTGCGTGGGCGCTTGCGATGTCTCGAAGGCCGAGCGGATCGTCGACGCCCGGGGCAAGTTCATCATCCCCGGCTTCGTGGACATGCACGCCCACCGCCACGCAGAGCATCGGGGCTTTCCCGCGATGAAGGATGTCGAGGCGGCCGCCTACCTGGCCTACGGCGTCACCACCACGCTCGAGCCCTCCGCGTGGTCGCAGAATGTCTTCCCCGTGGCGGAGCTCATCGAGGCGGGATCCATCGTGGGTCCGCGCAGCTTCAGCACCGGTGATCCCCTGTTTCGGGGCGATTGGCTGCGCAACAACGAGATCCTCTCGCTTCGGGATGCGGAGAACGAGATCGAGCGCCAGCAATCCTGGGGTGCGGTGTCGCTGAAGGAATACCTGCAGCCCCGGCGCGAGCAGCGGCAGTGGATCACGGAGGTGGCGAGGAACAAACACCTGATGGTGACGGGGGAAGGCGGCGACCTCTTCTACGACCTGAGCCTGATCCTCGACGGGCACACGGCCTGGGAGCACCCGCTCGCCCCCATCCCCCTGCACGCGGACGTGACCCGCTTCTTCGGCGCGGCCGGCGCTGTCTACTCCCCGACGCTCGTCGTCGGAGGACCGGGCCCCTGGAACGAAGAGTTCTTCTACCAGGAGAGCGAAGTGTGGAAGGACGCGAAGCTGCGCCGCTTCGTTCCCTGGCGACAGCTGGTGCCCCACACCCGGCGGCGGCTGCTGCGGCCGCCGACGGACTACAGCTATCCGCTGCTCGCCCAGGGACTGGCGGACATCATCGCCGAGGGGGGCCACGGCGCCATCGGCTCTCACGGCCAGTTACACGGAATCGCGTCGCACTGGGAGGTGTGGATGGCGGCGTCGGCGCTGGGACCCATGGGAGCGCTCGCGCTGGCGAGCTCCGGGGGTGCCTACTTCCTCGGGGCGTCGCAGGATCTGGGCTCGATCGAAGCGGGCAAGCTCGCCGACCTGATCGTGCTGCGCTCGGACCCGCTGCTCGACATCCGCGCCACGGCGGACATCGCGTGGGTGATGAAGGGCGGCATTCTCTACGACGCGGATACGCTCGACGAGATCTGGCCGCAGCCGAGGCCGTACGGAGAGCCCCCCTGGTTCGACGCGCGGATCTACTCCTCGGACGACCGGCCCCTCGAGACCGGGGAACGGGCGGAGTAGCGATCAGCCCTCCGCCAACACCTGGAAGCTGCGCAGCGTGCGATCCGCGGCGTAGCGCACCTGGGTGCCGTCGGCCTGGGCCTGACGCAGGCCCTCGACGGCCTCGCGGGTGATGCGCTCTCCCGGCGCGAGCACCGGGATGCCGGGCGGGTACGGCGCCACGAGCTCGGCGGACACCCGGCCGATCGCCTGCTCCGCCGGAACGGTCACGTGGGCCGCGAAGAACGCGTCGCGCGGCGACACCACGACCTGCGGCGACACCGTCCAGGAGATCGACGGCAGCACCGGCCGCGGCGTCGAGCGCTCCCGCTCCACGGCGTCGATCACGCCGTCCACGAAGCGGTCCACCACCTCGAGGTCGTCGTTCATCGAGAGGATCGGGATGATGGTGTCGCGGTCGGCGAGCTCGACGGGCAGCCCGGCGGCGATCAGGTGGTTCTCGACCGCGAGGCCGCTGGCCCCGGTGCCGGAGACATTGATGGCGAACTTCGCGCGATCGAGGATCACCGAGCGATCGACCACGTCGTCGAGCAGCACCAGGCCGGGCACCTTGCGCAGCCGCTCGCGCGCGTGGTCGGCGAGCTTCAGCAGCTGGCCGAGCAGCCGCTCTCCTTCCCGCGCGAGCAGCGCGCGCGCTGCGTCGGCGCTCGCCGCGATGCTGCCGGACGGGCTCGTGGTCGCCGTCGCCTCGAAGGCGCGGTCGAGCCGGTCGCGGTCGATCCGCTCGGTGCGCGCCAGCACGAGGGCGGCCTGCGTGTGCGCGGGCAAGGTCTTGTGCGCGCTGGTCACCATCGCATCGGCACCGGATTGCAGCGCGTGGCGCGGCAGCTCCGGGTGGAAGCCGAAGTACGCGCCCCAGGCCTGATCCACCACGAGCGGGATGCCGTGCGCGTGGGCAACCTCTGCGTGGCCGGCCACGTCCGAGAGCGTGCCGACGTAGGTCGGCTCGACCAGGAACACCGCGCGGGCCGCGGGATGCTCGGCGAGCGCCCGCGCGACGCGCTCGACGGGCACGTGGGTCGGCAGACCGGTCGTCGGGTCGACCTCGGGACGCACCCAGACGGGGGTGACGCCGACCAGCACCATGCCCAGCAGCAGCGAGCGGTGCAGCGTGCGCGTGACGACCACCTCGTCCCCGGGCCGGCACAGCGCGAGGGCCAGCGTCTGGTTGCCGTGCGTGGAGCCGCCGACCGAGATGCGCCCCCAGTCCGCGCCCCAGAGCCGGGCCAGCTTCTCGTCGGCCTCTGCGAGCATGCCCGCGCGCTGCCGGATCGTGTCGACGCCGCCGTAGAGCGGAATGTCGTCGCGCACCAGCGGGCCGACGAGGTTCGTGCGCTGCTTGTGCCCCGGCGTGGTGAACGGCGCGATGTCGGTGGCCCGGAAGGCGAGCCACCCGTCGAGCAGTGGCGCGTCCTTGCGCAGGTCGAAGGGATCGTCGGGATCGCTCATGCGCGGGACCCTAGCGGGCCGACGCGCGGTCCGCCGCGGTCGGAAACGCCCGGAGCGTCGGCCGGGGTCCGGGCGGTCCCGCCGGCGCGCGCCCGTCCCATGTCGTCGAGGATCGCCTGGGGCGAGACCGGACGACCCAGAAAGTCCTCGACCACCCGCCGCGCGCTGCGCTCGAGACCGAAGCGGTACAGGCTCTCGCAGATGCGCGGGTACCAGCCCGGGTCGCCCGCACTGAAGTCGCCGTGCAGCGCGCGGGCCCGCGCGCGAAGGTCCGCGTTCAGGATGGCGCCGGCGGCGTAGTTCATCATGTAGCCGGGCGCGTCGATGAGCTGGCCGCGCACGGCCCACCACGCCAGCTCCGGGTGGGGCGCGATCCGGAAGTACGTCGCGGTGATCTCGGTCCACAGCGCGTTCGGATCGCGCTCGGGCTCGCGGTGCATGCGCACTTCGAACAGCGCCCAGGCGATGTCCATCACGATGCCCGCGTACTTCGCCGCGATGCTCTCCGCGAGCGGCACGGACGTGCCGAGGTAGCGCTGCTGCCACGCGGGCTCGTACATCTCCAGCGTCGCGAGGTCGGCGATGCCCTCGGTGAAGATGTCGCTGTCCGGCCAGTCGGCGAACGCGGGCCGCGTGCGGATGGCGGCGATGTGGATGGCGTGCCCGGTCTCGTGCAGCAGCTCGAGCAGGTTGTCGAGCCCGCCGATCTGGTAGGCGGCGAAGACCCACGGCTCGCCGGGAATCACGCCGTCCGCTGTCAGTCGCGGTCGACGTCCGAAGTTCGTGAACGCCACCGGATCCTTGCTCGCCCGGGGCTCGAGGTCGTACTGCACGTCGAGCGCGACCGGATCGGCTCCCAGGTCGCGGTAGAAGCGGTCGTTGATCGGCCGCAGCGACGCGAGCGGAATCGCCTCCCGCAACGCCCGGTTGGCGCGGCCGGCGCGATACGCGAAGTCCCACGGCTCGATCGGCGTGTCGGGCGTGATGTCGCGCCACGTCTGCAGCACCGACACGAGCCACGCCTCCATCGCCGCCGGCTCGACGCCGATGCCGCGCACCGACGCGCCGAGCGCTTCGCCCCGGGCCGCGAGGCGCGCGGCGTTCTTGCGGATCAGTGTCCGGTACGGACTGCGCGGCCCGTTGTCCCCGTTCACCGCCTCCCAGATCGGCGCCAACGCCCTCCACAACGCCTCGCGGCGCGCCGCGTCGTCGGTCAGCGGCAGCAGCCCGAAGACGGTCAGGCGATCCAGCGACTGCCCGTCGAACGAGAGCGCGTGCGCCGCGGCCGAGAAACAGGCGTAGATGCGCTTCGCGAGCGCTGCGGAGCCATCCGGACCGGCGGCCACGCGCTCTGCGTCGTAGCGGCAATCGGTCGCGCCCGCAGCGTCCGGCTGCGCGCCCGTCGGGGTCCGCTCCGCCGTCTCGGCGACGAGCTCCCTCGCGAGCGTCTGCCGCATCAGCGCGAGCGCCCGATCGTCCTGCGCGGAGCGCGGCGCCGCCGCGCCCGCCGCGAGCGCCCGCTGCAGCGCGCCCCGCGTCGCGTCGTAGCGCGCCAGCAGATCGCCGAGTGCCAGACCGCTCGTCGTCTGGGTCGCGCCGCGGCTGCGCGTCACGTCGATCGCGTCGCGCAGCGCGCGCGTCTGCGCATAGAAGTCCTCGATCGCCTGGATGGGCAGCGGACGCTCGGCCACCCCCCGCGTTCGACCGCACGCGCCGAGCGCCGCCACGGCGAGTCCGGCGGCTGCCAGGATCGCCGCGCTGCGGAGGGAGCGAGAGGCGGGGCTCATCGGCGACTCCTGCGCGCGCGAGCGGAGATCATACCCACACCCCCCGCGAGCCTAGCGACGCTTGCGATCCACGAGCACCTGATGCGCCGCGTTGTAGCCGGGCGCGCCGGTCACGCCGCCGCCCGGATGGGCGCCGGCGCCGCACAGATACAGCCCGCGCACGGGCGTCCGATACTGCGCCCAGCCGGGCACCGGGCGCATGAAGAAGAGCTGCTCGAGCACCAGATCGCCGTGGAAGATGTTCCCCTCGGTGAGGCCGTAGGTGCGCTCGAGATCGAGCGGCGTGAGGACGTGGCGCGCCTCGATCGCCGTGGGAACGTTCGGCGCGTGGCGTCCGATCATCTTCACGACCCGATCGCCGAGAAGCTCCCGGTTCTCGTCCCACGTGCCGTGCGCGAGCGCATAGGGGAGATACTGCACGAAGCACGTCAGGATGTGCTTGCCCGGCGGCGCCAGGCTGTCGTCGACGTTCGATGCGACGACGCAGTCCACCCACAGCTCTTCGGAAATTTCGCCGAGGTGGGCGCGGTGATAGCAGCGCTCCGCAGACTCGAGCGACGGCACCAGGGTGAAGAGCGAACGGCGGCGCGGATCGGCGTCGGCCGGCATGCCCTCCAGCTTCGGCTCCTCGGCGAGCACCAGGTTCACCTTGGCGCAGGGTCCGGCCATCTTGATGCCGCGGATCGCGCTGCGAAAATCCTCGGGAAGGTCCGAGGCGTCGAGCATGCCGAGAAAGGTGCGCTTCGGGTCGGCGTTCGAGAGCACCAGGCGCGCAGAGATCTCGCTGCCATCCTCGAGGGCGACACCCTCGGCGCGTCCGCCGCGCACCAGGATCTTCGCCACCGGCGCCGACGCGACGATCTCGACGCCGAGCCTGCGGCCGGCGGCGGCCATGGCCGAGGTGATCGATCCCATGCCGCCGATCACGTGACCACAGAAGCCCTGCACGTGCTGATCGCCGCCCGAGAGCAGGTGGAAGAGCAGACCGAGCGCGGTGCCGTTCTGGTACGGGCCGCCGTGCTTGCCGTAGACATTGTTGGCCAGGATCAGCCTCTTGACCTCCTCGGATTCGTAGTGGCGATCCAGGAAGTCGCCGAGGCTGCCGGTCGTGAACGAGACCATCTGGGCGATCTCTTCGGCGCTGATGCGATAGAAGCGCTTGGCGAGGTGGAGCAGCTCCATCAGCCCCGCGAGCCCACGCGCTCCGACACTCGGCGGCGGCTCGAGGAAGAAGGGCTGCAGGTAGCGCGCGAGCTTCTTCAGCTGCGCGTCGAGGCGCAGGAAGGTGACGGCGTCCTGCTTCGAGAAGCGCTCGATCTCGCGGCTGAGCCGAGCGTTGTCGCTCCACCAGGGAATGGTGATGCCACCGGGCAGGGCGACCTGCAGCAGCGGCTCGCTCGGAACCATGCGCAGGCCGTGCGATCCGAGCTCGAGATCGCGAATCACCTCCGGCCGCAACATGCTGGCCATGTAGGACGTGGTGGAGGCGCGGCAGCCGGGAGCGATCTCCTCGGTGACACAGCAGCCGCCGATGACGTCGCGCCGTTCGAGCACCAGCGTGGACAGCCCGGCGCGGGCGAGGTAGGCGGCGGCGGTGAGGCCGTTGTGGCCGCCGCCGATGACGATCGCGTCGTAACTCCTGCGCAGAAGCTCAACCATCGCGTCCTCCGGCTCGCATCGATCCTTCCCGGCGTGCTGGAGGCCGGAGTCTAGCGGGGTACCGTACCCGGACGCAGGCGCAGCCGCGCGCGGCGCCGCGCGGGAGGGAGCCATGAGCGAGATTCTCGACCCGGGCGCGAAGCCGGACCGCGGGGCGGCGAGGGCATCGCTTCGATCGCCGGCGCGGGGCAGCCTCGTGCTCGCGGTGCTGTGCATCACCCTGCACGCCGGGACCGCGGGCGGCTCCGCAGCCAAGCCGATCCCGCCCGCCGACCTCGTGCTGCGCGGGGGCGTGGTCGTGACCGTCGACGCCGCGCGGCCCGAGGCGCAGGCCATCGCGATCCGCGGCTACGAGATCGCGGCCGTGGGCAGCAACCGCGAGATCGACGCGCACGTCGGCCCGCAAACCCGGGTGATCGAGCTCGGAGGGCGCCTGGCCATGCCGGGCTTCATCGAGGGCCACGCCCACTACATGGACCTCGGCGAGTCCAAGATGATCCTCGACCTGACACGAGCCGAGAACTGGGATGCCATCGTGGCGATGGTGGGCGCCGCCGCGCGGCAGACGAAGCCCGGCGACTGGATCCTCGGCCGCGGCTGGCACCAGGAGAAGTGGACGGCCGTGCCCGAGCCGAACGTCGGGGGTGTGCCGCTGCACGGCCGTCTCTCGGCGGCGTCCCCCGACAATCCCGTGAGCCTCGAACACGCCAGCGGCCACGCGATATTTGCGAACGCCGCTGCGCTCGCGCGGGCCCGCATCACGGCGGGCACGCCGGACCCCCCCGGCGGCACCATCGTGCGCGACGCCGAAGGCAACCCGACCGGACTGCTGCGCGAGGCCGCGGCGGACTTGATCACCGAGCAGATCGAAGCCGCCGATGCAAAGCGCTCGCCGCAGGAGCAGGCCGAGATCGCCAGGCGCCAGATGCAGCTCGCTGCGCGGGAGGCGCTTTCGAAGGGTGTCACCTCGTTCCAGGACGCCGGCGCGAGCTTCGAGGAGATCGACCGCTACAAGCAGTGGGCAGCCGAAGGCGCGTTGCCGCTGCGCCTCTACGTGATGGTGGATTACAAGGAGAACAATCAGACGCTCGCCGGGCGGCTCGCCGACTACTGGATCGTTCCGGAAGCGAACGGCTTCCTCACGGTGCGCGCGATCAAGCGCATGGTCGACGGCGGGCTCGGCGCCCACGGCGCCTGGCTGCTCGCGCCCTACAGCGACATGCCGGACAGCACGGGGCTGGTGATCGATCCGCCGGAGAGCATCGAGGAGACGGGCCGCATCGCGCTGCGCCACGGCTTCCAGCTCGCCACCCACGCCATCGGCGACCGCGCCAACCGGGAGATCCTCGACGTCTACGCGCGGCTGTTCGCCGCGCACCCGGAGCAGAGGGATCTGCGCTGGCGCATCGAGCACGCCCAGCACCTCGATCCCGCCGACGTGCCGCGCTTCGCCGAGCTCGGCGTGATCGCCGCGATGCAGGGCGTGCACGCCAGCTCGGACGGCCCCTGGATGCCGCAGCGACTCGGCGAGCCGCGCACCGGCCGCATCTCCTACGTGTGGCGCAGCCTGCTCGACGCCGGCGCGATCGTCACGAACGGCACCGACGCGCCGGTGGAAGACGTGGACCCCATCGCGAGCTTCTACGCGTCGGTGACGCGCATCATGGCGAGCGGCGCGGCCTTCCATCCGGAGCAGGCGATGACGCGAGCGGAGGCGCTGCGCGCCTACACCCTCGACAACGCCTACGCCGCCTTCGAGGAGCACCTCAAGGGCTCGATCACCCCGGGCAAGCTCGCCGACATCACCGTGCTGTCGAAGAACATCCTGACGATTCCGGAGGACGAGATTCCCACGGCGCGCGTGGTCTACACCATCGTGGGCGGGAGGATCGCGTTCTCGCGAGATGCGCAGTAGACCGCTCGCCGGCCCCCGCCGCCGGAGTCAGCGAACGGCGCGCGCGACGAAGACGGCGCGGGCATCGCTCAGCACCTTCAGCACCGCGGCCTTCTCCTCCGCGGTGTTGTAGCCGTCGTGCGCACCCGCCGCCCGCATCAGGCGATCGACCCAGGCGATGAAGTAGTCGGCGTCCTCGGGGGAACGCACCGGTGCGCCGCCCAGCGTGACGTAGATCGGACTGGTGGTGGCAAAGGGCAGGGTGTCGCGCACGGGGTGCGTCGCCTTCGAATTCCACGCGCGCAGCAGGACCCAGCCGGAACGGTCGAGCGCGATCTGCTGGCTCGCGCGACCCGCGGTGCCCGTCGCATCCAGCGGCAGCGAGGCGACCACCTCGCCGTTGACGACCACTTCGAAGTGATCCACCGGAACGATCGAGCGCAGCGAGGCGCGCACCTCGAGGCGGTGCGAGCCCGCCGGCAGCTCGATCGCTTCGCCGATCTCTTTGCCGCCGAGCGTGAACGTCAGCAGCGGGCCGTTGGTGGCGAACGTCCTGCCGGCCACGAGCGCGTCGAGGAAGCGGCGATGATCGAGCGGCGCCGGCGTCTGCGCATACACGCGGTTCAGTCCCACCGGGCCGCGCAGCGACGCGAAGTTGGCCATGGCGTCGGTGCCGGCGCCCGTCGGCAGGCGGAATCCGCAGTTGAGCAGCCGATACCACGGATCCTGATTGGCGAGCAGGTCCGCGACGAAGCCGACGGCCTCGTAGTAGTCGACCTTGCCGAGCGCCACGTCCACGGGGAACTCGTTGGTGAGGGGCGTCTTCGCATCGAACGGATCCGGCGCGCTGTCGAAGGGATGCACGTAGCCGGCGACCCCGCCCTGCGCGCGGGCGAGGTCCACGATCGCGGCGTTCGTCGGATACAGGCTCGCCGCGGCCGTGTTGGCGTAGGCCACGTAGTCGGGGATCAGGAAATGATCCCGCAGCCCGAGCAGGCCGACGTGCCCCCAGAAGCTGGTGTGGAACTCCTGGGCGTGGTCGATGACGACGTTCTCGTCGGGAAACGCGTGTGGAACTCCGTCGAAGTAGGCGATGTCCGGGACGCGCTGCTCCTTGTTGACGATGAGGTTCTCCACGAAGCGAAGATCCTCGGCGGCCGCCTGGAAGGCGAGCTCCGCGGGGTCGTTCCGGTAGGCGCCGCCGTAGTTCATGTGCACGTGCAGATCGCCGCTCTGCCAGCCCTCCGCCGTGAGATCGGCGATGCGCTCGAGCGGCGCCTCGACCTCGACGACGGCGCCCGCTTCGATCTTCACGCTGCGGCGGAAGGGGCGGACCTCGATGCCGCGCAGGATCTCGACCTGCGCCTCGCCCACGGGCAGCGTGAGCTCGGCGCTCCCGCGCGCGTGGAAGTACTGATACTCGAAGGGGCGCTGCGATCGGTCGAAGCCGTCGTCGGCGTGCCAGCGCGCAGCGTCGGGTGCGTAGCCGCGACCGTCTGCGTCGGTCACCGACACGCGCGCGGGGACGGGCCCAGCGCCCGCTGCGTCGAGGATGCGCAGGCGCAGGCGCCCGCTCGGCTCCCGGGTGCGCCGCTGCGCGGCCCGGATCTCCTGGCGGCGACCGCCGGGAATCTCCTGGATCCACAGCGAGGTGTCGCCGCCCGCATTCGAGATGTAGGCGATCTTCCGGCCGTCGGGAGACCAGCGGGGGGCGGTGATGTCGTACGCGCCGTACGTGAGCGGAAAGGGATCCCCGCCCTCGTCGGTCATGATCCAGAGCTGATGCCACGCTCGGCCCGCATACGAGGCGTAGAGGACGCGGCGGCCGTCGGGCGACCAGTCGGGTCGCGCCTTCCAGGTGGTCTCCTCGTAGCGGATCTCGCGCGGCTTGGCGCCGGGCTTCGCGCGCATTCTCCAGAAGCCACCGGATCCCCAGATGTGGCCGCGGTTCGAGACGAAGAGGATCTCCTGTCCGTCGGGCGACCAGGTCGGCGACAGGTAGTGATCGAAGGCGCTGTAGTAGTAGCGGGGCAGATCGCTCTTGCGATCCTCGGTGAGCCGGCGCGGCGCAGCGGGCTCCCCGTCGCGCAGATCCATGCGGAAGATGTGCCAGCGCCCCTCGAAGAGCGTGGAGACGAACGCGAGGCGCTGACCGTCGGGGGAGAAGCGGGGCTCCACATTCACCGCGCCGTTCGCCGTGAGCGGGCGCGACGTGAGCGTCTCCAAGTCGAGCAGCCGCAGCTCCATCGCATCGTCCCGGTAGGCGACGTAGGCGATCGAACGACCGTCCGGCGACCAGTCGGGCTGGTAGTCGTAGCTCGCACCGGACGTGAGCTGCTCCGCCTCGTCGCTGCCCACGCGCTGCCGCCACAGCCGGCCCTGCATCGAGTAGACGAGGGTGGTCCCGTCCGGCGACCAGTCGACCGCGCTCGGCCCGCTGGTCGGCTGGGGCAGGTACATCTCCCGGTAGTAGTAGCTGTGCGGCACCCGGATCTGCTTGAGAACGGGCTCGCGGCCGGCGCTGCCGGCGAGGCTCGGCGCGGCGGCGCAGAGCACGAGAAGGAGAGCGGCCCGGAAGGGGGCTCGGACGGCGGTTCGCATGGGCGCATCCTGTGCGGGTCGGCGGGAGTGTCCCCGATTTCTGCAGGGGTGTCCCGCGATTCAGTCGGCAGCGGGGCCGGAAGCGAGCGAACGGCCTACAGTCTACGCCCTTCTGCTGGCCGGCCGCGCTCCGGCTGCGAAAATCCCGTTCGAACGAACCCAGCGTTGGAGAATGAGCTGTGACGACAACCTCGACGAAACCGGTGGCTCTCTGGCAGGCGCTGCTGCCGGTCGCCGCGCTGATCCTCTTCCTCTTCGTTCAGATCAGCATCTTCGGAGGCCCTCCGCACCTGCCGCTGATCCTGGGGAGCGTGGTCGCCGCCGCGACGGGCCTGATCCTGGGGCACCCCTGGCGGGAGATCGAAGAGGGAATGGTCGAGGGCATCGTGATCGCCATGAAGGCGATCCTCATCCTGATGGTGGTCGGCATCCTGATCGGAACCTGGATCGTCAGCGGCATCGTCCCGGTGCTGATCGATTACGGCTTGCGCCTGCTGAGCCCGAGCTACTTCCTGGCCGCCGCCTGCGTGATCTGCTCCGTGGTCTCCGTCGCGACCGGGAGCTCCTGGACCACCGCCGGCACGGTGGGGGTGGCGCTGATCGGCATCGGCCACGGCCTCGGCGTCCCCCCGCCGATGACCGCGGGCGCGATCGTCTCCGGCGCCTACTTCGGAGACAAGATCTCGCCGCTGTCCGACTCGACGAACCTGTCGCCCGCGGTGGCGGGCGCCGAGCTCTTCGATCACGTCCAGTACATGCTGATCACGGCGATTCCCGCCTGGATCCTCTCGCTGGCGCTCTACGGCATGCTGGGCCTGTCCGTGCAGAACGCCGCCATCGACACGACCCAGGTCGACGCCATCCGCTCCACCCTGGCCGCGAGCTTCCACTTGAGTCCGCTGCTGCTCTTGCCGCCGCTGCTGGTCATCGCGGCGGTGGCCTTCCGGATCCCGGCGCTGCCGGCCCTGATCGGGGGCGCGCTGCTCGGCGGGGTGATGGCGCTCTGGATCCAGGGGACCAGCCTGCAGCAGGTCGCGGTCGCCGCGCACGACGGCTACACGGCCCACACCGGATCCGCGCAGGTGGACGAGCTGCTCTCGCGGGGCGGCCTGAACAGCATGATGGAGACGGTGGCCCTGGTGCTCTGCGCGCTGACTTTTGGCGGCATCATGGAGCGCACGGGGCTGCTGCGCAGGCTCGCCGACTCGATCCTGAAGCTGGCGCACTCCACCGGATCCCTGGTGCTGGCCACGGTGGGCTCGTGCATCACCACCAACATCGTCGCGCCCGATCAGTACATGTCGATCATCGTGCCCGGTCGCATGTACCGCGAAACCTACGCAGCGCGAGGCCTCGCCCCCACGAATCTCTCCAGAGCCCTGGAGGCCGGGGGAACCCTGAGCTCTCCCCTGGTTCCCTGGAACACCTGCGGCGCGTTCATGTCCACGGCCCTGATGGTCTCCGCGGGCGCCTACTTCCCGTACGCGTTCTTGAACCTGATCACGCCGGTGCTCGTGGTGCTCGTATCCTTCGCGGGCTTCCGGATCGCGATGCTGCCCGCAGCGTCCGACGCGGCCCCGACCGAGACACGCGTGGCAGCTCGCGCGGAGCCGTCCCTGCCGAGCTGACGTCGCCCGGACGCAGAGAGCCCTACTTCTCGTCGACGACGCAGCGGCTCTGCTCGCGCATGAACTGCATCACGTAGTAGGGGCCGCAGCCGCCCTTGCCGCTCGAGCCCGAGCCCTTCCAGCCGCAGAACGGCTGGGCGCCCGGCCACGCGCCCGTGGTCGCGCCGCTGCGCTTGTTCACGTAGGTGACGCCGACCTCGATCTCGTCGAAGAACTTCTCGATCTCCGCCTCGTTCCTGGAGAACAAGCCGGCGGTCAGGCCGTACTCGGCCCGGTTGCTCTCTTCGATCGCCTGCTCGAGGGAGTCGACCTCGCCGACGGCGAGCACGGGGACGAAGAACTCCTCCCGGAAGAGCTGGCTCGAGAGCGGCGCCTTGACGATGGTCGGCTCGACGAAGCTGCCCCGGGCGAATGCCCCCTCGCTCAAGCGCTTGCCGCCGAGCAGGACCGATCCGTCCTTCTCGGCCATCTCCACCGCGCGCTCGAAGGTCTTCACGGCATTCTGGTTGATCACCGGGCCGAAGTACACGTCCCGCTGCGTCGGATCGCCGATCGTGATCGCGCGGGTCTTCTCGAGGAGCTTCGCGGTGAACACCTCGGCCACGTCCCGGTGCACGTACACGCGGGAGCAGGCGCTGCACTTCTGATTCTGCAGCCCGAAGGCGGACTTCATGGCGCCTTCGGCCGCGGCGTCGAGATCCGCCGAATCCATCACGATGCAGGCGTTCTTGCCGCCGAGCTCCATCAGGCAGGGCTTGACCCACTGCGTGCTGAAGCCCTGGAACATGCGAATGCCCACGTCCTTCGAGCCCGTGAACACGATGCCGGCAACCTTGGGGTGCTGCCAGAGCGCGTCGCCGATGACGGAGCCCTTCCCGGAGATGAAGTGCAGCACGTCGGCCGGGACGCCCGCCTCGCGGTAGATGTGATACAGGCGCACGCCCGTCCACGGCGTGTCCTGCGCCGGCTTGAAGACCACCGTGTTGCCGGTGACGAGCGCCGCGGAAGACATGCCGGCGGCCAGGGCCAGCGGGAAGTTGAACGGCGCGATGCAAACGAACACACCGTAGGGTCGGAGCAGGTCCGTGTTGTCCTCGATCGGCGTGAGCTTGTCCATCTTCTTCTGGAAGCCGTTGGCGTCTTCCATCTGCCAGGCGTAGTAGTCGATCAGATCGGCCGACTCCTCGGCGTCGCCCAGCGCCTCCAGGCGGTTCTTGCCGACCTCGAGGCTCATGCACGCCGCGAGCTCGAACTTCTTCTTGCGGACGAGCTCGGCGGCCTTGCGCAGGATCGCCACGCGCTTGCGCCAGCCCAGCTTCTCCCACGCGCGCCGGGCCTGGTAGGCGGACTCGATGGCCTGGCCGACCTGCGCAACGCTGGCGGTCGTGAACTCGCCGAGCACCAGATCGTTGTCGATGGGCGAGACGTCGACGATCGGCGGCGTGTCCGAGCGCAGCTCCACCCCGTTGACGTAGATCGGATACTGCTTGCCGCACTCGGCCCGGACGCTCTCGAGCGCCCGGTCGAAAGCCTCGTGGATCCGGTCCATGTCCGCCGCGGAGGTCGTGTAGGTGATCTTCATCTGATCCGGTGCGCGCTTCGCCATGTTGCCTCCTCGAGCTGGCCTAACGGACGATCTGGTTTCCGAGGCTCCCGATCGCGGTGTCCAGCGCGATCCGGAACAGACGCACCAGCTCGGAAATCTCGTCTTCGGTGATGATGAAGGGAGGACCGATCAGGACCAGGTCTCCGTTCGTCCCGTCGGCTTGTCCCGCATTGGGAAAGACCATGAGGCCGAGCGCCTGCGCCGCTTCCGCGAACGTCTCCACCATGCGCAGGCGCCGCTCGAAGGGCTTGCGGGAGTCCTTGTCCGCGACGAACTCGACGCCGGCGAGCAAGCCCCGCCCGCGCACGTCTCCCACATGCGGATGATCCAGCAGCTCGGCGAGGCGCTGCTGCAGCACAACCCCCAGGCTCGCGCAGCGCTCGATCAGCCCCCGGGTCTTGAGCTGCCGGAGGGTCGCCAGCCCGGCGGCGCAGGAGATCGGATACTGGGAGAAGGTCTGGTTGTGCAGCGGCGCGCCCGAGCCCGCCGCCAGCACGTCGACGATGCGCTGCGAGGTCAGCATCGCGGACAGCGGGGCGTAGCCTCCCGCGATGCCCTTGCCAAAGATCTGGAAGTCCGGTGCGACGCCGTAGGGCTCGAGGGCCGACCAGGTCCCGGTGCGCCCGGCCCCGACGAGAACCTCGTCGGCCACGAAGTGGACCTCGTGCCGATCGCAGATCTCGCGGATCTTGCGCCAGTAGCCCGGGCGCGGCACCGAGGCGCCGGTCGAGACGCCGCCCACCGGCTCGGCGATGAAGGCGGCCACGTGTTCGGGCCCCGCCCGCGCGATCGCGGCCTCGACCGCGGACCCGTCGCAGGTCGGACAATCCGCCTGCTCTCCGCGACACGAACAACGGTAGGTGTAGGGTGCCGGCGCGGTCTGCACGTCGACCAGCCAGTCCCGGAACAGCTCGCGGTAGCTCGGTCGGGCGGAGACCGACATGGCGAGCAGCGTGTTGCCGTGATAGCTCGGAGCCAGCGCCACGATCTTGCGCTTCTGCGGCCGGCCCGATTCCGCCCAGAACTGGCGCGAGATCTTGAGCGCGGCCTCCACGGCGTCCCCGCCGTTGCACAGGAAGAGGGCCTTCTCGAGGCCGTCGGCGCTCAGCGCGGCGAGCTCGGCGGCCAGCTCCTCGACGGGGTCGTGGGTGAAGACCATCCCGCTGACGTAGCCGAGCCGCGCGGCCTGCTCGCCCAGCGCTTTCGCCAGCTCCGCGTTGCCGTGTCCCAGGTTGCTGACGAGCGCGCCGCTGCTGGCGTCCAGGTAGCGCTTGCCGGCGTCGTCGTAGAGCCAGCAGCCCTCGCCGCGAACGATCCTCGGGAAGCGCTTCTTCAGCCGGCGGTACAGGACGTGGCCAGCAGGGTATTGGCAGGCAGCGACGGGGGGCATACGCGGTTTCCATCCGTTCGGTCCGGAAGTCGATCGAGCCGCTTCGACGCGTCGAGCCCGCCGCAACGCCCGTCCGGCTCTCAGCCCTCGAGGATTGCCTGGGCCGCGAGCGCGCCCGGCTGGCAGGTTACGCCGCCGCTCGGGTGCGAGCCACTGCCGCCCAGGTAGAGCCCCGCGATGGGCGTGGCGTAGCGCGCCAGTGCGGGCGTGGGCCGCATGAACAGCAGCTGGTCGAGCGCGTGCTCGCCGTGGTGGATGTGTCCGCCGCTGAGCCCGTAGCGCGCTTCGATGTCCGCCGGACCGAGAACCTCCCGCGCGCGAATCAGACCCTTCGTGCCGGGCGCGACGCTCTCGAGCACCTCGACGACCGCGTCTCCGAAGCCCTCCCGGGCGGCGTCGCTCCAGCCGCCCTCCAGATCGTGGGGGACGAAGTGCGCCAGGATCGACACGACGTCCTTGCCGCTCGGTGCGAGGGAGGCGTCTCGGACGCTCGGCACGCTCACGTCGAGGTGGGGCTTCTTGGAGCAGCCGCGGTACTTGACCGCGTCGAAGGCGCGTTCGATGTCGTCGACATCGTCCGCCACGACCGCGCGGGCGTGCCTCTCGCCCTCCCGGCCGCGGAAGGCGAGCTGCCCGTCGAGCGCGAGGTTCACCTTCGCGGTCGTCCCGCGCATGCGCACGACGCCGATCTGCTCCTCGACTCGGAGCGGCAGCGCGCCCGGCTCGAGGAGCTCGAGCAGCGCGCGCTTCGGGTCGCAGGTGGCCAGCACCAGCGGCGCTTCGAGGGTGGAACCATCGGCGAGCTGCACGCCGGAGACGGCGCCCCGGGCCACCAGGATCCGGGCGACCTCCGCCTCCAGCCGGATCGTCCCGCCCGCCGCCTCGAAGGCCTCGCGCAGTGATTCGATGAGCGCGGCGGGCCCGCCCTTCACTTCCGCGCCGCGCACGCACTCGTAGAGCAGCACGCTGGCGGCGCTGCCCGCGGCCCACGGTCCGAGGAACGCACCCGTCACCGCTGGCGCGGCGAGCGCCGCGGAAGGCAGCGGATCGTTGAAATATTCGTGCAGCCAGTCGGCCGCGCACATGGGCGCCACGCGCAGCAGCTCGAGCATGTCGGCGTTGCCGAGCCGCCGCAGCGCGAGCCCGGTCACGCCGAGCTTCCACAGCTCCGCGAGCGAGCTCGGCTTCATCTGCGGCGGTCGCTCGTTCAAGACGCGCGCGACGAAGCCGCGCACGCGAGACAGGAAGGCGCGCCACGCCGCGTAGCCATCTCCGTCGCCCTTGTGCAGCGCTTCGAGCTCGTCGCGCGAGCGTGCGGCGTTCGCGTGAAGCACGACGCCCTTGTGCTGCGAGTGCGCCGCCAGCACGGACGGCGCTTCGTCTTCGAACTGCAGGCCGTAGCGCGACAGTCCGAGTGCAGCGACGACGGGGCGGCGCACGCCCGTGGTGTCGTGCAGCAAGCCCGGGACGCGGTAGCCGGGGTGGATCTCCGTCGCGGCGCACAGGCCGCCCACGACGCCGCGCTTCTCGACGATCGTGACCGCGCGGCCCGCCCGGGCCAGCGACAGGCCGGCGACCAGTCCGTTGTGTCCGGCCCCGATGACGATGGCGCCGCTCATACCGCCCTCGCCTTCAGCATGGTGCTCGCGCACAGCTGACCGGGCGCAGCCATGATGCCGCCGCCCGGGTGCGCGCCGGAGCCGCACAGCCAGAGATTCCGCACCGGCGTCTTGTAACGGGCCCATCTCGCCACCGGTCGCATGAAGGCGAGCTGCTCGAGGCTGAGCTCGCCGTGGAAGATGTTGCCCTCGGTGAGGCCGTAGGTCTGCTCCAGATCCCACGGCGTCAGCACGTGGCGGTGCAGGATGCGGTCCTTGATGCCCGGCGAGAATCGCGCCAGCGTGTCGATGACGGCGTCGCCGAAGGCCTCGCGCTGGTTCTCCCAATCCGCGGGTCCCTCCTTCAGCTTGTAGGGCGCGTACTGCACGAAGATGCTCATCACGTGCTTGCCCGGCGGCGCCACCGACGGATCCGTCAGCGACGGAATCACGCAGTCCATGAAGGGCTGGCGCGAGAAGCGGCCGTACTTGGCGTCGTCGTAGGCGCGTTCCAGGAAGTCCACGCTCGGTGCGATGGTGATGTCGCCCTTGAGCGCCGGAGAATCCACGGCGAGGCCCGGAAACTCGGGCAGCGAGTCGAGCGCGAGGTTCACCTTGCCGGAGGAGCCGCGCATCTTGAAGCGTTTGATCTGTCTGGCGAAGTCACCGTCGAGGCGATCCTCGCCGACCATGCCGAGGAAGGTCCGGTGCGGGTCGGCGCCGCTCACCACCACCTTCGCGCGATACTCGTCGCCGTTCTCGAGCACGACGCCGCGCGCCTCGTCACCGCTCATGAGGATCCGGGCCACCGGGCAGCCCGTCTTGATCTCGACGCCCAGGGCGCGCGCCGAGCGCGCGATCGCCAGGGCCACCTGACCGGTGCCGCCCTTCTGCAGCCCCCAGGCCCGGAAGGCGCCGTCGATCTCCCCCATGTAGTGGTGCAGCAGCACGTAGGCGGTGCCCGGGGAGCGAACGCCGAGGAAGGTGCCGATGATGCCGCTCACGCTCATGGGGCCGATCAGGCGATCCGACTCGAACCACTCGCTCAGGAAGTCGTAGGCGCTCATCGTCATCATCTTGAGGTTGGCGGCGATGGCGTCCTCACCGAGGCCGCGGAAGTGCTTGCGCAGGCGCAGCAGCTCGATGAGGGTGGAGAGGTTGAGCTTGGAAGGATCCAGCGCCGGCGCCTCGACGATCGGCTTCACCAGGCGCCCCAGCTCGCTCATGGCCTGACCGAAGAGCGGATAGCGCTCCGCGTCCCGCGGCGAGAAGCGCGCGATGTTGCGCCGGTTCATCTCGCCATCCGGACCGCGCAGCAGCGAGGTGCCGTCTTCGAAGGGCGAGAAGGTCCAGTCGAGCGGCAGGATCTCGAGACCGTGCTTGGAGAGCTCGAGGTCGCGGATGATCTGCGGTCGCAGCAGGCTCACCACGTAGGAGCACGACGAGAAGGTGAAGCCCGGCGTGATCTCCTCGCTGACCGTGGCGCCGCCGAGGATGTCGCGGCGCTCGAGGAGCAGCACCTTGCGCCCGGCCTTGGCGAGGTAGGCGGCGCAGGTGAGCCCGTTGTGCCCCCCGCCCACGATGATCGCGTCATAGGTCGTGGCCATCAGGGCGTCCTCTTCCGCTCGGGATCGAAGAAGGGTTTCTCGACGACGGTCGCCGTCACCTTGCGCCGTTCGTAGAGCACGGTGTGCTCGAGCTGGAGCACGCTGCCGAGCTGCGCGTACTTCGCCTTCACGCTCGCCAGGCTCAGGTGGCGCTTCAGCAGCGGAGACCACACGCTGCTCGTCACCTGTCCGGCGAACTCGCCGTCGGCGTAGAGCGGCAGGGTCGCGCGCGACGCGGCGGGCGAGAGACCGGGCGGAAGGTCGTAGCTCGCGTAGAGCTGCTCGAGCCCGAGCCAGTCCGCCTCCACGCCGACCATCTTCCAGGACGCGCCGCGGGCGGCCTCTGCGCGCAGGGCATCCTGTCCCATGAACGCGCCGTGATCGAGCTGCACGCAGCGGTCGAGGCCGATCTCGTAGGGCGTCGAGCGGCGCGCGTCGATGGTCACGTGCGGCGCCGAATGATAGTCGACACCGAGCATGATCAAGCCCGCTTCGATCCGCACCATGTCGAGCGCCTCGATGCCCGCGGGCTCGAGGCCGTAGGCGCGACCGGCGCTCCGGAGCGCGTCCCAGAGCTTGATGGCGTCGGCTGCGTCGCACCACAGCTCGTAGCCGAGATCGCCGGTGTAGCCGGTGCGGCTGATCTGCAGCTCGACGCCGTCGAGCTTCGCCTGCGTGGTATCGAAGTACTTCAGCGCGTCCATGTCGGCGTCGCTGCACTGCTTGAGCACGTCGCGCGACGTGGGCCCCTGCAGCGAGAGCGCGGCGATTCGCTCGCTCACGTCCACGATCTCGACGTCGAAGCCGCGGCTCAAGCGGCTCATCCACGCCAGCGTCGGCTCCGCCGCGGTGACGAAGAAGCGATCCTCGTCGAGCCGGCTCACCGTGCCGTCGTCGATGACCTTGCCGTTGGCATCGCACCAGCACGTATAGGCCACGCGTCCGACCGGCATCTTGGCGAAGCCGCGCACCGTCAGGCGCGAAAGCAGGCGCGCGGCATCCGCGCCCTTCACCTCGTACTTGAAGAGCGGCGTGATGTCGGTGAGGGCGCACGCCTCACGAAAGGCCCAATACTCCGCGAGGTGCGTCTCCCCGTAGTGGGAGACGGCGTAATACCCACCCCACTGCTTCCAGGCGTAACTCGTACACAACGGTGCAATACGGCCATGGAACGGAGACTCGGTGGGCATGGCGCCGAGGTATAGCGCGCCCGTGCGGGGCCGGCGAGGACGCGAGTGCGCGCGATCGGTCGCTTTTCTCGTGCGGCCGCGGCGCGCGCCCGATGTTCCCGGCGTTGCGTCGCGCAGCGGGTCGCGCCCGGCGGCAAAGCGATCTGCTAGCGGCGCCCCAATGCGTGTGTCATCGTGGTCTGCCCGATCGTTTCCCGGGTCGGTGCGGCACTGTGCCGCGGTTGGCGAGGGTGGTTGGCGAGGGTGGCGGGGAAGCGGTCTCCGAACCGCATGCACCCGAGTCTCGGAGCCGAACGCCCGAGAGGCCCGCGCGGTGCCGCGGCGCGGAAGAAAGGGAATGCCTTGCCTGAGACCCCGGACGGAAACGCGCGGGGCGCCAGCAGGGGCGTGCCGGCAGCCCCCCTGCCGGCCGTGGTGCTCGCGAATGGCCACTTCGCAGACAGCTGGGCCAAGACCGCCCACGGTCTGGTGCGCGGCTCGCGGCGCTTCCGGGTGGTGGGCGTGGTGGACCCGAGCTGTGCAGGCGCCGACGCGGGAGAGCTGCTCGACGGCCACAAGCGTTCCATCCCGATCTTCGCGTCGCTGGCCGAGGCCGCGGCCCAGGCCACGCCCCGGCCGCGCGCCTGCGTGATCGGTGTGGCGACCGAGGGTGGGGTGTTGCCGAAGGAGCTGCGCGGGGAGCTCCTGCACGCGGCCGACCTCGGGCTGCAGCTCGTCAACGGCCTGCACCAGCTGCTGGGCGACGACGCGGAGCTGGCGGCCCGCTGCCGCGCGTCGGGCGCGGAGATCATCGACATCCGCCGGCCACGACGCTTCTCGGAGCTCGCCTTCTGGTCGGGCAGGATCCGCGAGCTCGAGATCCCCCGCATCGCGCTGCTCGGAACGGACTGCGCGCTCGGCAAGCGCACGACGGCGGGCTTGCTGCTGGAAGCGCTGCGCGGGCGGGGCATCACGGCGGACATGGTCTACACCGGGCAGACCGGCTGGCTGCAGGGCTACGCGCACGGCTTTCTCTTCGACGCGACGCCCAACGACTTCGTCTCGGGCGAGCTCGAGCGCGCCGTGCTCGAGTGCGCGGCCGCCACGCATCCGCAGCTGATCCTGCTCGAGGGACAGTCGTCGCTGCGCAATCCGAGTGGGCCGTGTGGTGCGGAATTCCTGTTGAGCGCGGGGGCACGTCACGTCGTGCTGGTGCACGCACCGGCGCGCGAGATCTTCGACGGCAGCGAAGAGCTGCCGGGCGGCGGCTGGCCGATCCCGCCGCTCGCCGAAGAGCTCGAGCTGATCCGCCTGTACGGCGCGGAGACGCTGGCGATCGCCCTCAACACGCAGCGGCTCGACGCGGAGGCGATCGCCCGACATCGCGCCGCGATCGAGCGGGAGACCGGGCTGCCCACCTTCCTGCCGCTGGGCGGAAGCCTGGACGGCCTGGTGGATCGCATCGTCGAGCGCGTGCTGCGGAAGCGATCGTGAAGATCGCGGGCGTCGAATGGCGCAGCGTCCACACCCCGCTGACGCAGCCCTACGAGATCGCCTCCCTGGTCACCGACAGCGTCGACCTGCTCTACGTGCGGCTGCGCAGCGACGACGGACTCGAGGGCTGGGGCTCGGCCTCCCCCGCCGAGGACGTCACCGGAGAATCCCCGGCCGCGTGCGAAGCCGCGCTGGCGCGCGGGGCCGAGCGCCTGCCGGGCCGCGACCCGCGCGAGACCGCCGCGCTCTCGGCCGCGTTGGCCGAGGAGATCCCCCGTGCGCCGGCGGCCCGCGCCGCGTTCGACATGGCCTGCCACGACCTCGCCGCCCAGCACGCGGGGCGCCCCCTCGCCGAGATCCTCGGGCGCGTCCACGAGCGCCTGCCGACCTCGGTCACCCTGGGCATCCAATCCGTCGAGGAGAGCCTCGCCGCCGCGGCCGATTACGTGGCGCAGGGATTCCGTTGCCTCAAGGTCAAGATCGGCAAGGATCTCGAGGCGGACATCGAGCGCCTGGTCCGGCTGCGCGAGACGCAGGGCCCGTGCGTGGCGCTTCGCGTGGACGCCAACCAGGGCTACGACGCGGAGCAGACGAGGCGCTTCTTCGCGGCGACGGCGGCGCTCGAGCTCGAGTTCGTCGAGCAGCCGATGCCGGCCTCCGAGGATGCGGCGCTGCTCGCGCTGCCCGCCGCGCTGCGCCGGCAGGTCGCTTTGGACGAGAGCCTGCACAGCCCGGCCGACGCGCGGCGGCTGGCGGGACCGCCGGCCGCCGTCGGTACCTTCGTCGTGAAGCTCATGAAGTGCGGCGGGCCGACCCCCGCGCTCGAGATCGCCGCCGCGGCCGCAGCGGGCAGCGTCGACCTGATGTGGGGCTGCAACGACGAGAGCGTCATCTCGATCGCCGCGGCGCTGCACGTCGCCTACGCCTGCCCCGCCACCCGCTACCTCGACCTCGACGGATCCTTCGACCTCGCGCGCGACCTCGGCCGCGGCGGCTTCCGCCTCGTGGACGGCCACCTCGAGCTCACCTCGGAGCCCGGCCTCGGCGTCACGGGGACGTTGTCGAATAGTTGAATTGCAGACGGGTCCGATACGCCCGCGGGAGGCCTTCCCCGCGCGTGCGCGCGGGGTCCATTCAACTGCGTCTCCGCTCCTGGGGCTTGGGGAAGTTGGTCATGGACGCGGCGAAGCGCTCGAGATCGGCGTCGGGGAGCTCGAAGTCCGAGAGCTGTCCGCTCAGGTACTTGTCGTAGCCGACCAGGTCCATCAGGCCGTGGCCGGACCAGTTGAACAGGATCACGCGCTCCCGGCCCTCCTCCTTGGCGCGCTTCGCTTCCTCCACCACACCGGCGATGGCGTGCGCGGTCTCCGGCGCCGGGATGAAGCCCTCGCTGCGGGCCCACAGCACGCTCGCCTCGTAGCACTCGAGCTGGTGGTAGGCGCGCGGCTCGATCAGCTGGTCGTTCACGAGCTGGCTGATCAGCGGCGCCACGCCGTGGTAGCGCAGACCGCCCGCGTGGATGGGCTCGGGCACGAAGCCGTGGCCGAGCGAGTGCATCGGCATGAGCGGCGTCATCCCCACCGTGTCGCCGTAGTCGTAGGAGAACTTCGCGCGCGTCAGCGTCGGGCAGGCCTTCGGCTCGGTGGCGACGATGCGCACCTCTCGTCCGTGAATTCGGTCGCGCACGTACGGGAAGGCCAGGCCCGCGAAGTTCGAGCCGCCGCCGACGCAGCCGATCACCACGTCCGGCTCGTCGCCCGCGAGCTTCATCTGCTTCTGCGCTTCGAGCCCGATGACCGTCTGGTGCAGCAGCACGTGGTTCAGCACGCTGCCGAGCGAGTAGCAGGTGTCGTCGCGCCCGACGGCCTCTTCGACCGCTTCGCTGATCGCGATCCCCAGGCTGCCCGGCGTGTCGGGCGACTCGGCCAGGATCTTGCGGCCCGCCGCGGTCTGGTCGCTCGGGCTCGGAATGCACTCGGCGCCCCACACGGCCATCATCATCTTGCGGAATGGCTTCTGCTCGAAGCTGATGCGCACCATGTACACCTTGCACTCGAGGCCGAACTGGCTGCACGCGAACGCGAGCGCGCTGCCCCACTGGCCCGCACCCGTCTCCGTCGTGAGTCGCCGGATGCCCGCCTCGCGGTTGTAGTACGCCTGCGCGATCGCCGTATTCGGCTTGTGACTGCCCGGCGGCGAGGTGCCTTCGTGCTTGTAGTAGATCTTCGCGGGCGTGCCGAGCGCGCGCTCGAAGGCGTGCGCCCGGTAGAGCGGCGCGGGTCGCCAGAGCAGCAACTTCTCGAGCACCGACTCGGGAATGTCGATCCAGCGATCCGTGCACATCTCCTGCTCGATGAGGTTCATCGGGAAGATGGGCGCGAGGTCGTCCGGCCCCACGGGCGCCTTCGTCGCCGGGTGCAGCGGCGGCTGCAGCGGCGTCGGCATGTCCGCCTGGATGTTGTACCACTGCCGGGGAATCTCGTCCTCGCGCAGCACGAACTTGGTACCCATTGCGTCCTCCCCGATGGCCGTGCGCGCGCTTCGCGCGCAGTCGCCGCAGGCGCTGCCGGAAGGATCGGTCGCCTCGCAGTCGGATGCCAGTGCGCGGACAGCGACGCGGAGCGTCGGCTCGGGCGTTCGGATCGCGCTCCGCGCCGCCGCAGATGGCGCGACGCGCAGCACCGGGCGATGCTCCGGAATCCTGCGCGGCGACCCGGAATCGCTCGCAGATGGATTCTCGGAGCGCGCTGCACATGCGATTCAGCCGCGCGATCGTGCGACTTCCCGCGGAGAGCTTCGCGCAAGGCCTGACCCGCGCGGCGCTGGGGCCCGCCGACCTCGCGCGAATGCGGGCGCAGCACGCGGCCTACGTCGACGCGCTGCGCGCTGCGGGCCTCGAGGTCCAGCAGCTCGACGCGGCGCCCCAATATCCGGATGCCCACTTCGTCGAGGACGTCGCGGTGGTGACGCCGGAGCTCGCCGTGATCGCGCGCCCGGGCGCGGCCCCGCGGCGCGGCGAGGAGCTGCTGATGGAGCCCGTGCTGGCCGCGCATCGCCTCCTCGCGCGCATCCAGGAGCCGGGCACGCTCGAGGGCGGCGACGTGCTGCCGATCGGGAAGCGCTGCTTCATCGGCGTCACCGCGCGCACCAACGAGGCCGGGGCGCGCCAGCTCGAGACGATCCTTGCCGCGCACGGCTATCGCTGCGTCTTGATCCCGGTGGCGCACACCCTGCATCTCAAGTCGGATTTGAACGCCGTCTCCGACGAGAGCGTGGTCGTCACGCCCGCCCTGGCCGGGCACGCGGCACTGGCGGACTACGAGAAGATCGTCGTGCAGCCCGACGAGGCCTACGCCGCCAACGTGCTGCGAGTCAACGATCGGCTGCTGATGCCGCATGGCTTTCCGCGGCTGCGCGACAAGCTGCACGCGGCGGGCGTCGCGGTGCTGGAGCTCGACATGAGCGAGGCGCGCAAGATGGATGGCGGGCTGACCTGCCTGTCCCTGCGTTTCTGACGGCGCAGCGCCTCCGACATGCGAGCGCGCGATCCGCGCCGCGCGGCACTCAGCGCTCGTCGCAGACTGGGCGCGCGTGCAGCGCCGCGATCTGCTCGGTCATGCTGCGGCTGTCCGGCGCTCCGAGCAGACCGCCCGCCAGCATTGCGACACTGCTCGAGAGCAGCGCGACGACGATCGGCGGCAGACCGAGATCGAGCCCGCCCGCGAGGGCGAGCGCGTAGCTTCCGGCTCCGGCGACGAGCGCCGCGACACCACCGACCCGATTCGCCCGCTTCCACCACAGGCCGGCGACCGTGGGCACGAAGAGCCCGGCGCTCAGCAGACCGATCCCGGCGGTGTAGAAGCGACTCAGCAGCTCGGGCGGCGCGAGCGCCCAGTACAGCGCCAGGATCCCGATCGCCCAGGCCGACGCCACGCGCACGGCGGCCAGCGCTCTCTCGCTGGCGCGCTGGCGCAGGAACTCGCCCAGCAGGTCGTGGGCGATCGCCGAGCTGCAGGCCAGCAGCAGCGCGTCGGTGGTGGACATGACGGCGGCGAGCACCGCCGCCACCGCGATGCCGCGGACGAACGCCGGAAACTCCGACTGGATGACGCGGAGGAACACCTGGTCCGCGTCGTCGAGGCCGGGAAAGCCGAGCTTGCCCACCGGCACGATGGCGAGCACCGCGGCGAGGATCATCACGCTGTAGGCGAGCATCGCCAGATTGAGGGAGAGCTGCGCACTGCGCCCGTCCTTCGCGGTGAAGACGCGCATGACGATGTGCGGGATCACGGGGATCGCCGTCGCCCAGATGACGAAATAGCCGAGCGAGCTCCCGATGTCCCGATCCGCCAGACGGCCGAGCTCGGGGGCCACCGCCGTGGTCTGCCGCATCAACTCGAGGGGCGAGCCGGCGCGCCAGACCACCGCCAGCGCGGTGCCCAGCACCACGACCAGCATGATCAGGCCCTGCACGACGTCGGTCCAGGTGATGGCGATCATGCCGCCGATCGAGACGTAGGTGATGAACACGAGCGTGGCGATCACCAACGCCGTGTCGTAGGGGATGTCGAGCAGCGCGTGGGCGGTGATCCCGGCGGCCTTGAGCTGTGCCACGATGTAGACGCTGAAGGCGATCACGATCAGCACCGGAACCAGCAAGCGCACGACCGGGCTCGGAAAGCGAAAGGCCAGGAAATCCGTGATCGTGTAGCGGCCGAAGGCGCGCAGCTGGCGGGCCACGAGGATCGAGGCCAGGGGAAAGCCGACCACCGCGCCGGCGAAGAGCGCGAGGGTGGCCGGAATTCCCTGGGAATAGGCCAGCCCCATCACGCCGATGATCGAGCCGCCGCTCGCCAGGCTCGCCATGATCGCCATGGCATTGACCGCGGTGCCGATGCGCCGCCCCGCCACCCAGTACTCGTCCCGCGAGGCGAGCACCTTGCGCGACGCGAACACGCCGATGCCGATGCAGGCGAGGAGATAGAGGAGCACCAGGACGCGCTCGACGACCATTGCGCAGCCCCTCTACCCGCGGCGACGGCCGCTGCGAAACACCCAGAGTGTCAGCACCGGCGAGATCACCATCAGCGCCGCCATCCCCCAGCCCGAGAGCGCCATGCCGACGACTTCGAGCTGGCGCCACACCGGCAGGAAGCAGACGGCGGAGAAGAGCAGCAGAAAGACGAGCGCGAATGCCTCGCCCCGCGCCATCGGGAAGAAGTGCCTGCCGCCCGCCACCTGCCGCCTCCCCATCCCCCGGTCCGTGATCCCGGTGCGCGCCGGGCCCCGCGGGCTCGCGGCCGCGCGCGCCTCGGCCGGGCCCCGAGGCTAGGGCCCCACCCGAAAGCGGCAACCCCGCCGCGAAGCAGAATCCGCAGCCGGGTGCCGGGCGCAGGGGATTCGGGAGCCGACGCGCCGCACCGCGCATGGCCCGGAGATGGCGGAGGCTCTACGTTTTGGCCCTGCCGGCGCAGCACTTGCGCGGAGCCGATGCGGAGTCGAAGCATGCAGGAAGTCGTGATCGTGAGTGCGGTGCGCACGCCCATCGGCCAGATCCGCGGCGCGCTCTCCTCGGTGCGACCCGACGATCTGGCCGCTCTGGTGATCCGCGAAGCCTTGAGCCGCGCGGAAGTGGACGCCGCGCAGGTCGAAGAAGTGTTCATGGGTTGCGCGAATCAGGCGGGCGAAGACAACCGGAACGTGGCGCGCATGGGCCTGCTGCTGGCCGGGCTGCCGCAATCCGTGCCGGGCGTGACGTTCAACCGCCTGTGCGCGAGCGGCCTGACGGCCATCAATCAGGCGGCGCGCGCGATCCGCGCCGGAGAAGGCGAGCTCTACGTCGCGGGCGGCGTGGAGAGCATGACGCGCGCGCCGTACGCGCTGCCGAAGAACCCCCAGGCGTTCGGACCCTCGGGCAACATCACCGGCTACGACACGACACTCGGCTGGCGCTTTCCGAACCCCGCGCTGGAGAAGCTCTTCCCGCTCGAAGCCATGGGCGAGACCGCCGAGAACATCTACGAGATGAGCCGCGAGGGCAAGATCCGGGGCGGCGAGATCACCCGACAGGATCAGGATGCCTTCGCCCTGCAGAGCCAGTCGCGGGCGGTGCAGGCGATTGGCGCGGGGCACTTCGCGACGGAAATCGTCCCGGTCAGCATTCCGCAGCGCCGCGGCGATCCCGTCGTGTTCGACACGGATGAGTTTCCCCGCTACACGCGCGAGGGAAACGAGTTCCGCCTCGCCACGGACATGGAGCAGCTGGCCCGGCTCAAGCCGGTGTTCCGATCCGGCGGAACGGTGACGGCGGGCAACGCGAGCGGCCTGAACGACGGTGCGGCCGCGCTGGTGCTGATGTCCGAGCGCGTGGCCCGCCAGCTCGGCGCCAAGCCGCTGGCGCGCTGGATGGGCTCCGCCGCCGCAGGCGTGGACCCGCGCGTGATGGGCCTCGGACCGGTGCCGGCGACGCAGAAGGTGCTCGCCCGCACGGGCCTCTCGCTGGCGGACATCCAGCTCGCCGAGCTCAACGAGGCGTTCGCGGTGCAGTCCCTCGCGGTGCTGCGCGAGCTCGAGCTCAGCCAGGACATCACCAACGTCAACGGGGGCGCCATCGCGCTGGGCCATCCGCTCGGCTGCTCGGGCGCGCGGCTGCTCACCACCCTGATCCACGAAATGCGGCGGCGCGCCGCTCTGGGCGAATCCATGCGCTACGGCCTGGCCACCCTCTGTGTGGGGGTGGGCCAGGGCGAAGCCACCGTCATCGAAAGAATCTAGAGGCCGAGCATGAAACGCGTTCCCCAGATCACCCTGCAAGAAGCCGCCGCGCTGGTGAAGAGCGGCGACACGATCCTCGTCGGCGGATTCGGCATGACCGGAAACCCGGTGCATCTGCTCCACGCGCTGGCGGAAACCGACGTGCGCGACCTGCTCTACATCGCCAACAACGTGAGCGAAGCGGGTCTCGGCGGCGGGCGCCTCCTGCGCAACGGCCAGATCAAGAAGGCCATCGGCTCCTTCTTCACCAGCAACCCCGAGGCCGTGGCGGCCGCGCAGGCGGGCAAGATGCAAGTCGAGCTGCTGCCCCAGGGCTCGCTCGCCGAGTCGCTGCGCGCGGGTGGCGCCGGAATCGGCGGGTTCTTCACGCCGACCTCCGCCGGCACGGTGATCGGCGAGAAGTGCGAGAAGAAGGTCATCGACGGCGTGGAGCACGTCTTCGTGCCGGGCCTGCGCGGCAACGTGGCGTTCGTGCGCGCCTGGAAGGCCGACACCGCGGGGAACCTCGTCTACCGGATGACCGAGCAGAACTTCAACAAGGCGATGGCGACCGCGGCCGATCTCGTCATCGCCGAGGCGGAGACGATCGTGCCGGTGGGCGAGATCGATCCCAATCAGGTCCACACGCCGGGCTGCTACGTCGACTACCTGGTGCAGGCCCACACGACCCTGGAAGACCTGGGCAGCTCCGCGTCGGTCGCAGCCAGCAACAAGAAGGTCGACCCGGTGCGCATGAACATGGCCCGCCGCGCGCTGGCGGAGCTGAAGCCCGGCGACGTGGTCAACCTGGGCATCGGCATTCCGACCCTGGTAGCCGACCTGATCACGCCGGAGCACGGCGTCATCCTCCACAGCGAGAACGGCATGCTGGGCGTGGGGCCCGCGCCGTCCGAGGGCGGAGCGCTGGAGTACCCCGTCAACGCGGGCAAGATTCCGGTCACCGCGCTGCCGGGCAGCAGCTACTTCGACAGCGCGGATTCCTTCGGCATGATCCGCGGCGGCCACATCGACCTGGCGATCATGGGCGGGCTGCAGGTGGATGCCCGAGCCAACCTCGCGAACTGGGCGATCCCGGGCAAGCCCCTGCTGGGCGTGGGCGGCGCCATGGATCTGGCCTCGGGCGCGAAGCGGCTCATCATCACCATGACGCACACCAATCCCGACGGCAGCTCGAAGATCGTTCCCGAATGCGACCTTCCCCTCACGGCGCGCCGCGCGGTGGACATGGTGATCACCGACCTGGCGGTGTTCACGTTCGAGCCGGGAGAGCTCACCCTGATCGAGGTGATGCCGGGAGCGACCCTGGAGCAGGTGCGAGCCGCGACGTCGGCGAAGTTCGCGGAACGCCTGGGCAGCTAGAGCTCATCGCATACACCCCGGCCGAGCGGGGCGTGCGAGTTCGGTCCTGACTATGTTTCCATCGTATGGGCTGGTACTGAGTGGGATGGGCCAGAGGTCGTCTCCATTACCTTGAAGCTCGTCCCCGAGCCCACTACCGCCCTCCTTCTCGCCTTCGGCCTCGCCGGGTTGGCGGTGCGCAGACGCACGCAGCACTGGTCCAGGGCGCAGGGATTCAATAGCTACCGCGAATAGCCGTTACCGGACACGATTCAGGGTCTGCGCCCCCGCACTCGATACAGCGCCCCCAAGCAACCCAGCCCCTCAGCCAGCAGCAGGCAGCGCGAAAGCTCCGAGACGGGGATCCCCCGGGTGATCTCCGGCTAGCGCCGCCGCCGGCTCGGTCGCCTCTGCGTCTGGGCGGGCGTCGGATCGTGGGCGTTCAGCGGATCGCTTCGCAGCACGAGGACTTCATCACCGTCTGTGAATCCGTCGCCGTCACTGTCAGGGTCGAGTGCGTCGGTCCCGAATATCGCCTCCTCTACGTCTAGGAGCCCATCGCCATCCATGTCGGGAACGGTGCGAATCGCATCACAACCCTCGAACAACCTGCCGCCCAGCGTTTCGCCGGTGATGCACGCCTCCATGTCGCCAAACGCGATCCCTGTGTCTTCGACTCGGAAGTGTGCCATCAAATCCGTGAAACCGTCGGTGTTCAAGTCCTCGAAGTGCGGCCCGTGGCTGTGTTCGAGTGGCGCCCCGTAACGACCGAAGGCCAGCGTCGTCACGTCTACGTTCGCTACATCGAAACTGTATGACCCCTTGATCGTCACTGGGAGGTCCCCTTCGAGGGACGGATTGATGGAGTTAGGGTCGCTGCCTGGCTTGATGTCGATCTCAACAGCGATGATGATTGGATTACGCCATGGTGGATCGAACGCCCAGAGTAGGTTACTGAAATTCGGTCCGCACGGACCGGCCCATGGATCAGCGAGTCTGTAGAAGCCGGATCCCAACACCTAAAAGTGTAGATTGGGTCCGCTTGAGTTTCCCGCACTACCGGCCTCTGCGATCTTCTGCCCTTGTTCGACGAGTTCGCCCTCCGTAACTACGATCGAGTTCTTCTTCAGGTGGTCATATCGGGTCGCAAAAACCCCATCGACACCGGTGTGTCGCATGACGACGACATTTCCGCCCGCGAAGCACCAGCGACAGGAACCTACCCCCTGTCCGCAGTAGGGTCCTCGCTGGGTGCACACCCTGTAGCCTTGAGGTCCAGCCTGGCAATCGGGCTCGCTAAAATTCGGGCACCGGTCATACTTGCCATCAAAGACCCACAGAACCTCTCCCGGGGCGGATGCCAAGACATTTACACCCTTATCCATCTGCGCCCACGTCAGGCCGATATCTGTCCCCTGATGCCCCAGATACCCGGGAGCGCCGCAATTGAAGGCCCGGCCATCCCGATTGATATCCGGGTACCCGATGTGGGAATTGCATGTTCTGCCAGGAACGCATTCGATCGGCCAAGTCAACTCTTGAGCCGTGCCAACGGGTAGGAAAATATCTGTTCCGTTGAGTGTTCCGCCCTCCAAGTCAGCGTCGGGAAAGTTGGTCTCCGCGATGCTCGCTCGGATAGAGAGCATGGCAAAGAGAATGGCCCCTACAAGGAACGCGCTGGCGCGCTTCATAACTGAGCTCCGTGAACCGCCTGGAGGACAGCAGGGCCGCGACATTCTGACGTCGGGGAAGGAGTGCGAAGAGCGCATCGCGACCGAGGGGTGAGAAGCGGCCATGCCGACCTCACCGGGCGGTGTCTTCAGTCTACACCCTGAGGATGAAGCCGAGGCCATTAAGAGCTGCTCGCCAATCGGCGGGTATATGACGATCGAAACCGGAGTCCCGCAAGCCCCCGATTTCCCGCGTGGAGCCTGATTCTCTTTTCTACGCTTATTTGACATAACGCTTACTTATCGGATCTGGCAAGAACCCCGCTTGAACTTCCTATGCCCCGCACGAGGCCATTGACCTCGAAGCGCCAATCCGCGTAATCTGTCAGGTTGTCTTGATTCGGCCTCGCGTGGAATTCCACATGCAACTCGCACGCCTGTACATGCCCTCGCTGCTCTGCCTCGCCCTCGCGCTGGCACCGCTCCGGGCCCCGGCCATGATCATCCTGGGCGGCGATGCTGGAGGGTACGTGCGTGATGTGGCCGTCGCGGGAGACCTGGCCTTCCTGGCCTCGTGGTGGGGTGACCTGCGCATCGTCGACGTCTCGGATCCCAGGGCAACGCTGGAGCTGGGCCGCCTGAAAATCCCGGGCCTCGACGTCCGCGCCGTGGCGGCGGATGGCACGTTCGTCTATGTCAACTTCAGAAATGCCCAAGGTCCGCCATCCGGTGAGCCGCCTGCGACGCCCGGGCTGCGCATCTTCGACGTGTCGGATCCCGCCAACCCGGCCGTGATCGGCACGCTTGAACTGTCCGACGTCAGCGGCCTTGGTCCTCTGAACGTGTCCGATGGAATCGCCCTCCTCGGTTCCCACATCCTCGACGTGTCAGACCCTACAGCCCCTGTTCAGCTCGGAACCTTGCCGGTCACGCGAATCACCAGTGTCCGGGTGGTCGGCAAGCTGGCCTACGTGGCCCGTGGATACTTCGGCGGTGAGACCACCGGTCTTCGCATCTTCGACGTGTCGAACCCCTCGACACCCGTCGAGCTGGGTCGCTTGGACCTGGATATCGAAGGGGCCTTCGATCTCAACGTTGTCGACGAGGTCGCCTACGTCTTCGATCTCGCGCTCACCAACGGCCCATCTTACGTGTACTCGATCGACGTCTCCAATCCGGCGGCGCCCACCCTGCTGGGATCGCTTCCGGTGTCCGATCCGCCGAGCGGTCTCGCGGTGCGGAGCGGTCGAGCCTTCGTGACTTCACTAAGCGGGCTCTACGCCATCGACATCAGCGACCCAACGGCGCTGGTGAACCTCGGAGAGCTGGCGTCCGACGGCTTCGGGGCCATCATGCTCGCAGGCAACATCGCCTACGT